>Ga0255764_10002540_pt1 | contig 14848 bp, 10 predicted proteins | sample 071ome_30_FD_179964 | JGI IMG/M metagenome (GOLD analysis project Ga0255764, IMG submission 179964) | Coastal salt marsh microbial communities from the Groves Creek Marsh, Skidaway Island, Georgia - 071406AT metaG (version 2) | ecosystem: Environmental > Aquatic > Marine > Intertidal zone >... | reverse complement strand
AATGGTTTGATTGGAATCGACAACGACAAGCAAATCCCAATCTCCTTCAGGTACCATGACATATGCGTTAATTTTGGTGATGACATCAGGCGAAAGTTGGCCAAAATTGGAATTTTTTGCAACAATGTATTGACCATCGACGACAGTATAAATTGTGACTTCAAATGGTACGTCAATACTCTCTCCGTTGTTGTAAAAGCGGATTTCCAACAACGAATTTTCCCCTGGAACTAAGTCTTCCTTCCATGTGATACCGTCAACCAATAAATTAGGACCTTTGTTTGAGAGTGATTTTAAGAGCCAAGGGTCGTTTTTTGTATTTCCCATCGTGGATGTCAGCCCCCATCCAGCATCATCTGAGCCATTTGCCCAACATGCAAGTGAGGCTTGCGTTGACAACATCGACGGATCTCCTTGGCTTGAAAAATTATAGATAAATGTAAACATGGTCTTATCGTCGAAAACCATCGTCGAATTTTGAGTGAGCGTTATTTCATCCCATGACATGTTATTGGAACGAATTTGACATGTAAGATCCAACTGACCTGACCACCCTTGAGGCTCGTCGATATTCACTCCAACTTCAACTGATTCAAGATTATAACGTGAGACACTAAAACTCATACTTGAAGGAAGGAGTTCAGGTGGCGTAGCATCGACAACGAAATCTGGAACCTCATATACTGCAAGTTGTACTGTTTCTAGTGGGTCCCATACAGAGATTTTGACTTGATTAACAAGACCACTCCGAAGGGGTGTTGGAATGAGTTGTTCGATGTAGCCATTTTGGACTGAAACATCAACTCCACCGCTCCAACGGTCCAGTTGAATATTACCTTCCCAACGTAGTTTTACAGTTCCTTCGTAAGCAGTGAGACTTGTAGAATGGATTAACGAAGCTTCGAACAACAAATTGTCTTCTGCCATCACGATGACACCCTCCGTGATATTTTTCTGAACAGGGCCATCAACATCACGTAAGCCTTGAATTGCAATTTGCATTTCCTTTTGTAGCAGCCAAGCATTTTCGTATTTGGTTCGGTTTACTCCATCGTTATCGACGACAACCACATCTAATTTTCCACTGATTAACCCAGCCATTGAAAATGACCAAGCAACTTTCGATTGGAAGTCAATCGACATTCGTCCGTTTTGGATGTCGACACTACAGTCGAGTTGGGTAACAAGGAGTCGTCCATCAAGAGAGGAACAAGAGCCGCTTTGAGGCTTGTAGAGTAATCCAAGTTGGTTATCGCCTCCAAGTTCAATTTTAACGTCGGTGATATCGCTGAGGTCATTTGCATCACGAACTTCAACAGAGACATTGAAATGTTTTGAAGGTTCAATCAGTGCTGCCGAATTAATTTTTTGAGATGTGATTTCAAATGAAGTCAATTCACTCAAACTTGCTTCTCGAGTCTCCCAAGATAGATGACTAACACCATTTGTCGGACTTGGTAGAGGATGTCCTGCTACATCGTATCCAGAGAAGAAAACATGAACAAATTGATGGTCATCGTTAACCGTATCATCGACTGTGAGATTAATGAACCATGCATTTCCTTCATTTTCAATTGTATAGTTAACTTCAATCAATTCGACAGATTGGGGATAAGCATCTAAAGAGCCGCCGTTGGTTCCATCATGAATGCTTTCGAGCCATACAAAAGCATCGATTGTTTGGTTGGTAAACCCTCCAACATCGTAAAATTCAATCCCAACATTACGATTTGCGTTTTCATTTGAATATGCGTTCATTTCAGGGTAATTACTGACAATCATCGGTTCATCTGCGTTGATGATAAAAGAGAGATATTCTCCATCGACATCAAGATTCCAATCTTGGTCGGTTCGGGCTTCAAACCAAAGGAGAGCTTCCCCTGAAATTCCCTCTGCGAGATTTATCTGTGCCACATATGATTGTGCTTTCGGCAAAGTGAACCATTCAGTTGTGATATTATCCCATAAACGATCGCCGTTATCTTCGTCCTCCTCAAATGTATGAACATCGATATGGAGTCGTCCTTCAATGTCACCCTCAAGCATTCGCAATCCTGAATTTTTGAACACTCTGTCAACTTCAATATTGAGTGAACTTGTTGCAGGGATGACTTCGTTGACCTCGAGGCTTTGATTCCCAACACTCGAAAATGAGGATGTGATACCAACAACATCAACCCTGACATCTTTATCGAGAGATATGACGCTTGGAGAGAGGTATGACACGTTACGTTGTGCATGTGTCCCAATTTTATAAGCAAGGTAATCTGATTGAAGATCCTTTGAAAGAGTTACTCTCCAATCTAACAGGTCGCCCTGGTCATCACTTGAATTGATAGATACAGACAAGTGTTCGAGAATCATCATTTGATCTTGGTCTTCGACCGACATCTGCTGAGTTGTTGAATTATAGGTGAGCGTTGTCCAAGAAGAGCCTTGTTTGTAAATGCCATTCTCGTCACTTTCTCTGAATGCAATCCAATATTCACCGTCAGTTGTTGCAGCATGGTGATGGGTTTGGAAAAGAATTGGTGAACTCGAAGGTTGCATTGAATCCGGAATCATCGGACCCAGTGAGGCTTCATCAGCTCCTATCGAGACATAACGAACCCGAGGCATATTCCAATCGTCAAGTTCAGTAGATGTAAATTTGACACGATACTGCAAAAACGGTAAATCTTCTAGACTTGAAAGAAGGGAAAGGTTCGATTGTTGATAAAATGAATTAACGGGGATGGAAGCAGGCATCCAATTAGCTTGAGGAATGCCCGAGGCAGAGGTCGCCATACGGTATTGAAGCAACGCCTCGGTCCCAGTTGGTTCATATGCATCAAAATGAAGCCAAAGTCCCGATGCACTTCCTTCTGAGCCCCAGCGAAGGTCAATGGCTTGACTCGTTAACCAACCTTCAACTGAATCAGGGTTTTCATACATCCCCGTCTCAGACAGATACTGTAAAGACCACGAGTTGTACGGGTATTGAGTTGCTTCCCCACCAGCGTAAACGAGTGTACCTCCCGCATTGACAAGGGTCGATTCAAACAGACCAATCTGGAGGGTGTTGTGTTCTCGCCATGTGTCAGTAAAAGGATTGTATCCATATGTTTTGGTATTCACATTGACATTCCATCCTGAACCGCTGTACCCGCCAAAAATAATGATTTCATCATTGATTACAGCAGAGGCGTACGAAGCATAATTATTTGTGGAATTTGGTAGACGTGACCAGGTGTCTGTTGTCGGGTCATACGCTTCTGAAATATTTGTTGTTCCGATGACAGTTGTGTTGGTTGTCGTATCGTAGTATTGCACCATTCCTCCGTGTGCGATGAGTTTTCCGTTGAATGGAATAAGGTCAAACGCAAATCGCTTGTGGGACATATTCGCCATTTCAGCCCAGACATCATTGACAGGATCGTACCGCATCAATCTATCAGTAGGGTCCGTTCGAGCTCGATTGCTAATTCCTCCTGCAACATACATGTATCCATTATGTTCAGTGGTTCCTGAGAGGCCTACACTTTTCCCACTAGGCATATTTGTTCCATTCGTCCAATTTCCAGTGGTTACATCAAGAACTTGAACTAGACCAGAGGATTTTATCTCCGGATTTGCAAAAGGAAAATAATCACCGACAGTGTAGACTTTAGTACCTATTTTCACACAGTCATGATATTGCTGAGTGTATTGCATTGTAATGGGTGCTGGAGCCCATGTGCCGTTGGTGACATCGAAGATTTCAATCAAGGTTGTTGCTGTTTCATCTCCGGTTTGTAGAGGATTCGGGTCGACCATTCCGCCCATGAAATACACTTCATTCGTGGCATCGTTGTAAAATGAACATCCCGCCGTCCGCGGCATTGACAAACCATTTCCATTCGTGCTCGACCATTGGAATAGAGGTTGTTCAATTGTGGTTATTCCGGTTTGAGCGTCGTAAGTCAAATTTGTGTAAATGTAACCGGCTGATTTTGGAAACGTTGTATGGTTCATCGTTGTCAAATCGATTTCTTCATTCATAGTGAGTTTTTGATTTTCGCTTGGAAAATCCATTCCTGAAAGAAGAGACGACAAAAAGACAAGAACAATGAAGATGGCAACGCTATGATTTTGCCTCTGCCCTGTCATAGAACTCCGATGGTGTTGATGTTTGTATATGCATCGAATTCCGTTTTTAGTAAATGACTACCTTCATGTAGTGTCAACACTGGCGCAAAATAAGGTCACACTATGAATCGATATATTGCGAGGGACCCGAGAACAGGTTTACCGATTAACGTCGGAAAGAAAAAAGGAAAGAGCAAACAACAATCCATTCGTAAAGGACCATGGATGGTTCTCCGACCAAATCAAATCATGGATCTTGCCACAGGCCAAGTTGAAACAATAAAGGTGCGATGGGAGGGAAAAGAGCGTCAACTAACGCAAAAAGATGGAATCGAAGGGATTGCTATACTTCCTCGCCAATTGACCATCCCAGCACACGATGCATTACTTGAGGGATTTGCGTCAAACAGGTACGATGTCCGTGCCGCAGCATTGCGTGTTCTTCCAGATTTTGCTCCACGAAAATCCGATGAACTCTTTGATTGGTTATCGGTTCTTCTTGATGATGGTCACGACATTGTCCAACATGCTGCAAGCCAAGCACTCATCGAATGTGCTGCATATTTCCCAAGCGGCATTGAATCCTCATTACTCAATGAAGTACGCCACCCAGAACCCAGACGCAGAAATGCTGGTTGGAAAGCTTTGGAAGTTTTAGCAGATCACTGGCCAGAAGTTGCAGCAGACCATATTGATGGATTATTGCTCGAAGATGAAGCAGTCCTCCGACAACGTGCTGCCAAATTAATTCAGAGGGTTTTGAACAAAAGTTTTGCAGCTGCTTGGGACTTGGTCTCATGGTGTCTGAATGACGATGATGATAGCGTTCGACTCTCTGCTGCGAAAACACTACCTACACTTGCAAGACATGATAACCGAATGGCAACGTTGTTCGCTGAACGAACTTTAACCGATACAAATGCAGAAGTTCGACTTGCCGGAATTAAGGCCATGACATCTCTGAACAGAGACTCCGGACGGGTCAAAGACCTCATTGTACAAGGTGCACGGTCGGCCGATATCCGCATACGCAGGGCAAGTATCGATCTTTTGCCAAGAATCATGGGGGAGGACCAACTTCGTATTCTTGCAACAGACTTGTTACAACATGAAACCGATGACAAACTCATATCTTCTCTTACTGAGATGCAATACGACGCTGCACTTGAGGGGAGTGAGGCTGAGAAAAATGCCGCATTGTCCCCCGCACTACCCATTCCGGAGTTGGACCGTGAATTATCAGCCCTCGAAAAAGGTGGCCAAATAGATGTTGAACACGAACTCAAGGAGCCAAAGGAGATTCAGCAAGAACAACCTCGCAAAGGTACAGAGGCCGATGATGAATCAGACTCTGGTGAAAATACTGACCATAACAAAGTGCGGCATAATTAAGAAGAGATGCTAAGTGGACCTTTTGTTTGAGAAGTGATTCAATGAGTGAAGACCAGCCGTTCGACACAAAAGAAGAACAATTTGAGCGACTTTGGAATGGTGAAACACCAAAAGGCATCAACCGGTCAAAATCTCTCAAGTTTCAACAGTATATTCTCGAACATGTACGTCAAATGCGTCGACCTTTGACAAAAGAAAACGCACGACGATATTGGATGGGCGAACTTCAAAAAGAAGTTCAAAACACTGAATACTGATTGAACGAGAGTTGCCACACCTCGGCAGCTCAAGACACACACTGGAGGTGAGGCATTGTTTACAAAGAAAACATTCGACGACTACAATTTATCAAAAGACCTTCTCAAAGGAATAAAAAAGGCAGGTTGGACAAACTCAACGCCAATTCAAAATGATTCAATTCCTTATGGCCTTCGTGGAAAAAATGTCATTGGACAAGCCCGGACCGGGTCTGGAAAAACAGGTGCATTTGGCATCCCTATCCTTGAAAATTGTCAATCTACGGGAACGCTCCAAGCACTCATCCTAACCCCAACAAGAGAACTTGCACAACAGGTTAGCGATGAATTGAATCTTCTTCAATCAGAGATTGGTTTCAAAATTGCCACCGTATATGGCGGGAAGGATTTGGAAACACAAGCAAAGAAATTGGATGGCGGTGTAGACATTATTGTCGGAACGCCAGGTCGAGTCATGGACATGTCGAAACGTGGACATTTGAATCTCAATGACCCAGCCATCTTCTGCCTTGATGAAGCAGATAGAATGCTCGATATGGGATTCTTGCCTGACATCATGTGGATTCTTGAACGAATGGAGAGCAGAGAGCAAACATATCTCTTTTCTGCAACATTCCCTCAGGAAATACTCGATATTACAAATCAATTCATTGAAGATGCTGAACACATTCTTACTGAAGAAGAGCAACTCGAATTGCCACCGGTTGACCTCTTTTCTGTTCGAGTAAGTCGGATGAATAAGATGTGGGCACTCGGACGACTTTTATCAGCACAAGATGATGAAGACCAAACGATGGTTTTCTGCAACACAAAACGAATGGTTGACCTTGCTGTAGACCGATTAAAGAAATATAATTTCAATGTTGGAGCATTACACGGAGACATGAGCCAAAATCAACGGAATGACATGCTTAACCGTTTCAAAAATGGAAAGTTACCAATCATTGTCGCCACAGATGTTGCGGCTCGTGGTATTGACGTCGATGGTGTGACTCTTGTCATCAATTATGATTTGCCTACAGATTTTGATTCTTTTATTCATCGAATAGGGCGCACAGGGCGAATCGGACGAAATGGAGTTGCATGGAGTTTGGTTTCCAAAGATGATGCACCCTTACTTCCACGAATTTGTGCAACATATGGCCTCGATATGATCGAATCAACACCACCAGCATCAAATTCAGGTGAACCAGACAGAATCAAGAAAAAAGAAGACTACTCAGAATCCGCAGATGTTTTTGGTTACATTACACTTGAACGTTCAATTAGCCAGTCTATAAGTGGCCTTGATGCGGAACTATGGCTGACAAGCACATTGAAATGCGATCCATTGCTTATTGGCGATATTACGACTACAAAGCAGTCCATTCAAATGAAAGTCCATTCATCTATTGTCGGTACTGCAATTAAAGCGTTCCAGGCGACCGAATTTTTTGGAACGACTGAACCTGCACATATTGTTGAATAATTATTCTTCTTCTTCTTCATCTTTTGAATCGCTTGGTTGAGACGTCGATTCATCACTCTCAATTTCTTTTGGAAGGACCTGTGTTTGCTCTACTTCTTTTCCATAGGTCACACCAACAACTGATAATCCGATCCCACCGATCATACTTATTGACCAAGCAGTTTGAATCGTGTCATCCCATGACCTTTGGGCATCTTCACACTCGGGTGTGACCAACTCTGAAAAATTACAATTTGAAAGGACTTCCCGAGTAACTGTTGCGTCATCGTTCATGTAAATCGATAGAACAGAAAGGAAAATGAGTAAAACGAACGCAACGGAAAGGGCGATGTGTTTTCCTTCCCATTGCTTTCTCAGACGAAAAGTCGACTGTTCTTTTTCTTGGAATGCAGCCTCATTCGTCCTTGATGGCCCTCCGACCTTCGTGAACCATATGAGCCATAGGAAAACGAGAACGACTAAAAATCCAAATTCATAGACAAAAGCATGGAACTCCCACATGGGTTGAAGACATTCTTGTTGATTTGGCATGGCAAGGCAGCTATCCAAGGCAATAGGATAAAACACCACCAGCCTCAATATGTTAAGGACATAAACGATTGAACACCCAACGAGAATTGACTTTAATTTGAGGCGTTGAGGCACGCCATCAGTCATCCAAATCAATGTTGATAGAAAAACCATCTCATGCACGCCAGCACACTCATCCGACACATAGAGACCTACTGAGTCAAAAGGACCTGGAAATGATGAATGATGAAAATCAATTCGAGTGAGCCACCCGTTGTGTGTGGAAAGTGTTGCTGTTCCTTCACCATACAGAACATTTGTGAGTCCATTCCAAATCCATGCTTCCGTCACTTGAATAATTGCTAGAGAATCCGATGGCATGGTCAAAAACCAATACAATGCTTCCGCAAGAAGAAGTGCTGCTGGAATTCGAAGGTATCGTTGGCCAAGTTGAGCGACCTCTCTCCAAGAGAGGTCATCTTTCTGCTCAGGCTTCGCCTTCGTCATTGATGAACGGAGGTCACATGAACACATTAAACCACTTGAAAGTTCAAGATTTTTTTTGAGTTCAATTCGGGGTATGTTGAAATGGGTCCAACGTATCGTTGTCATTGTGGAACCATTTGAGCCAACGCCAACACATCAACTCGATGTCCTTGGATTCTACTGCCCAGTCCCTTTGCGAACCCTTCAGAATCAAATTACAGATTTGGAGAATCATGACATACTCTTACTGATTGCGGATGACCCCGAAACAAAATATGACATCCCGCCATTTCTTGAACGAGCCGGCCACACACTGCATCAACTCATTGAGCACCATGGAGAATTTTATTTTGTGATCGAGGTGAAATCATGAACAACAAAGTCGAGAATAATCAAGACGTCCCCAGCCACTCCATCTTACCCACTCACCTAGGGCAATTTGACATCCATGTCTTTCATGATAAAAAAACAGGACATGACCATGTTGCATTAACCCTTGGTGACATGTTTGGCCCTGACCCTGTACTTATTCGAGTTCATTCAGAATGCCTCACAGGAGATGTCTTTGGAAGTCAACGATGTGATTGTGGGCCTCAACTTCACGCGGCTTTGGACGCAATTGTCGACAAAGGGTGGGGTGCACTGCTCTATTTACGTCAAGAAGGCCGAGGCATTGGACTTCATGCGAAAATACAAGCGTACAGATTACAGGATGAAGGAGCAGATACGCTCGATGCGAACCTCATGTTAGGACTTCCAGCGGATGGACGTGAATACGATATTGCTGCCGACATGTTACAATTCTTGGGGATTGAACGAGTTAATCTTCTCACAAATAATCCAGATAAGGTAAGCCAACTCCAATCATTTGGCATCGATGTCGTCGAAAGAACACCCCTTATTGTCGGTATTACCAAAGAGAATCGAAATTATCTTTCAACAAAGGGTCACCGTATGGGGCATCACATATCAAACTCAGACCTTGAAGGTTAAGACGACTCAACAATCTGGAAATGAAGTTGAGTGGGGCCGTGGCCGGGAATTGAACCCGGGCTGAGGGAACCACAATCCCTCGTGCTAACCTCTACACCACCACAGCCATGAGATGTAACCGTGCGTCAATAATTCACTATTTCAAACATGCGACTTGACTTCAAACAACAGTATTATCAACACATTCAACCCCTTCATTCAAGAACAACTGTGTGTTGACAGCATGTATGCGAGGAAAGGGAACAGCGCTTTTCCTGACTTTTCTACTGTTTTTTTCGACAACGATTGCTTTGCTTCAATCAGTCGAGGCGAGGAGCGTACACTCCACATCTCCAGTTGATATTTTTGAACAAGGGGATTTCACAGACAGTAGCCTGTGGACGACAGATGCCACGACTTCTTTCTCCCTCGAACCTGCTGAATACACTGAAGCCATGGTGCTTGATAATCGATTGACTTTTTTGCATGAAAGACCAACAAATATCGATGGCGTATTGTTTTGGAGTCAATATTCGCCAACAGATTCTAACCTCTCAATCGGAGCACCAGATGGAGCAGCGACTTGGACAACTGGACCCGAAATCGTGGTTGAATCATTTTTAACCTCCGGATATACACAATATGAAATTTTAGAAGTCTCTTTTACAAGTTCCTTTCAGATTACTGATACTCTTCAACAAGACACAGTACGAATCTCAATTGAAACCTCAGAGGGTTTTGATGTCATCAAAAATTTTGCACACACGCAAGGCAACTTGGATTACATCAACAATTCTGCCTGGAAAATCAACATTACCTCGATGTTTGAGTGGAATTGGTCAATTCTTGAATCGAGTATTTTCACTTGGGACTATGTTTCTGCAGGTGGAATAGATGATGCTCGATTGGTTGTTGATGCCGTGGGTTTTGAAGTAAAACTTCGATTACCCTGGTATGGTGGTGAAGTAGCAACTGCAAAAACAACTGTACAAGCAAACGAACTTCCTCTTATGATTGCAAACCTGTCCAACGGAACGTATGACGGCATCACACTTTCCTCATGCGGTTTAGAGCGTAGTAGCTCCTCAATGACCGTAGGTGTTTGGGAAAGCGATATACTCCAGACACCCCCCGAACAAATGTTTGGCAGAATCCATTTCTCGCTCGATAACGAATCTGTTGACGATGTGGTGATGAAGTACCGAGTTTCAGATGATGGCATTTCCTTTACGGAATACGAGACCATTCTTGAAAAAATGCAAATTCCACTTGCTGATTATGTGCAAATTAAGATCGAGGTATCTGAGAGCTGCGTCTCAAAAGTTTGGGTTGATATCAATGACCCAAAGATGCAATTAAATGGTCAAATCTATGGCGATATTGACGGCATCGACCCCACATACTCACGGTGGTTGGTGTTTGTCGACGGTGAACTCGTTCGAAATGAACCGGTTGAGATTGGTCAATTTTCGATTTCGATTCCCCTAGGTGCGTATCTTCCTCATGACAATTCGGCTTTTGATGTCGAAATCAAAACATGGTTTACATGGGACTCAACGGGCAATGAGAGCACAACTGGTTTTGAAATTACCAATATTGACATGACTGGAGCGTTCTTTGTAGAATGGGATGAAGACCCCATTTGCGAAGATATCGGACGCATTGACCTCACAGAAGACGGAGGTGGAATTATTCTTCCATTCCTTGAACGGTGTAGCGATGACCGACATTTAAATGATGATTTGAGCATCACGTTTTCCAACACCAATGCTGACCTCATCGACGTTGACTTGGTGGATGGGCAAATCCGAATTCACTTGCTTCAAGAGGCATCTGGTCAATCTGTCGTCACAGTCCAAGTTCAAGACCCAGCCGGAAACACCTACACAGATACCTTCGATGTCCTTGTCGAAAGCGTCAATGATGCACCTGAAGTTGATGAATTTCCTGGCATCATTCCTGTCGAAAAGGATGTAGCCATGGTGATTCCATTTGTCGCAATTGATGTTGATTCAAGCCTCCTCACTGGGAACACCAACAAATCTTGGGTTACTGTGGATATGGAAAATTCCGAACTTACTGTTTTGTCACCTTCACCCGGATTTGACGCTATATTATTCAGCGTGTGCGATGAACAACAATGTACAGAACGTGTGATTGATATCGAAGTGCGAGCATTAGCCGACCTCGTTGTTGAAGATGTTGAATTTAACAAAGATGTAAGACAAGGTGAAGTCTTAGATGTGAAAGTCTATGTTCGAAACTTAGGCCAAGCAGAAGCGACAATGATTTCTGTTCGATGTCAAACTGACGGTGAATTGGTGGACATTGAAACAATACCAACCTTACAACCTGGTCAAATTGCAGTAGCAACGTGTCAATGGGTGGTTCCAGAAGAAAAACTTGAAACTCAATTTGAGGTCATCCTTGACCGTGGCCTTAACATTGTTGAAGGTGATGAAGAAAACAATGAATGGACATCGTTGTTAACCATAGAGACAAAAGATGTGGAAGGAGAAAGTAACGATGATTCATCATTTTCATTGACCCCAACATTAAGTTTGAGCGTTACGGCAGTGTTTCTTATACTCCTCACAGTTTTGTTCATTATTCTAGCTCCTGCAAAAATCAAGAAAATTGAATGAGGTTTGGATATGAAGTCCGATACACTCACTGAGAATGAAATCGAAAGGCTCCTTGAACGGATCTACAATGTACCTATCATGGAATCATTATCAATGTCAATCACATCACTTGAGCAAGGAATCTGTATTGCAAAAGTTCCAAGACAATCAAAGTGGGATGGAATTTTTGAAACATTCCATGGCGGCATTCTTGGGACTATCGCTGATTCAATCACCTGCTTTGCCATTCTCACCAAACTTGGGGCTGACGCGAATGTGGCTACGACCGATTTCAACATTCGATTTTTGAGACCATGCCACACCGATGTTACTTGCACCGCACGAGTCATTCGTGCAGGTCGAACACTGAGTCTCGCTGAGGCAGAAATCACCAATGAAGAAGGTAAGATTGTTGCAATTGCACAGGTCTCTTACATTCGAATTCCTTGACCGCACCCGATGTCGCATAATTGTAAAAACCACCTCAATATTCATAAGCAGACCGAGGCAGAGGGAGTTACTTTGAGGTCGTGGGGGCCGTTCAACACCGTTGACAAAGTGGATGTGGGAACATATGCCAGAATTGAAAATACGCATTGAAACTGAGGAATTCATTTACGAAGAATTTGTTGAAGCTTGACCGTCCTTGTCCTGTGCCCACCGTCGTGGGTACAAGTCGGGTTCCATGAGCACCATGGATGGACGTGCAATTTCTCCTTCGTCAAGTTCTTCAATTTCAGAAGCATGATGCTTGAATTTCACAAGTGCAACCGCTTGACCATGAGCTGTTGTTACAAGAACATCGCTACCTTTCTCAATCGATTCATCCAACGAAACAATACCCGGACGAAGCAAGGGTGCACCATTTGACAACGCTGCGACCGCCCCATCTTTGACAACACATCGCGGATAATGCTCGAGCAGTGTTTCAATCGGGTGGATTATTTTCACCAATGCCCGTTCATCACCTTGTTCTTTCCACAACCAAACAGCATCTGCAAGAACATCCATCGTTACGCACTGGTCAAGATTGAAACGTCCTGAAAGATTTCTCCTCAGTTCTTTAAGGTTGACTGGCATTCCAGCAAGAAGCCCTAAGTCACGAGCAATAGTACGAATATATGTTCCAGATTCACATTGGATTTCAACGATGAAATCTCGTTGATCATGGTCCAGCAACTTCACCGAACCAATGGTTCTCGTTCGGACTTGAACTTTGACAGCCGATATTTCTGGAGGTACATTGTAGATTTTCCCCTCAAACTTTGAGAGGAGTGTCGTTAGGTCTTCTCTCTCAATTGGCTCTTTACTCCTCATTACACAAATGTATGATTTATCGTGCTTGAGAATTGAAGATGTAAGTTTAACAGATTTACCCAGTAAAAGCGTCAACACACCGGTAGCAAATGGGTCGAGCGTCCCACCATGACCCAGTTTATCTAAACCCAACAATTCCCTAGCCCACGATGCAAGTTGATGTGATGACGGTCCTGGTGGTTTATCAAGCAAGATGAAACCAGAGTGCAACAATTCTTCCAATGACCTCTCATCTGGCGATGAGCCTAACTGTTCATCGTGCGAATAATTTGTTTCAATTGAAATATGTTGACTCATTGTTTACCCTCCAAAATCGAAATAACTTCTATGGCAAGACCATCAATGGTTTTGCTTGAAGCTTCGATAATATGCGTATAGGGCGTTGTATCCTCAGGGTTTAATCCATACAACTCTTCGAATCGAGAAAGGTCTACTTTTCGCCTCAATTCGTTGGCTTCATGGGCTTCTTCAATCGAAATGCCCTCTCGCTTTGTCACGCGTATGGCCCGTTCTTCTGGTGAGACATTCAACCAAACTCGAACACAATCGACATCCAATCGATATGCCCACCATCCTGCCAATCGAGATTCAACAATCTCAGATTTTCCAGAAAGCATGCGCTCTTTGAGAATCTCGTCCAATCCTCTATCGATTTCGAGATTGGATGTACACATTTGCCCAAAATCTTTGAGGCTCATACCATGTTCCTTAGCCTGTTCTCGAAAAATTTGCCCACCGTTCAAACTCGTCCAGCCAAGTTGTTGTTCAAGTTGCTCAACAAGTGTCGATGTACCACTACCTGGATGGCCCGAAATAGTGATTTTGACCATGTCTACACCCATTCATGGAAACAGACATTGCAACGTTTGGTGCGTGGACCATCATGCGTAATCACGTCGCCTTGGCATTCTGGGCATTCAAGGATACCTGAAAAGAATGCTTGGTTTACGGTAGCTGTTTCAGATGCTGCTTTCTTTTTCTTTTGCTGTTGTCGTTTCTTGGCTTTTTCTTGGCGCATCTTTGCTGCACTTGATTTTCCACCAGACTTTTGCGTCACAAGATGAAGCAGGGGTTCTTTGAGAATTTCACCCGATGTAACAATTGGATGGCTCTTGAATCGATAGAGTTTGATGTGTCGGTCGAGGACTCTTCCGTAGGCTGCACTCATGCAGATATAACAACAGATCCATGCAGGGAAGAAAAGAAATTTATCGTTCAGCAAATTCCATTCCGTCGCCCAAGGAAGCGAGACATAATCCACACGGAAATTTGTTACTGCGGTCGTCAACCATGCAAATATAGCGATGATGAAAATCATCGTGAACATCATTGGTTTCATTGCCCCCATTTGCACTTTGAGTTGTTCTGGCATCATTTGTTGTTGAAGAATCATCGCCTTTTCTTGTAAGATTGGGTCTCGAGAGATACGTCCTTCATTCATCATTTGACGAACTTGTCCTTGACGATGGCCAATATGTGCTTGATCAATTGGGTCGACGAAGAAATTTCGAATCACTGTATTGAGCGTCATTGAGAACATACCGAGAATCAACACTGTGATGACAAAGTACGATTCCTCAGGCAAAACAGGTGTCAGAATCGGATCTGCCATTTCCCCTACACTTGTTCGGATTGATGGCGTCATAATGAGAAACGTCATGAAAATCATAACGAGCAACATCATGAACATTGACCCATTTGGAGGAGGGGGTGGC
>Ga0255764_10002538_pt1 | contig 14853 bp, 9 predicted proteins | sample 071ome_30_FD_179964 | JGI IMG/M metagenome (GOLD analysis project Ga0255764, IMG submission 179964) | Coastal salt marsh microbial communities from the Groves Creek Marsh, Skidaway Island, Georgia - 071406AT metaG (version 2) | ecosystem: Environmental > Aquatic > Marine > Intertidal zone > Salt... | reverse complement strand
GGAGTCGCTCCTGCTCGGCAGCCGGATGTGGACGAGCGAGACGCAGCGAGCGGCGGCCAAGGCCAGGGGAGACTTGATTTATGGCGTCGGGAGCAATGTGCACCTCAAGGGATGTGTTGTGGACGAAAATGCGTACATCGGAGACGGCTGCATCGTCAGGAACGACGCCGGAGTGATGGAGGCGGACGGGAGCAAGGACGGGTACATGATCCAAGAGGGGATTGTCGTCGTCTTGAAGAACGCCGTCATCCCCGACGGGACCGTCATCTAGGGAAACGGGCAACGGGCAACGGGAAAGAGAACGAACGAGTAACGTACACGAGAAGAACGCATACGAAGAAAAGGCACCGTATGTCTGAACGAATCAAAGGCGGCTCCTCCGCAATCAACGAGACCAAAATATCAAATGCATCAATCGTTAATTTTGTCACAAGATTTAGAACACGAACCGCACAGCGAGCGCTCGCCGCGCTCTAGAGCGTGGCGCTCCTCGAGAGCGAGAGCGTACTGCCGCCGCCGGCTGCGAGACCCCCGGCGGCGACGACGCTGGCGAACGAGCAGAGGTGCACGTCGTTCGAGACCAACAGCGAAAGCCGGTCCCAAGTATCCTTGTTGTTTTCGGCAAAGTCACGCATGACGAGGGCGTCATTGGACACGATAGCCAGCGCCAGCGCGTAGTTGACGCACCCGGCCGCCAGCAGGCTCTGCATGAGGCCCGGGAGGAAATCCAGTTCGGCGGCCGACGCCGACGTCATCTCGTTGCCTGCGATGAACAGCGCGTTGGCTATCAGGGACGACGAGGGCGTGATGTGTCCCAGGGAGCACGCGTGCAGGTGTTTGGTGGTCTGCAGGAGGGCGGCGAGGCCGCCGTGGACGCCAGTCATGGCCTTGTCCATCGACGCCAGCTCGCGAATGTTGCCGTCGTCCAGGATGTGCCACGCGTGCTTTGCAAGAAGCTTCCATGCTTCCGCGAGGGGGGCGATGATGGGCGGAGACGAGGTCGAGGTCGACGACGACGACGAAGCCACTGCTGCGTGCAGCCGTCCGGTCAGGCTTCGATCGTCGGGAGGTTTGCTCTGGCCGGCCTTTGTAGCGCTCTCACGGAGGCCGTTGACCCCACGTGGTGCTCTCCCGGCTCTCTCGGCTCCCCCCGCCCCCACTGGGGCGATCCAGCTCAACAGCCAGGAGACGTAGCCGCTCTCGGCGTTGCCGTTTCCCACACGCTCGCCCTCGCCTCCGCGCTCGTTCCCGGTATTTGCCTCGGCAATTTCAGCTGTGTCACCCAGGAAAAAGACGAGCTCGGCGCACAGGCGGTATTTGGACGTCGCCAGGGCCGACTTGAGCGTCTTGATCGCGAGCCGCGCCGCCTCCGAGGGACCCACGACGTCGTGGACGATCAGCAGGCACGCAGCGGCTTGGTCGAGCGCCCCGTCGCGGATCGAGCCCTCACAAAAGTTGGATGGCGACCCGGCTGCCTCGAAAAGCATCGGCCACAGGGTCACGTCGACCTTCCTGGCCACGGCGACGACCAGCTGCGAGAACTGGGAGAAGTTCGAGACGAGGTCGGCCGTCTTTGACAGCTGGCTGTTCGATCCCGGCGATCCCGGCGACGGATCGTCTACGGAGGCTTCCAGCGAGGTGTACAGCAGCCACTCCATGGACCGTGCAAAGTTGGGCGCCGACGAGTAGGCGTCGGCGAGCTTGAGGGCGTCCTCGAACCGGTCGTTCAGCAGCAGCCGGCGGAGCAGGCATGCCAACACCGGTTGGCGCTCTGCCGAAGGGGCAAAGTCGATCGACAGGGCGGAGTTGTCGTATTGGCCCCGCCGCTTGTGCGTCCGGTGCATTAGGCCGATGATCGACATGTCTTCGAGGGAGACGCCGATCGGCAGCACTTCGCAGTCGAAACAGAGCTCTGGGTCTGCTGTTGGGGATGTCGGCGATGTCGGCGATGCGGGCGATGTCGGCGTGGCCGGCACTCCGGCCGTCGTCGCTGGCAATGTCTTCGTTGCTGTTGCCGACAGCGGCAGAGCACTCGGCGACGTTTCGCACCGATCGTCGAGCCACAGAGACATGCCGTTGCGCCCGTAGCTCCACCACCAGGTACTGCAATGCTCGGGATCCTCGGAAGGAGACGTCGATGCCGTCGAGTAGATCGAGCTCGTCCTGGCGTGGCGAGCGCCGTGAGCACCGGCCCGGTCCCCGAGCCCGCCTTCTGGGATCCAGTAGTATTCGATGTCTCTGGCCAGCACGGAGAAGCGTTGCTCGTTCAGATCGATGCATCCGAGCTCGCCACTCTCCCACAAGAGCACACACCACTTGCCGCCATCGGCTTTCTGCATGAGTGACATCGCCTTGAGCGTCTGCACACACGCAGAGGGGCCTGTGGACTTCGATCCCTCGACTGAAGCATCACCGTTGTCACGAGAGCCCGACCGTCTGAGCTGCGGGATGTCAAACGAGTACTCCAGATCGAGCTTCACGGCATACACCGCCGACAAGCCCCCTTCGTCGACCACGTCGACCACGTCGCCATCGACGCCATCGTCACCGTCTTCATCGTCGTCGTCGTCGTCGTCGTGCTCGCCGACGCACCGGTATCGCAAGACGTGCACCTCGCCGCCCTCGAACACCAACGAAATGCACCCGTTGGACACATCCATGACCCTGGGCATGCCGAGTTCCTCGGGCAAGTCGTGGGCCCCAAGCAGCGACGAGGCGTCCAGATGGCCTTTGGGAAAGAAGAGGAGCTTGAACCCGTTTGCGCCGAGGGCGTTTTTCTTCCCCATCCTTCCCCGCCTGGTCTGCCGCACCTCAGCACAGACCGCAATCACGTCACTGTGCACCCACCCCAGGTGTCGGACGATGAGCGCCTTGTCCTGACTGATGTCTCCGATTAGCCTCCACTTGGAGCTGGGTACGTTGTACACCGCGAGCCCGTGCACGCCCGCGACGGCAAGATCCTGTTGGAGCACGTTGAGGGACGCCGTGCGGATCGGATAGGCCGACTCCAGATACTGCTGCGGCACGCCCACATGCTGGATGCGCTGATTGGACATGATGAGCAGCAACCGGTCCGCCCCGATCAGAAATGAGAAGGCGGTCGGCGGCGACACGGCGGTCGTCGCGGTCAAAGCGGTCACTGCCGAGACTGCCGATGACACCGCCGGTGACACTGTCTGCCGTTCCAGAATGGCATGGTTGTCAAAGCACCGAGCGAAGGCCACCTCCAGGAATATTCGAGGGTGGCTCCTGGAGTGGATGATCAGGTGCGACCCGTGCGAGGAGAACGCCAGGTGCGAGATGGCATCGTACGGATTCGACGATGACAACGACGACGACACCCCTCGCTTCCGATGACGGTATTGGGCGTCGTTGCTCCGATATTTCGGGGGGTGGTCTGCGACACCCGACGACAGCGACGACGACGACGACGACGACAGGGACGACGACGGCCTGCTCCCCGCGCTTCCAAGTCGCCCGCCGTTGCCACTACTTCCGACAATCATCAGCCTCGGACTGTTCAATGGCGACATTGCGCTTTGTGTCACGAGTGTGCAAAAGAGTCGACACCCCTGCGTCGTCCATGCGGACACGCCCTGACGCGCGTATCCCGCCGCGACCACCTTGCCGTCCGGCGACCATGCGAGCGCCGACACGGCGCCCACATCTGCCGCGGAGAACCCCCACTCTTCGAGCGAAAGAACAACACGCTTGACATCCGACCCGTCTCCCGAGACTGACTGCAGCAGCACTGTCCCCGAGGAAAGTCCGATGGCGACCCGCACACCCCGTGGGCACACCGCCACGCACGTAATTGACGACGACGGCGACGGCGAGGCCAGCGATAGCGATGCGAGCGACGGGAGCGACGCACGCGATGCGAGCGACGCCGCATCCAACGGGAAGTCGGACGGGGCTAACGCGACCATCGAGACTCGCACCTCTCCACGCACATCGCCCGCCGCCTCGACCGCGCTCCACGGCACCAGCCCGACCGCCTCACGCCCGTTCCTCCACCGCATCACAAACGGCACGATGACGTCCCGCGCTTGCACGTCATTGTGCACACCAACCTGCACAACCTCGCCACCCTCGCTCGCGCCGACGCAGCGCACCGGCCCACCCACCCGCACGCCGCGCACACGGTCGTATCCCACACAATACCCGTCCCGCCGCACCACCCAGAATGCCTTTGACCCCGCAACGGCCACCATCCCCGCAACAGAAGACGGCGGCATGCCAACAGCGTCGTCAGCACCCCGGCCATCACTATCACCATTGTCCACGAGACGCTCCCGCCAGACCTCTCCCACCTCGACCTCTTCCACGAGCACACCCTCCCCGTCATACTGCTTCCCCAGCGACTCTGCCCACGCAAGCGCCTTCAACCCAGGCTTCTTCACGTACGTCACGACCACGACGTCACAGGCACCGCTCACGCCCCCCACGACCACCCCGACGTACCCATCCTCCGCGACGACCGCGTGCAGAATACGACAACCCGACGCAGCATACCACGCACCCATCAGGTACCTGTTCTGTCCACCGTTCCACACCTGCACGGACCCCGACGTGACGAGCACGAGCACCGACGACGACGGGTCGAGCGCCGACGCCGACGACGGCGCGGACGAGACCGACGCGGACTTCCGGGACGCCGTCATCGTTACCGACGTGCCCGGCGCGTCCAGCCACACAGAGGCGACAAGACCGCCCCGTTCTCCGCCTTCTCCGTCGCCTTCTTCTCCGCCTCGCTCCGAGGACGATCCCGGGCCGCGCTCTCCCGGCGGGGACAGGGACAGGCCCGGCAATCTGTACGCATGAGGAAACCCGTAGCTGAAGTACGGCATGCTCTGTTTGACGCTAACGCGGGGACCCGGGACCCGAACTTGCTGGTTGTGTTGCTGGTCTTGAAGAGAAAACAAAACGTTCACAACTGCCGTCGATCACACACGCACCTCGAACGCGATCACGCACTCGACCACATACAAGGAAGCGCGGTCGTTGAGCCTTGAACGCGCGGAGGGAAGACCCGCGTGAGGCGACGACGCGTACGACGTACGACGTAGCATACACAAAGAGCACGATGGAAGCCAGCACAACACAAGCACCCGGCGTGGCACTGCGCGCGGAAGGCACGTCTTCCACCCCGCTTCTCTCCTCGTTGCCGTGGTTCTTGGACCCGGTGTGGCTGTTGTGGCTCTTTCAGAATATCGATCCGTACTATTGGACGGCGCTCGGCACGGGGCTGGCGGTGGGTCTGTCGATCATCGGGGCGGCCTGGGGCATCTTCATCACGGGCTCGAGCCTGCTCGGGGCCGGTGTGCGGGTGCCTCGTATCATGAGCAAGAATCTGATATCTATTATTTTCTGCGAGGCGGTGGCCATCTACGGGGTGATTGTGGCGATCATTCTGAGCACCAAGACGGATGCGGTCGTGGTGGACCGAGCGCAGGCGCAGAGGACGGATTTGGACGCGGAGGACGCGGCCGCGTTGCGGGCACAGAGTATGGCGATGTATAACTCTGGGTATGCGGTGTTTGGGGCGGGGCTGACTGCAGGGTTTGCGAACCTTGCGTGCGGGCTGGCGGTGGGTGTTGACCTCGACCTTGACCGAAGGGCGCTCGCTTGCCCAGACTCGACGCTCACTCGTTCTTCGTTCGTTCTTCGTTCGTTCTTCGTTCGTTCTTCGTTCGTTCTTCGTTCGTTCTTCGTTCGTTCTTCGTTCGTTCTTTGTTCGTTCGTCTCCAGGTGGGTATCGTGGGGAGCTCGGCGGCGTTGGCAGATTCGGCGAACGCGACGCTGTTCGTGAAGATCTTGATCGTGGAGATCTTTGCGAGTGCCCTCGGGTTGTTCGGGGTGATTGTGGCGATCATTCAAGCGGGCAACGTGAAGTTCGAAACCGATTCGTCGTGATGTGTAAGTTGGCTTCTTGCTCTTGCTGAGCAGGTTCTCTCCTCGCAGCTGAACAGCACCGGCCTCGCTGAATGAATACCTTCTTTGCGCGCTCCGTCATCCACAACCTTCCTCGTGTCTGTCGACTGTCTGCCTCTCCCTCTCCCGAGCGCCCGATGGCGTCCCTACGTCCTGTCGGAGAGCACAGAACCGTTCAAACGTCGTCCCAGAAGGTGGCCAAAACCACCCGCAATGTCCTCCTTTTTCTCCTTTCCCTCTCGTTTGGCTACCTCTGTGGCACACAGATACGCTCTTTATCGTCAGGGAGACTCGAACAGGTCACAAGCAGGTCGAGCGGGCACAGAATTCTGACGCTTACGACAACCAACGGTGGGTGCAGTTGGTTGAACCTTTCGTCTTCGTCTCTTCGCGCTCGCAACGACACTGACCAGCTCGCGCTTCCCGTCTGTTTCCAGGATCGCCGTACCAGAACTACCAGATGCGGATAGCCTACGCGTCCTACAAACGCATGCTGGCCATGCCTGGAGGCGAGCACCACGTCGCCTTCACGCGGATACTCCACCGTACGGCTCGGGACCGAGACGTGCTCGCCGAGGAGGTTCCGACGTTTCGTGCCGACCCGTTGCAGCCGGATTGCGACGACTGGTGCCCGTACCCCGTGTCGGACAGGGCGAACGCTGTGGCGCAATACTGGGCGTACGCACTCGAGAACGACGTGCTCGAGGACATTGACTGGGTGTACATGATCGAAAGCGACTACGTGTTTGTCAAGCCGCTGCTCCCGCCGGGCGGACCGCCCGCGCCGCTCGACAGGAAGAAGGGATACGGGTTTTACTTCCATTACATCACACCCAAGAACGTTCAATCGGTGCTTCGGCGTGTCTACGACGGCCCGATCAAGGCGGTCCAGCCGACCGGGCCCGCGCCGCTCCTCATGACGGTCGATAACTGGCTGAAAATCACGCCGGGGTGGGAAGACATGGCGGCGCGCATTGAGGCGGACGAAAACGTGAAGGAGGTTCTCGGGTGGGTCCGGGAGATGTACGGGTTTGACATGGAGCTAGCCAAGGCGGGCATCGAGGTGGTGCTCGACACGCCCAAGGAGGTCGACGAGGGCGCAAGTCCCGCGCCGGTGCAGTTCATCCGGGAACCTCCCCTGTGTGTATCGTTGGAAGATGCGCACGCGTTTCATTATACGTTGCCGACGATCATCGAGCGGGTCGGGGACAGGGAGGAGGTGTGGCGGTACGACAAGCGGGTGTTTACGAAGCCGGAGGACGTGATGCGGGTGCCGAAGGTCGAACCGCTGCCGGGATGGGAAGGGGATGGGAAGTTCAAGCTGGCGGACAAGGGGACGGTCGTGGAGAAGGGCACGTTTGACTTGCTGGAGCAGATGGTCGAGCTTATGAACGCGGCGATCGCAGACCTTCCCCCGTTGCGCTGATCGAGGTAAGACCGGATTCTCGATTCTGGGCAGTAGAGTAGAGCTCTTGTAAATAGAAACAGAAGCATGCCGGAGAAGAAACGGCCGGCAAAGGTGCGTCGTGACGCGTTGAACTGAGGGGGAATTCGGGTCCGAGAATGCGTCTCTGGCGACCCGTCTTGTGGGGTTTGGCGTGCTTCCGGCCACGGTGCATAGTATATGTGATGTGAATGTGCCGTGTGTCGCGTTGGAGCGCGCAGGTCTGGCGATAGCCCGCGGCATGCGTGTTTGTGCATTCGACAGGACGTCCGACAGGGACGAGCGCAGACCCTTGGAATATAGAATTGTTCACGTCCGTACACCCCGTCGCCCCGCCATGCCGCGACCCCGTGCGTCATTGTAGTCGTCGATCGCTCACGCATGCGTACGTTCACCCCGCAGGCGAAGCCCAAGCCCAAGGGCGTGGCGAAGACCAAGCCCGGCCGCAAGACGTCACGGTCTCCGCAGAAAAAGCCGCAGGTTAAGAGGGAGGTGCGGCACGAGCTCGAGGATAGCGATGATGACATCGAGCGTATGGAGACCGACCCGGCTCCGGGTCTCCGTTATGGATCGGGGTCGGGATCGGACTCGGAGGAGGACGTCCGCCAGCGGTTGGCGGCCACGAGTCTCCAACAAGATTGTACGCCCAAACCGTACCCTGTGAGCTTCTCTGGACCCATTCCCAAGTCCATCGAGGACATTGACACGAAGGAGAACATCCACCAGCGCAGGCACTGCGCTCGTCTGTTCAACGGCGAGGTGGAGTTCAAGAAGGACCAGGACGGGCTGCAAGAATGCATGCTGTTCCAGTTCCCCGAGCGGCTGCCTCTGGACAAGCGGATGGTATTGGCGTGGAAAAAGGCGGAGCAGAAGCGCATCCGTGAGGGCAAGCCGGAGGTCGATTTCAACGAGTGGGTCCAGCAGTACGACGAGGGTCTGACGGACGAGGAGAGGCAAAAGACGGTCGAGTGTTGCAGCCCGGCCGACCTGGAGGGCATGCAGGTCGGGGAGATTCGCATATACGAGGACGGATACGTCGAGTGGGTCTGCGGCGGGGTTCGCTTCGAGGTGACAGAGGGGACCAAGGTCATCGATCGGCAGGACGTCTACGTGGCCGACATGGAATGCCCGAACGTCGACGCAAAGGGCCGAGAGTGCGACATTACGATCTACCCGATGATGACGGTCAGGCACCGCGTGGTCGTCGCTCCAGTGATCGACGACTTGCTGTGAGAAGGCGTCGGTACTCTTCCAGACGACACGAACCATTCCGGCCCATGCACAAACCCACCATACACTTGCCCATATACCCGTTTGTACTTGTTTACTTTTTGAGAACCAGGTGTTTCTTCGTCGACCCGGGCTCGAACATCGCGACTGCCTTGACGCGCTTCGTGAACTGCTTCATCTCCTCCGGACCGTTCAGACGCTTCTTGAACTCGCGCGCCATCTCCCCGAGCAACATCCGCTGTTTTTTCGCCAACAGCGACCTGATCTCTTCCTCACTCGGTACGCCGGTGGCCTCGGCCTTGGCGGGCTTCTTTGCCGCCTTGGACGACGATTTCAGTTTCGGCTTCTTCTCCGCCACCCCGGCGGCGGCAGGCTTCTTCTCTTCGCCCTTGCGCTTCTTCGACTCCTTCGTCTCTTTTTCATCCTCTTTGGGTGGTCTGGCCTCCGACTGGTTTCCCAAAAAGTCCCCAGACGCCATCGCATCGAGCGCTTCCACATCGTCGTCGTCGTCGTCGCCGTCGTCGTCGTCGTCCACATCGTCGCCGTCGCTCGACAGATCCTTTTTGTTCAGCTTCTTAAGCGTCTGCTGCAACTTGCGACGCAACGACGTGTCGCCCATGCCCCCGTCGCTTAGGTCGCCGTCCATCGCCCCGTCGTCACCACTCACGCTCGGCGAGGGCATGTACCGCTTGCCCCTAAACCCGCCGTCCTCCATTCCGTCCTCCATCATCTCGTCGTCTCCCATATCCAGATCGTCGTCGTCCGCCGCAATCTCGTGCTCCCAATCCTCGGCTCCCTTGGGCTTGTACCCGTCCTTGAAGTCCAGGGCCGTCGCCTGCCGAACCGTTCCCAGCCCATCGTCCGCCTCCATCATCAAGCTGCGCTTCTTCAGTTTCTCCGCCTTGACGTCCTTCCATTCGTCCTCGGAGTCCGGCTCGTCCCTATTGTCCTTCTTGCTCGCCGCGTCCGCGTCCTTCTTTGCCTTGGAGCCCTTCTTGCCCGACCCCTTGCCGCCGTCCTTGCCATTCTTCGACGCCCCATCCTGCTTCTCGAGATCACCAAGCTTGGCGAGACTCACCACGTCCTGCTTCTCCGCCTCCGTCCGCCGGTATTTCATCGCCGCCTCGGCCTCCTCCAAGGTCTGCGCGTCAAACTTTCTGTTGACCGTCGAGTACCGGAAGGTCACCCACTTGTCGACCGGCACGGCCACGAAGTCGGCCTTCTCTTTGACCAGGATGAAATAGTTGGACGGCTTGTCCGCCCCGGTCATCGTCCCTTCCGGCGCACCCTTGTACTGGGCGCGGTCCGAGAGATCCTCCGCGAGCGAGTTCTTATCGAGCACGTAGTTGACGACCGGACCGCCCTCGGTCATGCGCTGCTCCTTCATGGACCACTGGTCGTGTCCCTTGCTCGCGTTCTGCGCCGTCAGGTCCGCGGGGAGGTGGGTGCCCACGAACCGGGCGAGGAGCGTGGTCGAGGCTGATTTGGTCGGGGCCATGATGCGAAACGTCTGGGACGAGGACGAGGAGGACCCCTGCGCGCCTTTGGCCGACATGGTACGCGGGTTTTGCTGCTCGTGGTTGTGTTGTGTTAGAATATGATTGTGGTTAGGATCTAGAAGCTGCTGTGTTCGTTTCAATACAGACATCATGAGCGGCTCATCAGCGAGCTGATGCGAGGCCGACGACGGTCAAAACGGGGAGTCCGACGAGCAGCCCGAGCATCACCGCCAAGAGCTTCTTCTCTTCGGCGTCGTCTTCCTCGTCCTCGCCTTCCTTGCGCTTGTACACGGCCCAGGTCCCGTCGGTCGCCCGATCAAAGTATCCGCGCCACTGGTCGACGCTGCCCGCGTTGATGGCTCGCATCTTGTCCACCTTGAGGTCCTTCGCGGCCTGGAACCCAAACATCATACGCTTGCTGTTCTTGGCGACGCCGGGGGCGGAATGGCCGCGCAAGCTCTTGTAGATCGAGTACGCCTCGTCGTTCCGGCCGAGCGAGTCGAGGCAGACGGCCTTCTGGAAGTTGGCGAGGCCGCCGACCTTTGACTTCAACGGCACCATATCGCACGCGAGCTCGTACTTCTCGAGCGCCATGCGAAGGCTGCCGGCCTCGAACAGCTCTTGCCCCTGCTCGTACAGCTCCATGGCGGCGTCCTCGACCTCGGGCTCAATGTCCAGCCCGACGACTTTCCGGTACGACGCGAGCGCCTGGGCCACGCGCTTCTGCCGCGCGTCCGCCTCTTCCTCCGTCTCTAGCTCTTGTCCGGGTCGGATGTTCCGCCCCCCGCCGTACGTCTTGCTGATGTTGGACGGCCGCGGGAAGACGCCCCACGTCGCCACGGCCGGCTTGTGCGTGTTTCCTCCCTTGCCTTCGGCAGAGCCGCTGCCACCCTCCGCGTTCCGTTCGTCTTTTTTCCGCTGCACTTCCTCCAACGCCGCCATTTCGGCAATCTCGGCCATCAGCTTCTCCTCGGCCTGCTTGTCGGCCGCGATGCTCATCTCGGCATCCTGGAACATCTGCGCAGACCCGTACTCGTCCATAGTGGTCTGCTTCCGCCGCGTACCCTCCACGATGCCCTTGGCGCGCTCTATCACAATCTCCTGTCCCCTGACTCGTTTCTCCTTCTCTGCTGTGAACTCTTCCGCGCGCAGATCGGACGATATGCCGTCTGCCTGCGTCGACGTCGTCTGCAGCCACCTGGCCGCCGACGTGGATGATCCCGAGGTCCTCGACGCTCTGTACGTCTCGGGATCTGGCTTTGACGCGGACTGTGACGCGGACTGTGACGCAGGCTGTGGAGCGTTCTTGTTCTGCACCGACGTCGTATCGGCCGCACCGAATCCACGCTCGATGGTCACCTCGACGAGACCCTCGTCGAGCCCGGACGCCTTGGCCTCGTTGAGGTCCGTCTGCGCTTGGAGGAACGACCGCTCGTCGGCCCTCGTGAAGGCGTCCGTGTACGAGGAGGAGGTCCCCGAGCTCGTCGGCGGCTGTTCCGGCCGCTGCGCTTGTCGCTGCGTCTCTTGCTGCTTCTGTTTGTACGCCTTGGCGGCCGCCAGCCTGGCCTGGATGGGATCGGGCGGGGCAGCAGCAGCCCCGTCGTCGTCGTCGCCCCGGTTGCCCTCAGCTGCGGGGGCCCGGACGAGTGCCCTTCCTCGCCGTCTCCCTGCTCCCGTCCGCGGCGCGACGCGCGTCGCCGAGACGCTGCACGGCGGTCGCGGGAGTGCGTGCGCGTGCAGCATCGATCGGAGACGTACGAATTTCTGGCAAAAAAAAACTCCGATCTGAACCTCCGAACACACGCAGCTGCCTTCTTCTTCGACGACCGACCGATCGCGTCGTGTTTGAGCCATGAACGTCACCTGCACACTCAGGCCAGCGATGGCCGTCAAGACGGCCGCGGAATCGAGGCGGGTTCTTCCTCAACCACTGAGGATCACCCGCCAGGCGACGACCCTGGGGCTGGTCGCGCTCGTCACGCTCACCGTCGTCCCTGGCGACGTCGTGTACGCTGCCGGCTTGGAGAGTGTGCCGTTTCCCACGCCCGCTGGTCTGACGTCGGAGGGCCGCGACAAGAACAAGGCGGTGCTGGTGCGTATCGACCCGTCGCGCTCGCTCGTGCTCGTCGCATTCACTCGCTCACTCGCGATACGCACGGCGCACTACGCACTTCCTTCCTACGCGTTGTCCAGGATGCCGCCGAGCAATCGTTCCAAGACAGCGAGCTGTTGCGTAGCCTGAAGGAGCGGACCGAGCAGAACAAGGATCAGCGGAAGCGCGACCTCCTCGACCTCTATTGCCGCCGGCAGGCAGAACTGGGCGTGGGAGATTGCGCCGGTCTTCGGCTGATCCCCGGTGCCACGAAGAGCGGGGTGCAGAAGCGACCCGAGTGGCTGGACGAGTGGGCGAAGAACGTGCTCGGCGAGAAGGTCGTGGAGTAACAATAAACGTTTCATCCCTTGTAGGCACTGATGCCTTCGACGATGCGATGCGCAATCGACTTGTACCAGGCGCCCCACTTGCGTGTGTTCTGCGGAATGGCCTCGTTGGTCGTCAAAAACGCGTAGAGGGCAGTCCTGTTCTCCTGGCTCGCGCGGCACCAGCCGGCAAGCTCAGACAGCGACTTGGGCTCGCTGCCGCTCCCGGTGACGTCAGTACGTGCCATGATCTCCCCCAGGCGAGGGCCAATTCCGTTGATCTTCTCCGAGTACTCCTTCGCGCGCAGCTCCTCCGGAGTCATGTTCTCATTGAATGTGACGTTGCCGGCAACCGCGGCGGCCAGCTCCTCCTCGTTGTACAGGTTCTTCGCCAACGCCTTGAGCGTGAACAGGTCGCTGAACCCGAAAAACTTCGGTCCGGAGATCCTCTGCCCGGTGTTTTGACTGATGCACACGGCCGTCCAGGGATTGGTCGGCGTCTCGCCCCGCCACTCCTTGCCAGTGACTGTGTCCCGGACGGAGAACACCGGACCCGTCTCGCCCTCCTCGATGCTTTGCTCGTACGTCTTCCCAAAGACGACCTTCGTGGCCCTGTACCCGACGGGATAGGCGTGGTGGAACTTGCACCCTGACGAGCTCCAGTAGTTCTGCGCGTAGTTCGCGCGCCACACGCTTCCCAGCTCGAGCACCGTCACCTTCTCGGCCAGCAATGTGAACGGCGTCGCCACGCGCAACGAGCTCATCTCGTGGTCGTTGAAGTTGAGCAGACGCGACCGCTTCTTCGGCCGGCGCGTCGTCTCGTCCGGCGCTTCGTCGAGCTGGGCAAAGTCGGCGTGTTCCTTCGCCTCGTCCGCCTCCCGGAGACGCTTCGACCGCCGAGCCGGGGCCTCCGTCTCCGTATCCATCTCGGCGGGGCCTCCGGCTGCTCCGTTGGTCCGTCGCTTCGCCGTCATCGCTGCAGCCCGACGCTGCACGCGTCGCTTTCTGGTCTGCTTGGCCAAGGATTCGACTGTGTCGTGGACGCCGAGGGCTTTCAGACGCTGTCGGTTCTCTCGGATGCGCATGGCGCGCAGTTGCTCGTATTCTGTCAGGTCGCCTGTGATCGTGATGTAGGTGATTAGTTCATTCTCGTCAGAATTCCGGTCCGTTCCGACATAACAACATCCCAACGGTCGAATCACAAAACGCACTCTTCTTCCCGACACAGAAGCTTCCAGAGGCGACCACGTTGGTGGGGTCGTTCTCAGACATGACGACGCTTTCGTACGTACGCTCGGAGAATTGCATTCACACGTGAAAAAATGGCAACGACCCGACGACCACGCCAGCGAGTATCCAAACGCCGAACAAATTGTAGGTATCTACGTCCTTCCCGTACCGCGCCACGAGCCGCTTTGCCGATACGATCACGCCGATGGTACCCCCGACGTACGCCTCCCAGAGCAGGAACCAAACGACGCCCCGGCCGCCGAGCCAGTCGACCGCGTAGGACCCACTCGCCCCGCAGATCAGCCCGCACGTCGTCACGAGCCGGAACACGGGAGCCTCGCTGCCCAGCTGGAACAGCCCAACTTTGGATATCACGATGGGCGTCAGGACCAGCAACAGTGCGGCCTGGACGATTCGCACCGCGTGCGCGGCGTGGCAGACGAGCTGCCCGATCGGCGGGACGAGCGTCTCGAACAGCGTCGCAGCTTGCCCCCCGCAGCTTGCCGCAGCAAGCGTGCGAACGGTCCGCAGACGGAACGGGCCGATCGAGGTCCGACGCCCGCCGTACCATAAGACGGCCCCCGTCGAGCACAGCATCGCGACCACTCCCACGGCCAGCACGTCCATCATGGCCGTCTGCAGCGCCAGCGTCCGCCGGGCAATCTCCTCGCGCCGCGCCTTGCTCTCTTTGATCGTCCGCAGCTCGCTCTGAATCTCGTTTCCCTCTCCAGTAATCTGCTCCATGCGCTGCATCGACGCGGTGGCCTTGACCGACTCGTTCACCTTGATCGCTAGGAGCATCATCTGGGTCATGGCGTACTTTTCTGCCGGATCCAGACCAGCCGGGAGCTGCGCGTGGATGTGTGAAAGCGTTCTCTTGGCTTCCTCCACGCTGGATTCGACTTTGTCGGCTTTGTCGACTTTGTCGGTCGCGGCGGCCGTCGAGGTGGCGACTGGCAGAGTCGCCGTCGATGTCGGCCGGGCCGACAGCGACGTGGACGCCGACTCGTCCGAGCGCTCGACGGCGGCCGGGCGGTCGTCGGTCGATACCGTCGCAGTCGTAACTACCGCTCTTTCGTATTTATCCTCTTTTTCGTC
>Ga0255764_10002518_pt1 | contig 14897 bp, 14 predicted proteins | sample 071ome_30_FD_179964 | JGI IMG/M metagenome (GOLD analysis project Ga0255764, IMG submission 179964) | Coastal salt marsh microbial communities from the Groves Creek Marsh, Skidaway Island, Georgia - 071406AT metaG (version 2) | ecosystem: Environmental > Aquatic > Marine > Intertidal zone >... | reverse complement strand
TTATTCCGGCGCAATCTCAAACGCAAACAGCGCATTCCCCGGTCTGCCCACAATGCAGCAATTGCCGGACATGAAATACACCATGCCATCCACGATCACCGGGCCGGGTCCGTCGAAGGAGCCGCCTGATGCCGGCACATCATTGATGGTTTCAAATTGCGGATTGGAATCAAAGGTCCACAGGACCTCGCCGTCATCAGCACTGTAGACACGCATGCCGCCATCAGCTGAACCGGAGAATACGGCACCCGGGATAGCTGTTACTGCCGCAGACTGCGTCGCCCGGCAGCCACGGCCCTGCTCACACAGCAGGTCTGCCGGTGGTGCTGCCCAGACTCCTTCTCCCGTGGCCACATCAATGCCATGAATGCCGCCGGAATCCGGATTGGAATAGCCGCTGACACCGACATAGGCCATGCCATCGGCAACCGACATACCCCACCAGCCGCCTGCGGCACTGGGTTCGCCGGCCTTGTACTGCCAGACAATTTCACCGTTGTTGTTCGGATCAAGCGCATGCACGATGCCCGATTTTTGTGGAATAACCAGCAGCTCCCTGCCGGAATCCGTTGTTGTCAGGATGGGCGAGGCGGAAAAATCCACATCGGGTCCCACCACATCCGGACAGTTCGGGTTGTCGACCTCACTGTTGTTTGAACAGCCACTGATAAAGGCATCATTGGCCGTAGTCTGGTTCACCCAGACAATGTCCCCGCTTTCCAGGTCCATGGCGATCACCGCATCGGAAGTGTCCGGCGCCGGGTCACCATAGGCATTACCCGTAGCGGTATACAGGACACCGCGCACCGGATCGATGGTCGGTGCATTCCAGATACCGGCACCGGCCGGGCCATATAACTGCACGCCCTCGCTACTCAAGCCCTGCGGCTGCGGCTCATCCATAGTGTAGGTTTTCCAGATTATCTCGCCGCTCATGGCATCGACCTTGGTGATACTGCCGCGGAAAGTACAACAGGGATATTGCGGACCCGACGAATTGGTTTCTTCCACCACGCCGGCCGTGGGCACATACAGGTAGCCGTCATACAGGGTCACGGAACCGGTACCCCGAACACCGGGATGATCCTCGACATTGGTTACCCACAGCTCTTCACCATTGTGGGCATTCACCGCATAGACATTGCCGCGCAGGTCCTGGAAATACACGGCATAGCCATCACCCCCGCCGGGTAGCAGGACAGGCCCGACCGTCAGGGCACTGCGCACACCGGTCCGGGGCAGGTAGGTCCAGAACGAACAACCGGTTTTCGCATCCAGGGAATACACCGCACCGGCCTTGTTACCCACAAACAAGCGCCCCGAAACGACCGCCGGCTGTGCCCGTGGCTGGTCCTCACCCGGCAGGCCGAACACCCACTTCAGGCGCAGCCTGTCGATATTATCGGCAGTGATTCCCGCATCGATAGCGGCCCGGGCATTGCGATGATCACTGCCCCAGCCATTCCAGGACGGCGCCAGTGCCGGGTTGCCCATGGGCGGATTGGCTTCACACTGGTTGGTGTTCATGACCAGGCCAAAATCGGCCATGGGGCTGCCCGTAATTTCTTCGGCCACGGTTTGCAGCTGGGCATTACTGAGACCGGCTGCCTGGATTCGCATCACGCCCTGGGTCAGGGCCCGGTAAATGGCCACCGGCTCCAGCTCTTCCAGTAACTGGCGCGCCGGCGCCCGCACCGCTTCGTTAGCTGGCGCTTCATGGCAGGCCGCACAGCGGGTCGTGTAAATTTCAGCACCATCCTGGGCCTGGACGGCACCCATCAAAAAAATGGCAACAATGGCAAGCAAGATACCTGGCAGGTGTAAGGACTTTCTCATGTTTTCCCCTGTTCCGGATCACCCGGCAATACGTTTGGCAGGACGAAAAGATACCAGACCCCTTTCCCCATTTGTTGCTATTTTTGCGATTTGCAGGCAACCGCCTTCATGCTATTCTGCTCGGCTACATTTCCGAATAGTTGTAAATAGAGACTGATTGTTAATAATTCGGAAAACTCTGGGGAAAACCATTATGAAAAAACTTATTGCTCTTGTTGCCGGTGCCGCCCTGTCTGCTACCGTTTCTGCCGTCGCACTGGCCCACCATTCTTTCGCCATGTTTGATCAGACCACGAAAGTGGAAGTCACCGGCGTCGTCAGTGAAGTCCAGTGGACCAATCCGCATGTCTGGATCATGGTCGATGTACCCCAGGATGATGGCACCGCCGTCACGTGGGGCTTGGAATTCACCAGCGTGGTACACCTGACCCGTCGCGGCATGTCACGGGACCTGGTCAAGGTAGGCGATCATGTCACGTTTTCCGTCAGCCCCTATGCCGATGGCAGCCCGGGTGGGCGCTTCTTCTGGGTACAGCTGGATGACGGCACTTACTATTGTGACGTCGGCGCCGCCCAGCGCATCTGCCAGGAACGCAACTGATCCCGGCCGGATCAAAAACACACCACCAGAATAAATCGACCGGAACAGCATCATGACTTACAAGACTTTACTCTGCACATTAATGACCACCGGCCTGCTGACAGCGACAGTCGCCCAGGCCCAGGACGGCGTGGTTTATCCCGCCAATTCCCCGGATGCCTCCTACGCACCACTGGATGACCTGCCTGACTGGCGCGGTCTGTGGTTTCCAGCTTTCGGACAGGTTGGCGGTGACGAACCCGTCCTGATCGGTGAAGCCAAGGAAACCTGGGAAATGCACGAGGCCCTGTTGGCCCAGGGCAATTACGAAGTCCCGGAAACCAACAACAACTGCGAGCCAGACGGTTTTCCCTACATCATGAACTTCCCCTACAGCATCGAGTTCCTGTTTGCACCAGGCAAGATCACGGTCATCCAGGAAGCCCTGATGCAGGTGCGTCGCATCTTCACCGATGGCCGCCCGATGCCGGATCGTGACGAACTGGACCCAAACTACTTCGGTTATTCGCGCGGTCACTGGGAAGGTGACACCCTGGTGGTCACCACCATCGGCACCCAGCCAGGCCAGCGCCTGGGTCGCGCCGGCATCGCCAACAGCGACATGCTGACGACCACCGAGCGCATATACCTGGATCCGGATGAACCCGATATCCTGCACCTGGATTACACCTTCGAGGATCCCAAGGTCCTGGCACAGCCATGGCACATGACCCACACCTACCGCCGCGATCGTACCTGGGAGCAGATCGAATACATTTGCGCCCAGAACAACCGCCACATGCTGGATGAAAACGGCCAGACCCTGCCGCCGGAAGAAATCCGCAATTGATCGTGTCGCTCTGATCTGAAAAAGCCCGGCATTGCCGGGCTTTTTTGTGGCATCGGAGAATCTGAAACAACGTAGGTCGGCATAGGGCAAAGTCCGTTTGCCGACGTTTGGAATGATGTGTCGGCAAACGGCCCTTCGGGCCTATGCCGACCTACGACTACGACTTTTCATGGCTTCTGGTAATATCGGGTGTTCCTGAACCGGAGAACCATGCCATGAAAACCAACACAAACCGCCTGCTCTCTATTTCTGCCCTGGCCCTGGTGCTGTCCACAACCGCCATGGCCGATGAAATCACCGACGACATTGCTGCCGACTACAACAACTACCTGGCAGACCTCTTTGTTCACTTTCATGAAAATCCCGAACTGTCCTTCCAGGAAGTGAAGACCGCGGCCCGCATGGCCGAAGAACTGCGCGCTGCCGGATTTGAAGTCACAGAAAATGTTGGCCGCACCGGCCTGGTCGCCATCATGGAAAACGGACCCGGCCCGATGGTGGCCATGCGCGCCGATATGGACGGCTTACCGGTACAGGAAAATTCCGGACTGCCTTACTCCTCCACCGCCAGGCAGATGAACCCCACCACGGGCCAGGAAGAATTTGTCATGCATGCCTGCGGCCATGATGTGCACATCACCTCGCTGGTAGGTTCAGCACGGCAACTGGCAAAACGCCGCGACAGCTGGTCAGGTACTGCCATGCTCATCGTGCAACCTGCAGAGGAGCTCGGTGGCGGTGCCATGGCCATGCGTACAGATAATATCTGGGAGCGCTTCGGCCAACCGGACTACGTCCTCGGTTTCCATGTCAGTGCCGGTAACCCGACCTGGACCCTGAATCTGCTTGAAGATGCGAGCCCTTACGCCGGCGCCGACATGGTCGACATCATCGTCCATGGAGTCGGCGGACACGGCGCCTATCCCCATGGCACCAAGGATCCCGTGGTACTGGGGGCACAAATAGTTCTCGCCCTGCAAACCCTGGTATCGCGCGAACTGGCTCCCCATGAACCGGGCGTGGTGACTGTGGGCGCTTTCCATTCCGGCACCAAGCACAACATCATCTCAGATGAAGCGGTACTGCAACTGACCGTACGCAACACCAATCCGGAAACCCGGGAGAAATTGCTCAATGGCATACAGCGTATCGCCGTCAACATGGGTCGTGTCGCCGGCCTGCCGGAAGAAATGCTGCCGGAAGTAATTGTCAGGGAAGAAGAGAACGTCCCTCCCCTGATGAATGACCAGGCAGTAGCATCGCGCCTGAACAACCTTTGGCGTGAACGCATCAGTGCGGATGTGCTTATTCGCCAATTACCGGATGGTATGGGCGCCGAGGATTTCCCTTACCTGACTACCGACCCCACCATTCCCAGCGCCTACTGGGAAGTGGGCGGCACCTCCGCCGAGGCACTTGAGGCCGCCGCCAACGGTGGTCCGGCAGTCGCGGGACATCATTCACCCCTGTTCAAGATTGAACCGGAACCTGCTGTGCGCATGGGTGTGGATTCCACGGTACGCGCCATGATGGAGTTGATGCCGCAACGGTAGGAGCAAGAGTCGAGGTCGGCATAGCCCCAAAGGGGCGTTTGCCGACATTTTACCCGCGCTAATTGATGGAAGTTCAACGTCGGGAAACGGCGCTTCGCGCCTATCCCGACCTACAACACCATGAAAATTCGTTAAAACCCAACGTGTCGTTCCTTGTACCTTGTCCCTTGCTCCTTGCTCCTTGTCCCTTGCTCCTCCCGGCTCCGCCGGGCATCGCAAACTAGTGATAACCTCCCCACCTTGATACCATAGCCCGCCATGTCGCTAGCCGCACAATTCCAACAGACCCGGCAGTTCAGCGAGTCCCTCTGTTCTCCGCTATCCGTTGAAGACTACAACACGCAGGTCATCGATTACGCCAGCCCGCCGAAATGGCACCTGGCGCACACCACCTGGTTCTTCGAGGAAATGATCCTCAAGAAATACGCCGATACCTATCGCGAATTCGATCCGCAGTTCGGCTTCCTGTTCAACAGTTACTACAACCATGTCGGTGAACGCCTGGCCCGGGGTGCACGCGGGGACATCAGCGTGCCGCGCGTGGACAAGGTGCTGGCCTACCGGCAATACATCAATGTGCACATGCTCACCCTGCTGGAAAACGATCCTCCCGTTGAAGCGCTATCACTGGCTACCCTCGGCATCAATCACGAGCAACAGCACCAGGAACTGTTCCTGACTGATCTGAAATATGCCCTTGGCCGTAACCCCTTGTACCCGCCCTATGGGCAGGGCACCAACCTCGTCAATGACACCAATACCTCACACGGCACTGTCAATATGGATGAAGGACTGTACAAGATAGGCCACCAGGGTGACAGTTTTCATTTCGACAATGAGACCCAGGTACACAAGGTCTACCTCAATGCCTACAGTATCGACAAGGCGCTGGTGACCAACGGTGAGTACATCGAGTTCATGGATGCTGGCGGTTATGACACCTTTCATTACTGGCTCGACGATGGCTGGCATTACCTGAAGGACAATGACATCAACGCACCACTGTACTGGCAGAAAATAGATGGCCGCTGGCATTACTACACCCTGGCGGGTCTTGAGCCGGTCAACCCCGATGCCCTGTTGAGCCATGTTTCCTATTACGAGGCCAATGCCTTTGCAAGCTGGAAAGGCAGGCGCCTGCCCACGGAGTTTGAATGGGAGGCGGCCAGTGACCAACTGGACTGGGGCAAACGCTGGGAGTGGACAAATTCCGCCTACCTGCCCTATCCGGGCTTTACCATCAGTAAGGATGCGGTTGGTGAATACAACGGCAAATTCATGATCAACCAGATGGTGTTACGTGGTGCCTCGGTAGCGACACCTGAAAATCACAGCCGCAAAACCTACCGCAACTTTTTCCATCCCCACCTGCAATGGCAGTTCTCAGGGATCAGGCTGGCCGCATAAAAAATGAGCCCTCATGATTGAACAGTTCAAACAGGATGTTGAAGAAGGCCTGAGCGCGCCGCAAAAATCATTGCCGTCACAATATTTCTACGATGCCCGCGGTGACGAGCTGTTCCAGCAGATCATGGCCATGCCGGAATATTATGTGACCGACGCCGAAGACGAGATTTTCAAAAAGCGCACGGCGGATTTGATCGCCGCACTCGATGTGGATACCGACAGCTATTTTGAAATCATTGAACTGGGGGCGGGCGATGGCAAGAAATCCAAGAAGCTGCTCAAGCAACTGCAGAAAAAAGGCTATCAGTTTACCTATCAACCGGTAGATATTTCCCAGAACATCCTGGACCAACTGGAAGACAGCCTGAAGGCGGAAATCCCGGAACTTGATACCAAAACAACACAGGCCCTGTATTTTGACGCCCTGGCCGCCATGAAGGACACGCCACACAAGATCATTGTCATGTTCCTGGGCTCCAACATAGGCAACCTGGACGATAGCGAGGCGGCGGAGTTTATCTACCAGCTCGGGGCCAACTTCAAACCGGATGATTTGCTGCTCCTGGGCGTTGACCTGAAAAAATCCCGTGATATAGTGCTGCCCGCCTACAATGATGCTGCCGGTATTACCGCCAGTTTCAATCTCAATCTGCTGGCACGTATCAACCGCGAACTGGGCGCAAATTTCGTCCTGGAGAATTTCCAGCACTGCCCCGAGTATGACGAGGAGGAAGGCATTGCCTACAGTTACCTTGTCTCTACGGTAGACCAGTCAGTATTGATCAAGAGCCTGGGCAGGGAATTCAGTTTCAGTGCCGGAGAAAAAATCCATACGGAAATTTCACGCAAGTATGACGAACCTACCCTGAAGAAGATCATTGCCGGCACCGATTTCATGCTGGGCAATCGTATCACCGATTCCAAAGGCTACTTTGCCAACTACATCCTGAAACGACGTTAAAAACAACCTCTATAAGAACTGCATCTACAAGCTTTTAAACACATTGAACAAACACAACAATCACATCGTCATGCCGATACTGGGCGCCCGTGCCACTGATTTTTACCAGGGCGAACTGGAGCGGCAGAGTCAAATATCAGAATCGGCGGACCTCCCCCTGCTCCTGCTGGAAACGGATTTCGAGCGTATCAACGCCAACTTGCCGGACAAGTACAAAGCACTGACTCCCCTGGTGGGCTGTCTGCTGAGACACATGGAAGAAACGGGTGCACCAGTTTACCTGATTCCCAATATCACCCTGCACGCCGCCGTGGCCCGAATAGAGCTGGATGAGCAGACACTGCACAGGATCATCAACCCGATAGACTGCGGTATTACTCACTTGAAAGCGCAGGAAATTGAGGAGATCACGCTGGTCGGCACACGCCATACCATGCAATCGGACCAGCTTGCCGGGTTTTTCGAGAGCCGGGGAATCACCGTGAAATTCCCGGAAACAGATGACATCAGCGCGCTGGATGCACTCCGCCTGCAGGTTTTTGAAGAGGGTTTTTCAAAGGGGGCAAAAAAGGATATGGACAAGATATTGTCCCGTTATGACAACCCGGTACTGGCGTGCACCGAACTGTCGATACTCAATCGCGAGTCACAATTCATCGACCTGGCGCGATTGCAGATTGCCGCCGCACTCAAGCGGCTCTAGTCCGCTTTACTCATCAGTACCCGGATGAGTTCTCAGGCAACCACTTCCACGCCTTTCCAGAAGGCCACATGATCCCTGATCTGGCTGGCAGCCTCGTAGGGCTCCAGGTAACTCCAGGCGGCATCCTCGTTGCTCTGCCCGTCCACGGTGACAGTAAAGTAGCTGGCATGCCCCTTCCAGGGACAAAAGGTCGTGGTATCAGTGGGCGAAAAGAGCTCGGACTTCAGTGCGCTTTTCGGAAAATAATGATTGTTTTCAACGATGACCGTGTCATCGCTTTCGGCAATTACGGTTCCATTCCAGATGGCTTTCATGGTTTGTTACCTCGTTGGTATGGTTAAAGAAAAACAACCGTGAGCTTGCCGGAGATGGCCTGTGACCATTTCCGGCCTACACCCTACTCGCCAGGCGAAAGAGCAATGTCGTGACCAGCCCGGCCAGGGCAAATCCCCAAACTACGCCAAACACATACTGGTGACCGGCTGCACCGGGATTATTGTCAATCAGGTAACCCATCAACGGGCCCATGAAGATATCCGGGGTAAAACCGATAAAGGACACTACACCGACGGCGCTGCCGGTCCACAGTGCCGGCACACCGGCATCACCGAAGATGGCAAAATATAGCCCGTGCAGCGCGTAGATACCGGCACTGGTCGTGGCAATGACCAGGACCAGGAGCAGTGGCAAGCCGGGAATAATCATGCCCGTTGCAATCACCATACTACCCGCCATCACGAGGGCAAAGCTTGCCACCAGCATGACTGGTCCGTTGAACCGGTCAGCCAGCAGTCCTGCACAGACAGCCGCAAGCGGCCGCATCCAGAATGAGATCGTGCCAATCTGCGCCGCCTCCACTTCGTTATAGCCAAAGGCATCGCGTGCATACAGGGAGAAATCATCCGTGCTTTTGTAGGCCACGTAGGCACACAGCACGATGACCGCATGGCACCAGACCGTTTTCATGACCATGACCTGTTTTAAACCGTCCAGGCTGATGCCGCCATCGGCAATCGTGTCAGCTTTTGGAGTCGGCGGCACAAACAACCAGACCAGCAAAGCAGAAAACACGTTCATACCGGCAAAGCCCTGGATGATTCTTCCGAGAGCAACGCTACGCTCATCGAAAGTAGCCGTTTCCACCTGGGCCGGCAACATGGCGGCAAACACCAGTACGGAAAGCGAGGATATCACCGCAGCAAACAGACCTCGGCCGCCATCCAGCAGGCCAAAGGTCCTGCCCTGGTGAATGCTGCCCAGCTCCCGGGTGGTTTTGATCAGTGCCCCCCAGAACAGGAAGATCGTGGTCAGACCCCAGAAAGCATAGAGCGCGGTCAGCACACCGATGGCGGGAATCGTGGCCATGAGGATGCCGCCCAGCGACGTGGCCAGCAGGGCTGACACTATGAGATTGCGTGCAGAAAACCGGTCAGCCAGCGGACCACCGGCAAAGTAGGACACCATGGCCACAATGCCGTAGAGAGAAAAGGCGGTACCCAGTTGCAGGTTGGTGATGCCAAAAACATCAAGAAAGGTAGGACGGAATATACGGGACAGGACAAAGGGCAGCAGGAAAATGGCTTCACCGGCAATCACCAGTGCACCCAGGGCAATGTAAGTCGAAATACCTGCTTTGGTTTCGCTATTGCCCTGGATGGAAGTGATAAGTGCCTACCCTTGTTCCATTATTTTGTACCGTAGGCCGGAAATGGCCCAAAGGCCATCTCCGGCAAATCAATTCACCCTAAATCGGCGTTGTCTAAAAATGCTGTGTAATCGTCACCGCTCAACACAGGTAAAACTGTCCGCACTGTTGATATCCCCACGCCCGTTATAACGCGGCCATGCCGGGTAATGACACACCGGACGTGTGCGTCCGGCGGTGTCAGCATTTTCATCAATAGCTTGCAGCGTCCCCGGTGCCTGGCCGTTTTCCACCCAGTCTTCCAGGGCATCCAGGCTCGAGAGGCGGGCATTGAACACACCGGTCACATGGCCCATGCCGGGAATGGTGTAAAACTTCACGAAGTCGCCGAGCCCCTCATCATAACGGTTCTGCAAACGCTCCCAGTACTGGATGGAGCTGTACACGGGAATGTAGTCATCAACACGGCCGTGAAAATAGATGAGCTTGCCGCCGTTGTCGCGAAAGCGATCGAGATTGACGCTGTTGGCACTGATCAGTTCCACCAGTTCGCCAATGCGGCCGGCATACTGCGCCGGATCAAACTCGTTCATGGTATCCAGGGTCAGGTCCTGGGCAATGGCATAGCGCGGCGTGGCATCACCGGGACCATACTGCAGTGCCTGGGTCGGACCCTCGGCACCCAGGTTGGGACCGCCGCCATCAAAGAACGTGGAGCCTTCAAAGGGCGTCCACTTGGGAAAGATGGAGGTCAGCTCATCATCGGCAAAGACACTGAAGCCCAGGTCGTATTCCTCATCAAAGACGTTCAACGCTTCGATCTGCGCATCGGACAGGCAGCGATCGCTGGTATCGGCACCATTGTCACAGCGAACCGGGTTGCTGGAATCCAGCTTGCGGAAATCCTGTGTTTCTTCCAGGCAGGCACTGACATTACTGATGATGCCGTCCTCGGCGCGGTCGAGATCATCACAGACCGCATAGATCGCATCGACAAAATTGGTGATCTTGGCCGGGCTGATCCAGCTGTCACCGTCATTGGCCAACAGGGCCCGGGCATATTTATTGGCGGAAAGGTGCAGCATCACCACGTTATGGGCGGGATAGCCGGCCACCGCGCCATGGTAGTCATCCGGGTAGCGCTGGATGGCATCAAATGCCTCATGACCACCCTGAGAGCCGCCAATGAAATAGTTGTACTGCGACGCCGTACCGTAACGGGCCTGCACCAGGTGCATGGCCACGTCATGGGTTTTCTTGATCTGTTCATGGCCGTAGTTGCGCAGCGCTTCCTCGTAGAGAAAGAAGCTGCCGTCAAAACCCGGCAGGCGCGACTTGTGACCCGAGTCGCTGCCCAGCGTGACATAACCGCGTGCCAGCGGCGTGGGTTCGGAAGAAGGCTGCTTGGCATAACGGCCCAGGCCGGTGACCACCCTGCCATTAAAACCACCGCCGCCCAGTTGCAGGGACTTGCCGTTCCAGTTGCTGGGCAGGTTCACCTGGAATTCGATATCCGGTGCGTTGTAGGTCACCGGGTGGATATTGCCCATGACCTTGCAGAACTCCCCGTTCTGGTTGTCTCGCGCATTGGCACGCATGAACTCGGTAGCAAATATGGTCGCCCCGGTGGTTTCCAGGCCAATGGCAGAAGCCGGCACAGACAAACCGTTGAGGGCTGCGCAGGCATCAGCAGCCGACAGGGAGGCCAGTTTCGGCCGCCAGGGATTGTCAGCGCCCTGGGCATGGGCAGCCGCACTGAAGGTCAGTGCGGCAAGAGGCAAGAGACAAGAGGCAAGGCCTAAGCGTCTGGCATGATTAGCAATTCCGGTAGTTCTGGTCATCGGGTTCCCCTTGATTTCTTGTTATGAAGAGCAGGCAGCAATTATTCCCCTATTTCCCGCCCTCTTGCAAATGTGTCGCAAAGCCCCAATATCTGTAAGAGGGCGATGTGTTATACTTCGCCACCCTGTTGAAATACAGGGGTAGTTTTAGCGTACACAGCATTACACAACATCAGATGTGTTTTTTACTGGGGGCGATTTGGATTCGACGCCGGTACCAAAACCATGGGTGCATGTCGAGAGGGTATAGACTCTCGTAAAACAATCTATGCAACTTTTATAGTTGCCAACGACGATACGTACGCTCTAGCCGCTTAAAGACCTTAAGTTAGGCTAGCGATTGCCATCGGGATGCCTGTAAACCGGTGTTTTGCAATTGTCATATAGAACAGGACCGACTCGAAAGCGCGTTCACCGCCTAGGGTCTAAACATTTAGTGAACTCGCCCTAAACACCCTGCCGGTCGGGTCGTGATGGGCTAACTCAATAGATTTGGCTAAGCATGTAGAGCCCTCGGCAGAGGACTGACGGACGCGGGTTCAACTCCCGCCGCCTCCACCAATCAATAAAAAAGCCCGCCCCGAAAGGGAGCGGGCTTTTTTATTGACGGTCGGTATCGGTCGTTGAATCCGCGGGACGCGGGGTGAGGCCGGTTAACAGCGAAGCCATTAATATGGCTTCGCCCGGCCGAACGGGCGAGGCTCCGCCCGAGCCCTGGGTACTACTCCCGTCGCCTCCGGAACACTACCTAAAACTTAAATCGAACAAAAAGGTATTCCCCTTTTCACCGCATCTTCAATTAATTCCACACCCTGCTAATATCACTCCACTTTCCCAGGAGAAAACCATGATCAGCGAATACGTACTATTTGACCTGCCAGAAGGCATCACCCGCGAACAGGCAGTAAAAGACATGGAAGCAGTTGTCCCCGCCTGGCGCAAAAACCCGGACCTGATCCGCAAAACCTTCCTGTATGACCCCGAAGCCAACCAGGCCGCCGCGCTTTATACCTGGCATAACCGGGAAGCTGCCGAAAAGGCCCATGGTGAGGAATGGCGCCAGCGCCTGTGGGATACCTACCAGACCGTGCCCACGATCCGTTATTTTGAAACGCCGCTGATTGCCGATAATGCGCTGGGTGAAACGGTGCGGGAAGCTGGCAAAAACCAGTAACCTGAGAATCAGGCGATTAAACCGCTTTTGAGTTCCAGTCCTTTCGAACAGGCCTCAACACCATATGCCCTACCGCGGTGTTCGAGGCCGGGACGTGATAGAAGCGGTAGAGCTCATCCACCTTTTCGCCCAATGCCCCGCGCATGATGAGCCACATGATGAGTTCGATACCTTCCGTACCGGCTTTCTGGATGTATTCCAGTCTAGTGATTTTGCGCAGTTCGCTGGGATAGTCCGCCAGGCGGTCCAGGAAGGCATTATCAAATTCCGGGTTGATCAACCCGGCGCGCAGGCCCTGCAACTGGTGGCTCATGCCGCCGGTACCCCAGACCTGGACATTCAGGTCTTGCGGAAAGCTTTCGATGGCATGGGCAATGGCTTCACCGAGCAGGAAGCAGCGGTTGCCGGACGGGGTTGGAAACTGGGTGACATTGACGGCGACCGGAATCACCTTCACGGGCCAGGCTTCGACCTGGCCAAACACCAGTGATAGCGGTACCGTCAGGCCATGGTCGACATCGATGTCGTTCATGATGGTGATATCGAATTCATCGATGATGAGCTGTTCGGCGATGTGGCCGGCAAGCTCGGGAAAACCCTCGACTACCGGAACCTGGCGTGCTCCCCAGCCTTCATCAGCTGGCTGGAACTCCTCGGCAAAACCGATGGCAAAGGTGGGTACGATATCCAGCATCATGCTTGAGGCATGATCGTTGTAGCAGAGTATCACCACGTCGGGCTTTTCTTCCTTGACCCACTGCTTGACCCATTCATACCCTTCAAAAACCGGCTTCCAGTAGTCTTCCTCGGTTTTGCCGAGATCAAAAGCGGCACCCATTGCCGGGATATGACTGGTTGCAATGCCTGCGGTAATTGTTGCCATGATTATTTTTTCTCCGGCACGCGACCACCGGAAAGCATCATGGCGGCGTATTCATCAGGCGTCATGGCAGTCATGGAACTGACGGCCTTGACCGTGGTCCAGCCATCGGTATTGGACAGTTTCACCAGGAAATAGATATTGCCACCGAGTTCGATCAGGCGTGTGAAATCCCGGTCAAGCACTGCCTGTTTCTGGTCTTCGCTCATACCGAACGTATCCAGGTAGGCACGCTCGTCTTTTTTGAAGGCTTCGCGGTTTTTGGCATCCATCAACGACATACAGAACTTGTGGAGATGATAGGCCTCGCGGGAACGCCGGGCATTGAACACCGTGGTACCGGGAATTTTTTCCAACTCGTCGAGTGAGTACAGTCTGTCGCGCATGGCCAAGATACCTCAAACAGGGATGTATCAATTAAGCTATCAAAGCAATTCTCATTAGGCCAGAGTTATCGCAGTGGTCAGGTGGTAAAAATAACGGCACCTGTTGTACGGGCAATTTTCCACCCCTCTTCCGTCAGGACAAAATCCATGTCGAACTCGCCGACAAGCTGTGAAGCACTGGCCTTGACGCCAAATTTTGCTTTTTCTGCATCAATTGGTGCCATGAACAGGGTGGCATAACAGGTGCCCCTGGCATGTTCAGCATCCTCAACAGTAATGATGATATTGCTGATGACATGGCGGGCAATCCGGTCGTTGGGCCTGGCCTCCCAGGCCGCCAGGATATTGGCCTTGCCCACCGTGAAATTTTCCGGGTCTGTCGGCCGCGCCATCGCACCATCTTCAGTGAACAATTCACTGGCCGCCTTGAAATTACGGTTATCGTTGTACTGGTAATAGAGATTGACCAGCCTGGCGCAGGCCAGTTCTATGGATTGCTGCTGTTTGATATCCATTATCAGATCCTGTTGGTGTGGGGTGATGGCCCTATTACAACATGCTCGAAGGCCCGGGGCATTATTTCAGGGGGTGACCAGGGGAAGCAGGAATCCAGGCTGGTTGAGGATAGGTCGGTCGTTGTCACCGCAGAATGTAGTCATGCAGGATAAATCAAAGACTGCCTGTTTACTCAGCCTGTGCTTCCTGCAACTCCCTGAGTAAAGCGATCGTCTCCGGCTTGCGCGTCGGCGCTCTTGCGCCGGTCAGCTCGCCCTCTGCCCAGTTAATGGCGGTACGGCCTTCATTGTCAGCCACATCCAGGCGCGCGCCATTGGCCGCCAGGTACTCGATGATATCGTTGGATCCCCTGTTGGCCGCACCATGAATCGCGCGCAGTCCCAGTGAATTGACACCATTGATATCATTGCCCAGTTCATGGGTCAGCTTCACGGTTTCAAGCAGGGCATCGGGTCCTTCATCGTAGGTTTCTGCCACGGCCCAGGTGAGACCGGCTGCAAGCATCAAGGCGTTGGTCCCATCGAAGGTGGTGATGTTGGGATCGGCACCGTATTCAAGCAGCAGG
>Ga0255764_10002517_pt1 | contig 14897 bp, 12 predicted proteins | sample 071ome_30_FD_179964 | JGI IMG/M metagenome (GOLD analysis project Ga0255764, IMG submission 179964) | Coastal salt marsh microbial communities from the Groves Creek Marsh, Skidaway Island, Georgia - 071406AT metaG (version 2) | ecosystem: Environmental > Aquatic > Marine > Intertidal zone >... | reverse complement strand
GGAAACCATCTATCGGAATCTGCAAAATGCAGGCTGATCGGGAATCTGGAATCAAGGGGTCAGGTTACTTGACCCACCACATGTTCCAATAATCCGGGAATTCTGACTATTCTCTTGAAATGATGAGAATGTGAGTTTTCCTTGATCACTGCACGATCCATATTCTTCTTCCAAGTCACGTGTGGGCCAGAGAATGTGGGTGTCCCGTTAAAACTTCTGCCCAACTGTGGTGTTCGGCGTATGGTCGACAGTGCCAGCTCTGCTGGTGGCTGAAGTGATTCGATACCATTGCTGTCATGCATCCAGCCCCGCTGCGCATACGTATATTGGCGGTATGAACAACGTGTACAGTGACCCCATGACAATACGCCCGTTTGCCCGAATACTGCTTTACACCCTGGCGCTGCTGGCCACACTAAACGGAAATACTGCCATGGCCATTGAAGAACCCGTTTTCAGCGTCCTGCGCCAGGATAATGATATAGAACTGCGCGAATACGCCCCGTACCTGGTCGCCGAAACCATGGTCGAGGGCGTGGATGATCGCAATGCCGCCGCGAATGAAGGCTTTCGCCGGCTGTTCCGTTATATCAGCGGTGACAACAGCGCCACCGGCAAGATCACTATGACCGCGCCGGTGCTGCAATCCCAAGGTGACAAAGGTCGGAAAATCGCCATGACCGCGCCGGTACAACAGACACAGACCGACGCCGGCTGGCGCGTGGCCTTCGTGCTGCCAGCGCAATACTCCCTGGAAGACGCGCCAGTGCCTGACGATGAGCGTATTCGCGTGCGCCAGGCCGACCCCCGCGTGATGGCCGTTATTCGCTTCTCCGGCCGCTGGAGTGAATCCAATTATACTCGTCATCGCGATGAGCTATTGGATTTCCTGTCGCGGGAAAACCTCGAGGCTGACGGCGACATCATGTACGCCGCCTACAACGCACCCTTCTCCCTGCCGTTCATGCGTCGCAATGAAGTAATGGTGGAAATCCGCCAAGTCCCCTAGAACGCCCCCCTGCAGCCGAGCTGGAGTCTTTGTTCTACCGCATCAGCACCTGACTGGCCCTGACATGAGAGGGCAGAGTTCGCTACGCTCTCAAAACTCCCTATCGGGACGGCAGATTTATCTGCGACGCGCCGTTTATAATTTGAGAGTTACGATTCGACCGGGTACTCATGAGATACTTGGTGCGCCAGCCTTCGATGGTTCGATCAGTTTAACCGTCAATAAAACTCGTCAATCTGGGGCGGGCAGTTAACTGTCCGATCCATTTTCTTCTTTCAAGTCACGTGTGGACCAGAGAATGTGGGTGTCCTTTTTATACTCGAGGTTGCTTGTATAATATCGGCATATCGTAACTTCAACTCTACTCAAAGCAATAACAGGGGAATCCCATGATTTTCGTTTCAGGCGCAAACGGGCAATTTGCCAGTGCAGTGATTCAATCCATCCTTGCAGCCGGGCGTGGGAATGAACTCGCTGTGGGAACGCGTAATGTGGATTCCCCTTACGCTCAAGAGCTTGCAGCACAGGGTGTTAGTGTGCGGCATTCTGATTTTGTCGACCCGGATCTCATGCGAAACGCACTCGAGGGCTGCACCAAGGCGCTGTTCATTCCCACCTACGACACCAACGATGTCCGCCTGCAGCAGAATCTCAATGCACTGGAAGCAGCGCGCGCCGCAGGTGTTCATCACGTGGTCTATCCCAGCTTCATTAATGCGGAATCGCCACTGGTCGAGCACAGCCGCCTCGTGCACCTGCCGACCGAGCAGGCGATTCGCGATTCGGGACTTGCATTTACCATTCTGCGTCACGCGATTTACGCGGATGTCATGGTGGGCGACCTGCAGGACACGCTCGCCACTGGAGTGCTCCATCGACCTGGTGGCGAGGCACGTAGCGCATACGTGGCACGCGCGGACCTGGGGTTATCTGCAGCACAGGTGCTGATGCGCGACGAGCCCTCGGGACGAACCTACTCCGAGACCATGGAGCGCACGTATTCCGGTAGTGAGATAGCAGCCATCATGTCAGAAGTTTTCGGCAAACCAGTACGATACCAATCCATTGAAGCCGTCGACTGGCCGCACTACGTGTCAGAGAATTGGGGAGTGCCACTGGAGATATCGAAAAGCATGGTCGGCACTTCGCAGGCCGTAGAGGCCGGAGAATTCGATCTTGTAAGCCCCGACTATAGCGAAATAACCGGCCACCCTCCGCGTACGATGCGTGCCTTTCTGGAATCGGTGCGCGACGGCGGAAACTGAAGGCAAGGAATCAAGGAACAGGTTGTTTGATCCACCACATCTCCCAATAATCCGGGAATTCTGACTATTCTCTTGAAATGATGAGAATATGGGGGTCCCTTGATCACTTAACCAGATCAAGGGTTTTTCGACAACGCTTCAAAACGTTTATGCGCAAGGGTTGGCAGGCTGGCTCAACAGCTGCTGACTAGTAGGAGGGATATCGAGTGGCGCCATAGACGCAAATATAGAAAAGAATAATGGCGCCGGCCCACCAGGTCAGCCAGTGACCTTCTGGCAGGATAGTGGTCGTATAGAACGTGATCGCCAGGTTGGTTAAACCGAAAAGCAGGTAGAACAACATGTCCTTGCCGCGCTTTAATCCCGTGTCCCAGCGGAGCTTGACCAGGCGAACGCCGGCGATCGGTGAAATAACCAGCCCATAGAAGGCGATGAAGATGTCCCAGATGTCCATATTTTCATCAATGAATCATTGAGCTGGAGGGCTTGACCCTGCCGAAGGATAAATTCGCTCCGATCCCTGTGGCTTTAGTCATTCGGCGAATACTCCAGAGTGTACTAAGAATAAGTGGCAAACAAAGTGGGAAGTTCGAGCATGGGACATCCGCTGTGAATCATATTTGATTCATTCCGTCATAAGTGAGTGCCATTTACAACGCCATCAGCAGGCTTCTGGCAACTTTTAACGGTACTATTGGCAATACAGACTTACCAGAACAGGATAAAGAGGGGGGTAGCATGAACAATCGCGCAGGAAGGGTCCGGAATATCGTTGCAGGCTTCGTCATGGTGGCTGGCGCAACCTGCATGTCTGCCTCTGTTGCCCAGTCCACTATTACCGATACACAGGCCAACGGGGAATGGCCCACCTATGGCGCCAACCTGGCCAGCCATCGCTACTCCCCGCTGGACCAGATCAATGCCGATAACTTCAGGGATCTGGAAATTGCCTGGCGTCTGAACACTGATTTTCTTGGTCCCCGGCCTGATGGTCTCTACGGGGCCACACCTCTTTATGTCAATGGTGTGCTTTATGCCACTGCCGGTACCCGCCGCACGGTCATCGCCATGGATCCCGAATCAGGTGAGCTGCTGTGGATACACCGGGAGGATGAAGGTGCACGTGGTGCTGCTGCCGCCCGCCAGGGAGCAGGGCGCGGCTTGTCATGGTGGGAAAGTGAGGACGGCTCGGAACAGCGTCTTTTATATGTGACGCCCGGCTACCGGATGATCGCCCTGGACCCTGCCACCGGTGAACGGGTTACTGCATTCGGTGAGGACGGTGTTGTAGACCTGAAAAAGAATTTCGACCAGGAGGTAGACCCTGACGGTGGCAATATCGGCTTGAATGCAACCCCGCTGGTCGTGGGGGATGTGGTTGTCGTAGGCGCCTCGCACAAGCCCTCCACGCCAGTGGAAACCCAGTGGGACACCCGTGGTTATGTGCGCGGCTTTGATGTCCGCACCGGCGAGCGCCTGTGGATATTCCATACCATTCCCCTGCAGGGCGAATTTGGCTATGACACCTGGAATGGTACGGCGGAACAAAATGGCAACACTGGTGTATGGGCACAGATGAGTGCCGACCAGGAATTGGGCCTGGTTTACCTGCCGGTGGAAATGCCCACCTCGGATTACAACGGCTATAACCGGGATGGTGATGGCCTGTTTGGCGAGTCCCTGGTAGCCGTGGATGTGAACACCGGTGAACGCCGGTGGCACTACCAGTTCGTTCACCATGGTATCTGGGACTGGGACTTACCCTGCGCGCCTATCCTGTTCGACATGGAAATGGATGGCCGGATAATCAAGGCCCTGGCACAACCGAGCAAGCAAGCCTTCCTGTATGTGCTGAACCGGGAAACCGGCGAGCCCATCTGGCCCTTCGAGGAGCGTGAAGTCCCGCAATCCGAATCCCCGTATGAGCGCACCAGTGCAACCCAGCCATTCCCGACCCGGCCGGCAGCCTTTGACCGTCAGGGACTGACCCGGGATGACCTCAACGACCTGACGCCGGCATTGAAAGCGGAAGCCGAGCAAATCGTGGAGCAGTTCCAGCTGGCTGACATGTTTACACCGCCAGCTGTGACTCGGGAGGGTGGACCCATCGGCACCCTGATGCTGCCATCCAATATAGGGGGAGCCAACTGGCCGGGTGGCAGTTTTGATCCGGAAACCAACCGTCTGTACATCCATTCCCATACTTCTGTATTCAACCTGCCGAACGTGGATGCTGACTTCGAACCCTTCAATCCCGGGCCGGACGGCGAGCCGCCAGCACCAAGGGCCAGGCCATTGGGCCTGGGGTTGCAACCGCGCCGTATCGACCCCTATCTGCAGGGCACGATTCCCCTGATCAAGCCACCCTATGATCGCATCACGGCCTATGACATGAATACCGGCGACATACTCTGGCAGAAAGCCCATGGCACAACGGAAGACCGGATACGCAATCATCCGGCGCTGGCAGGCGTCGAGAACCTCGATCGTCTCGGGTCCTACGGCCGCATTTTTATCGGTACGTTAACCACCAGGAGCCTGGTGATCGCCGGGGAAGGTGCTGTACATACCAACGCTGATGGCGAAACCGTGGCCCTGCTGCGTGCCTATGACAAGGACACAGGCGAGGATGTCCAGGGGCGTATTGAAATGCCGGCACGCCAGACCGGCTCCCCCATGACTTTCCTGCACAATGGCAAGCAGTATATCGTGGTGGCAGTCACCCATGGCGGCGCCAATGTGGGCGCAGAACTGGTGGCCTATACACTACCCTGATTGACCCGGAACAGTGTAAAGTCATCTTTGCATTGGCTGGTTATGTCAGGATAGAACAAACATAAAACCGGAATCGTATCGTATGAACAAAACACTTCCTGAACGTGCAGGCAGGCTCATCCTGGCATTGATACTCGTTTGCAGCCAGAGTGCCATTTTCGCCCAGGATCTGCCGGCGCGAGACATCCCTGCGGGCCGCCAGGGCCAGGTGGATCAGTCCAGGGCAGGTTCACCTAACGGCGGCCGACCTGAAATCCATACTGTGACAGACATGGAGAACATGACCGGCTATACCGCGCCGGGCGCACGCGCCTATGCCAACCTGGCCGTTGCCGCCAGCGCCGGACAATGGCCGGTCACACTCTACTACCGGTGCAAGTACCCCGCCGGCGGCACGTCGATCAATGCACCCATGCCGCAACCGATGGAAGTCTTCGATGACGTTTATTCCCTGGGGGATGATGCGAACAACATCTGGGCTATAGATACCGAAGAGGGCATCATCCTCATTGATGCCCTGACCACCGAGGAAGATGCCAGAAACATCATTGTGAAGAACATGGAACGGGTAGGGCTTGATCCCAGGCGCATTCGACATATCCTGGTCACCCATAACCACCTTGACCATTTTGGCGGGGCGCCTTACCTGAAATCCCTTTCCGGTGCGAAGATGGGCGCCAGTCGCCTGGACTGGGAAGGCGAGTCCGCCTTTGGCTCGATGCCGCCGAAGGAGTTCGGTGATTACGACATCGCTGACGGCCAGGAGATCACGCTGGGCAGCCGCACCATTACCGCCATTCTCACCCCGGGGCATACTCCGGGCACTCTCTCCTTTATCTTTCCGGTATCCGACAATGGCACCGAACATGTCGCTGCGCTGTTCGGCGGCCAGGGCAAACCGCGGGACATGGAATCACTGATGCTGTTTCGCCGCGGCCTTGACCATTTTGCCGATGCCACTGACCGGATGCAGGCCGACGTGGTGCTCTCCAACCACACCGTCGGGGATGACGGCCTGACCAGGATTGCGCAACTGGCACAGCGTCAGCCGGGTGCTCCCCATCCCTATGTCGTCGGCCGCGAGGGAGTGATTGGTTACAACGCCCTGTTCAATGCCTGCCTGAGTGCAGACATCGACCAGATGGTCTGGGACCAGGCCAGCAAAACACAGTAATCGGAGAAGAAAATAGAGAACAATACTATGCACAAGACTATCTCCCCGATACTTTCCTTCTTGATAGGCACCTGTCTCCTGGTGTCCGGTTGCCTGGCAGCTGAAAACACTCTGGACAGCCACCGGGTCACACAGGCAAAAATGGATGAATGGAAAAAATCCCTGTCCAACTGGGGGCGCTGGGGCAGCGAGGATGAGAAAGGGACACTCAATTTCATCACGCCGGACATCCGGGTGCGTGCCGCAAGCCTGGTAAGGGAAGGGATTTCCGTGTCCCTGGAACGGGAAATCGTGCCGGTCATGGCCGATCCCGATGCTGAAGATCCCAAGGGCCGAATTGCGGTTCTCCAGCGCATGGTGTCCGGTCCTCCCGAACGCACTACCGGTTCCACCGACAGGATTTCCATCGTTGCCCATGGCTATACCCTCACTCATTTCGATGCCTTCGGCCATCATTTTCATGACGGCAAGATGTACAACGGCTTTGAGGCCAGTGAACATGTTTCCATGACCGAGGGGCTCTCGAAAGGCAGCATTGCCGCTTTCGAGGAAGGCGTGTTCACCCGTGGCGTCATCGTCGACATTCCCCGGCTCAGGGGAGTGCCCTGGCTGGAACCGGGTACCCCGGTTTTTATCGAGGACATCCAGGCCTGGGAAGCACAAACCGGTATTCAGATCGGAAAGGGTGATGCCGTCTTCTTTCGCACCGGCCGCTGGCAGCGTGAAGACGAATTGGGAGCCTGGGACATCGCCAGCATAGCGGCGGGGCTGGATGCCTCCGTGATTCCCTGGCTTCATGAACGGCAGATTGCCCTGGTAGGTACCGAATCAGCCATGAGTGTGGTTCCGTTCCCTGACACCACCACGCTGGATAATCCAGATGACTACCTGCCTGCGCACAACTTTGCACTGGTGACGCTGGGGATGCCGCTTATCGATAATGCCGACCTGGATGATCTCGCCGAAACGGCGGCATCACTGGAACGTTATTCGTTCCTGTTCACGGTCGCGCCCATTCGGGTGACCACAGGCACCGGGGCAACCGTCAACCCGATAGCGACTTTCTGACTATTCTCTGGAAATAACAGGAATGTGGGTGTCACTTTGCTTATGCGGTGACGATGGAATCCGTATCATGGGAGAAAAGGCGTTTTTCGGTTTCAAGACAAGTCTCTCATTCACCCTGCAGGATTGCCATCCGAGCATGAGTGAGCATGGGATACCACTGTTGATTCTCACTGTGAATCATTGAAAATTCAGTAAGTTATGAGGGAGTGTCCCTGTTTTTCTTGCTTTTCCGCAAAGTGTAATGAAAAGTAGAGGGCAAACGAACCAAAGGAACAGGTCATGGCAACACTCACAGCAAGAAAACTGACGACTGGCGCGTTGCTTCACCCTTGCCCCGGTCACTGACGGATTACTCTGCACCATTTGCTGAGCTCTCAGGATAGCAGCCTGCTCCTGATGTGATGCCCCGGCAGGCACGAAAGTCCCGCCCTTGATCTGTACTTCAATAATGTATTCATCTGATCTGGCCATAAGCCTTCCTACAAGGTTGCTAATTCAACTGCTGATCTGAGCTTGTCTACGCTTACATCAATGTAGCGCTGAGTCGTGCTGAGCGAGCTATGACGCGCCAATTCCTGGATGACCCGGACACTTACACCCTTTTCCGACAGGGCTGTGATAAAAGTCCTGCGGCCACTGTGGCTACTGGCATGTGCTATGCCAGCAGCTTCATAGAGGGTGCGGAATAGGTTCTGGATAGTCTGGCTGGTAAAAGCCCCCCGTTTTTGAGTCACCAGTAGGGGAGAGGTCAGGTCCTGGTGCAAGTAGGGGCGTTTTTGCAGGTAGTCCCGTATTTCCGCCCTGAGCCGGCTATTCAGGACTACGGTTTGAGTTTTGCTGCCCTTGGTTTGATGGCTGTCTAAGCGTATCTCCTGCTCGATCTCCCATCCATCTGTACTGGTGGACATAACATCACCCACCTTGAGGGCGGCTATTTCACACGCTCTGAGCCCTGCCAAATAGCTGAGCAGCACGATGACCCTATTTCGGTCGGCGTATCGAGAACTCTGGACGATCTTCAAGAGCCTTTTCAGCTCGGTATGGGTCAGTACTTTCGCTTGTTTCATCAGTGTAGTCCTCATCAGTTTCCCGGACCGGGACTCCGTCATGCGTAGGTTCGAATCCTACCACCCCAGCCATTTCCTCACGTATTCCCAGGCACAGCCATCCCGGCTGTATTTCTGCGCCGCTCTCGCCCTATACTCATCCCCTTTGCCGACGGCCTATGGGGGATTGTCATGGTGTGGAAAAACCGCTGCTGGGGATGCTTGCTGCTGTGTACATGCGTGCCGGGATGGCATGTCGTGGCACAACCGGACTGGCAAACGGTCACTGATGACCGGTTACTGAATCCTGAGCCTGGTGACTGGATGAACTATCGCCGCACTTACGATGCCACGGCCTTCAGTCCGCTGGACAGCATCAACCGCCGCAATGTCGATGAACTGCGCATGACCTGGAGTTATGCCATGCGCGATGGCAGCCGCTGGCTGGCTACCCCCATCGTGGCCAATGGCCTGATGTTCATCGGGGAAGGCACCGGCCGCATCATTGCCCTGAACGCTGTCACCGGTGAACTGGTCTGGAGTCACACGCGCACCTATCCCGCCGATATCGCCCTGTCCGAGGCCAATCGCCGTTTTCGCGGGGTATCCCTGTATGGCGATACCCTCTACTGGGGTACGGCAGACAGCTACGTGGTGGCCCTGGATGCGCAAACCGGCGAGAAGCGCTGGGAAACCCGCACGGCTGATTACCATGACGGGGAGGGCCATGCCCATCCGCCGCTGCTGGCCAACGGTAAGTTGTTTATCGGCATGTCCGGGGGTGATTTTGCCGCCCGCGGCAGCCTGAAAGCCCTGGATGCACAAACCGGTGAGATTCTCTGGACCTTCTACACGATCCCCGGACCGAATGACCCGGGTGCCGAAACCTGGGACTGGGAGGCCGAGTATCCACCCTCGGGTGCCGCCACCTGGAACACGCTGAGCTATGACCCCGATCTGAACCTGGTGTATGCCCCGACTGGCCAGCCGGCGCCCTGGACGACAACCCCCGAAGGCCATGGCGATGCCCTGTATGCGAACAGTGTCATAGCCGTGGATGCCGATACCGGTGAATTGCGCTGGCATTACCAGCTGGTGCCCCAGGACAACTGGGACCGGGCCACCTATGAAAGTCTGCTGGTGGACCTGGAGATCGATGGCGTTGAACGCAAAGCCCTGATCCAGACCGGCAAGATCGGCTGGAGCGTGGTGCTGGACAGGGCCACCGGTGAGTTTCTCAAGGCCTATCGTACCGCCTACGACAACACCATCACGGACTGGACCGCCGAAGGACGTCCCATCTACAACCCCGATACTGTGCCGCAGCCGGAAGATGTGGACTCCGGCAAGGTGTTCCAGGTCTGCCCGCACCCGCATGGTGTGCGTAACCTGAATGCGCCCAGCTTCAGCCCGGACACCGGGCTGTACTACCTGGGCGTCAACAATTCCTGCATGAATGCCATGGTCGTGACACCGGTCCGGCATTCCCGCTTCGGACTTACCGGCATCACCTACACCCCGACGCTGGCACCGGGCTATGACTACGTGGGTGAGTTTGCTGCCTTCGATCCGGTTGCCGGCGAGCGGCGCTGGACCTGGCGACCGGAAAGCGGTGCGCCAATGACAGCATCGGCACTGGCGACAGCCGGGAATATCGTGTTTGGCGGCACTGCTGACCGCCAGTTCTTTGCGCTCGATAACCGCAACGGGGACCTGCTCTGGCAAACCCGGCTGAATGGCGATGTGTCTGGCGCCCCCATCAGCTATGAAATCGATGGCAGGCAGTACATCGCCGTGACGGCCGGCGGTGGCGCCGCACAAACCTCCACCCTGGGGCGCCTGGTCGATGTCGATATCACCCAGGGCTCTGGGGTGATCTGGGTATTTGCCCTGCCAGCGCGTGAGCCGTCCCAGGTGCCGCGACCGGTACGGGCCGACATCACCGAAATCTCGGTGGGCAGCGGCGTATTCAATGCCGCGCAGGCAGCCCGTGGCGCTCGGGTTTTTGCCGACCACTGCAGCGACTGTCATGAAGCCGGCAACTATGCCGGGCAGGCCCTGCACACCAAGTGGGGCAGTTTCACCCTGGGCGATATCTACAGTGACATTGCCGTGTCCATGCCGCCGGAAAACCCCGGCGGGCTGCCACCGGAAGACTACGCCAGCATCATTGCCTACCTGCTCAGCGAAACCGGTTATGCGCAGGGCAGTGAGGATGACTTGCTGCCGGCCGACCGCTTCCAGCTGCAGCGTTATGTCATCGATGTGCCTGGGGTGAATTACTGATTCAGGACAAGTCGGGATGAATCACTTTAATCGGGCTTTTAATTAGCCTTAACCGGATACTCACCGGCTTTCTTTATCATTTGCCCAGGCAAACAGTCAGGGTAATCGACTTTGAAAGTACAAAGTGACCTGCTTCAGAAGGTGCCGGCAGCACATCACTGCCCGGCTGACCACACTCCCCTTGAAACCCCCGTGCAACGCCTGCTTTACGGTGTCCAGGGTACCGGCAACGGCCACATCAGCCGGGCCGCTGCCATGAACAAGGCCCTGGCTGAAACCGGCAGGTATGACGTGCACTGGGCCATGAGTGGCCGCTCGCAGCAGCCCCTGATGTGCTGTGATGACTACCACTGGTATCGCGGGATGACCTTTGTGACCCGTGATGGCCGTATCCGCATGCTGGACACGCTGGCCGGCAATGATGTCTTCCAGTTCATGCGGGATATACGCAACGCACGTCTGGATGACTACGACCTGATCATCAGTGATTTCGAACCGGTGATTTCCTGGGCTGGCCGGCAACAGGGCAGGGAAGTGATTGGGGTGGGGCACCAGTATGCCTTCTACCATGATGTGCCGGTGGCGGGATACAACCCGGCAGCCAGGCTGCTGATGAAATACTTTGCACCGGCCGACACCAAGGTCGGCCTGCACTGGCATCACTTCGACCAGCCCATCCTGCCGCCTATCGTCGACATGCATTCAGTAGACCTGAGCCAGGCGCCGGTCAGGAACAAGGTGCTGGTTTACCTGCCTTTCGAAAACCAGGATGCCCTGGTCCAGATGTTCAGTGACATGCCGGACTGGCAGTTCACGCTCTACCATGCCGACATGGAAAACTTCAGTTACGGCAATATCCACACCCGGGCAATCTCCAAAACCGGTTTCAAGAATGACCTGGTGACCTCGGAGTATGTCATCACCAACTCGGGGTTCGAGTTGATCAGTGAATGTTTGCCGCTGGGCAAACGTATTCTCACCAAACCCCTGCATGGCCAGATAGAACAGTTGTCCAATGCCCGGGCCCTGGAGGAACTGGGCTATGCTACGGTCATCAAGCGCCTGGATCGTGATATCATTCGCCAGTGGTTGCAGGGCAAGGCACCGGTATTTCGTGTGCAGTACCCCGATGTTGCCAGGGCCATCGCACAATGGCTGGGTGAAAAAGATCGAGTATCCATAGCAGCACTTTCTGAACGCCTGTGGTCGGACACCGTGGTCAGCAAAGTTTGTGAATAAGCCGGGTTGGCTCAAGGTGAGCTGTTAAAAAAAGACGTCATAGAAGTGCATTGAAGATCAGCCAGTGTTCCCAGTAAGCATCGACGCGCTTCAGGCGACCTTGCGGTCCTTGCCGTCACCAGGAGCACTGTCTTCATTGTCCAGGTAGATCACCTTCTCGGCATGGTCCACATCACTACCGGTCCAGGTGACAATATCCAGGTTGCCCGCCATGTCTTCGACAATAGCAGTACAGCTTTGCACCCAGTCACCGCAGTTGTAATAGCGGATACCGTTGATGGTCTTCATTTCGGCATGATGGATGTGGCCACAGACGACACCGTCAAGTTTGCGCTTGGCGGTTTCACGGGCGACGGTGTTTTCGTATTCAAAGATATAACTGACGGCTTTCTTGACCTTGTGCTTGATCGCTTTGGACAGTGACCAGTAGGGCAGGTTGAACGCCCGGCGTATGCCATTGAACCAACGGTTTGACCAGAGCAGAAAGTTGTAGCCGGCGTCACCGGCGAGGGCAACCCATCTATGATGGCGCGTGATGCCGTCATAGGCATCACCATGAATGACCCACAGATTTTCACCCTTGGCGGTTTCATGGCGGAATTCATTCACAATCTTGATATTACCCATTTCAAAATTGTGCTCGGCAATATACTCGCGCAGGAATTCATCGTGATTACCAACCACGTAAAAAACGTTGGTCTTTTCCTTTTCCGATTTGCGCAGGATCTGCCTAACCACGCGATTGTGTGCGCTGGGCCAGTACCACTTGGTGGAGGAAATGCGCCAGCCATCGATGATGTCTCCTACCAGAAACAGGTTCTCGCAACGATGGGCTTTCAGAAAACTGTTGAGAAGCTCGGCTTTGCAGCCTTTGGTGCCGAGGTGAACATCTGAGATGAAGATGGTGCGGCAGTGTTTTAGCGAGGGCCTGTTTTTCATGGGTATGGTCTCCACAGGTTTTGACAAGTGTAGACGCAGCTTCACAAGCGCCAGATAAAGCCCGTGACAAAATTGTGTTAATCAGGTTGTGTTGACGATTGCCCACTTTACCGAATTTTAATATTTCATCATTACAATGCCCGCCACAAAAAGCCCGACTGATTTAACCCCATGCACAAGATATTGCCTGCCCTGAAAATTCTCTTCATCTGTACCCACAACCGCTGTCGCAGTATTCTCGCAGAGGCGATTTTCAATGCAGTCGGCATAGGCCTGCTGGAAGCCAGAAGTGCAGGTAGCGCACCGGAAGGGCAGGTCCATCCGCTGACACTGCAGGCGCTTGCCAGGCATGGCATTGCCACAGATGGCCTCAACAGCAAATCATGGGATGACATGGAGGCTTTTGCTCCCGATGTTGTTGTTACCGTGTGCGACAGGGCCGCCAATGAAAGCTGCCCACTCTGGGTCGGCCAAACAGTAAAACTGCACTGGGGACTCAGGGATCCCAGTGCAGGAGAGGCTTCTGATGCTGAAAAAAAGCAGGCTTTTGATGACACGATCAGTAAGCTGAGGGCGCTCGCATCAGATGTTGTTGCGATCATTGAGTCTGATTCTCCGGGTACTGCTGATATTCTGGCTGAACTGAAGAAACTCTGAGAGCTGTTGGGGGAGATTAGCGTGGGTTTATTTGAACGATATTTGTCGGTCTGGGTATTTCTGGCTATCGCCGGCGGAGTGTTGGCGGGCAGCCTGGCACCCGGGATATTTTCCACCGTTGCAGCACTTGAGATAGCTCACGTCAATATTGTGGTGGCTGTGCTGATCTGGGTGATGATCTACCCTATGATGACCCAGGTAAATTTTTCCTCGCTGAAATCTGTCGGCGAAAAACCGGGCGGTATTCTGCTGACCTGCTTCATCAATTGGCTCGTCAAACCCTTTTCCATGGCCCTGTTGGGCTGGCTGTTTTTTCGCGTCATCTATGTTGACCTGGTGGAGCCTGACAGGGCCGGACAGTATATTGCCGGCATGATCCTGCTTGGTGTGGCACCCTGCACTGCGATGGTGTTTGTCTGGAGTCAGTTGACCAAAGGTGACCCCAATTACACGCTGGTGCAGGTGTCAGTCAATGACATCATTATGGTATTTGCTTTTGCCCCCATTGCCGCTTTCCTGCTCGATGTATCGAATATCACGGTGCCCTGGGAGACCCTGCTGTTATCTGTTGTGCTGTATGTCGTGATACCTCTGGTTGCCGGCGTTGTCACGCGGCATGTGCTGGAGAAAAAACATGATGGCGAGGATCTGGCAAAACTGCTCGCTTTTCTCAAGCCTTGGTCCATTACCGGACTGCTGGCCACTGTTGTTCTGCTGTTTGGTTTTCAGGCCACTAAGATTCTCGGCGACCCGGTGATCATCGTCCTGATTACGATACCGCTGTTGCTCCAGACCTACGGTATCTTTTTTATCACCCTGGCAATCGCCTGGTCCATGCGGCTGTCCCACAAGGTGACGGCACCGGCCTGCATGATCGCCACGTCAAACTTTTTTGAACTCGCCGTCGCCGTTGCCATTTCAGTTTTTGGCCTGGATTCGGGTGCCTCCCTGGCGACGGTCGTCGGCGTGCTCGTTGAAGTGCCCGTGATGCTGTCCCTCGTTGCTATAGCTAATAAGCTGCGACCTAGTATCAAGGCGCGGTACCAGGCAAAAACGGTTTAGCTTGTTGTCTCAAACAATTCCATAAACGAACGTTCATTAAAAAACCAACGGACATTAATCGGCTTTTCAAGCCGCGTTTATCATTCGTCAAAGTTTTACCGCTACCATTCCTCGTATCGTTCACCTGCTCTACAAACGAGGAAAAAACATGTTCCATGATCATGATGATGGTGTTTCCAATCCGACGGGTAACCGCCCCTTTGGCGATGTTCTGTCGGTATAGGCTTCACGCCGCAAAATACTGCCGGCGGTGTCACTGCCGCGGTAGCTTCTTTTTTTCAAGCCCCTGAACCGCAGGCCTCCAGCCTGGTCAACTTCGGTTCTGTGCCTATTGCGGTTGGTAACGGCCTGATGCCCCGGGTCTCCGATGATTACTG
>Ga0255764_10002500_pt1 | contig 14942 bp, 12 predicted proteins | sample 071ome_30_FD_179964 | JGI IMG/M metagenome (GOLD analysis project Ga0255764, IMG submission 179964) | Coastal salt marsh microbial communities from the Groves Creek Marsh, Skidaway Island, Georgia - 071406AT metaG (version 2) | ecosystem: Environmental > Aquatic > Marine > Intertidal zone >... | reverse complement strand
AGACGGAGACGAGTCTTGCGGATTCTTACCGCTCGGACTCAAAACCGGAGTCGCAAACTCCGAGTTATTTTCATCCGCCTCCGCCGCCGCCGCTCTCCTCCTCTCTTCTAAACTCGCCTGAAATTTCGCCGTTAATTCGTCTCTCGTGCTTTCATTCTTTACAATTTCCACGCCTTGGTTGACAATCTGCACCAATCTCGGCGTGTTGATGATGATCTCATACGAAATACCAACTCTCGCCCCGTCTACTTTCACCGTGCACAAACCTTCGCCGTCGATGACGCCCCACCCCCTGGGATGTTCGCAATACGCAAACTCAATTTCTTCCATGTTCGTTTTGATCCCGCGCACTTCCACCGTGGAATGTAAGCCAGTGTTGCTGCTATTATTACTTTGTTCGTTGAATTGATGGTAGCCACCGTCGTACGAATCCTCCTCTTCGTCGTCCTCTTCATCCTCGGAATCGTAATACTCGTGGTGTCCGTTTTCGTCTTCATTGTGGTGGTGTGGTTTTCTATGATGCTTTCTACTGTTGTGCTTCTCACCGTTCACGTGATTGATGACTCGCAAAGCGCCCTTATCGATGGAGAACTCGCTGAAGTGCAAGTTGTCCACGTGATAACAGACGGAGCCAATCGGCGAGTCGTAAATCCCGTCCACGCGAGGCAACTCTAATTTTGATATCAACTCGCAACTCACCTCCACCGCATTTCTTATCAAACTGTTGAATCCAGGCACGATGTCTTCCTTCAGAAGCTTATTGATTTGTTCGTCGCCTCGTATGTCTCTCCAAATCGATTGCGATTCTTCGCCTAAGGTTTTAAACCTGGAGTTGACGTTGCTTCTCTCGTCGCTCGCGCCGTTTGGCCTCATACCACCCCCGGGCGTTCTCGGAGAGTTCATCAGCGACCCTCCGTCGCTTCCCATCCCCCCTCTCGGACTACTCAACCCATCTAACCCCATGACGGCGGCCATCGCCGCTTCTTCCTCTCTCTTTCTCTTGTCCTCTTGCAACTTTCTCAACAACTCTCTCACTCTGCCGCTCAACTTATCAACCGTCGCCTTCATGCTCGATACGTTCGAATTCGCGCTCGCTCGACTCCCTAACTTCCCCCATACTTCCTTCCCTAACACCTTCGCGGCTTCTGCCAACTCTCTTCTATTCTCAGACGTCTCGATTAACCGTTTCAAATTCGCCGTCGCCTCCGCGAACACCGACGCCGTCTGCGAAGTCGAAGCGCTCTTCGCCGCTAAACTCTCCGCAATCTCCAACACCCGAGACGCTCTCCTCTTCGCCGTTTCGATGTCCTCTTCTTTCCTCAGCGAATTGTCGAACAAATCTTGGCTCTTCAACTTCAGCTTGGCCGCTAAATCGCTCGTTTCCATCAACTCTTTCGCTTTTTGCTTGATTTTTGCCTCTGAACTTTCATCGAGCAAATATTCGCTCGCTTTTTCGAGCGTCTCGTCGAAATTTTTAGAGACGCGCTCGTCGTTGGAAAACTCGGCGAGTTTAAGCGTGGCGTGCCGCGTGAACTCCTTCGCCACGGATTTCAGCTCGTCTTTTTTGCCGCCGTCGTCCGCCATTTTTCTCCTTTTACGATAAACTTTTGAAGAGAAAGAGAATGCGTTTACGTATACCCGTTTGGTGCGAAGTCAAACTTTTCTTCTTCCTCCCGAACAACAACAACAACAACAACAAAAGATGTTTATATAATCGAAAGCCGCGCTCGAATCTCTCTATCTATCTATCTCTAAGACCGCGTCGCGAACAGAGATACGATTCAATGCGTTTCAATCGATGGAATCTGTTTCTCTCTATCGACGCCGCTGCTCTGTAGACGCGAGTTTATCTGATTTTTATTCTGATGAAGTTGTGGAGTGCGGGGAGATAGGGTCGTTTTTTCGTATGTTTAGGGTTTCTCAAAATCGAAAAGGCGCTTGTGGGAGAAACAAAGGCGGCGAAACGCGTTTTCCACGCGCTACCTATAAATTGGAACACGTGTATTTTCACACAAACACACGCATACAGCACGCTATTTTCTTTCTATTTCTCTCTTTCTATTTTTCTGTTTTACGCGCGCGGTCAAGCCCCGTCGGCGGCGGCGGCGGCGTTTGCGACGCCGAACAAGTTCAACAACGTTTCGCTCGATTTCATCTTTTGGACGAATTTTTCGTGCAAACCGCTCTCGAAAGTGCGTTTGCTCGATGCCAAAACGCCTCGTTTGTTGACGTAGCCTTCGCTTTTGTTCGAGGCGTCGTAAATGAGTGGTTCGCCGAAGAGGTCGGTTACTTTACCGCCGGAGGCGAGGAGGACGGCTTCGGGCGCGGCGGTGTCCCAAGCGCACGTGCCCATGTGCATCAACGCGCAGTCGGGCGGGTTCGATGGTTTTGAATCGTTTACACTCGTCGTCGTCGTCGTCGTCGTCGGAGTTTCTTTTTGTTGAGAAGACGTCGAAGGCGAGATTCCGGTCGACACGCGTAGGATTTTGTTCCCGGCGCCTCCGGTGATTAAACGTTCCGGTGCGTTCGGGTAACCGTCTTCTTCGTTAATGCATTCTGTGATTTTCTCAACTGCTACGCGCAATGCTTTCGATTTACTATCACCGGTAGTGAGGATGAACGAATCGGACGATACGCGCTGCTTTTTCAGCTGCTTTTCTGTCTTCGTCGATACCGTCGTTTCGGCTAATGCGGAGGAGGTGGCGGCGGCAGCGGCGGCGCCTCCTAACAGGTCCTCGTTGCACGTCTCCAAAACTCTTACCGTTTCTATTTCCTCTTTATTCTTTTCGTAGCACATCCCGTACACCACCGCGCACGCTTCAACATCGCTTTCTTTCGTTATTCTCCCTTTTGGAAACGGTATGCCTACAACGCCGACGACCGCTTTTCCCTTGTGCGTGATGCCAATCAAGCACTGACAGTTGTGGTACCTTTCTTCTATGAATTCGCGCGTGCCATCTACCGGGTCGCAGAATATGACTAAGTCTCCGACTTTGACGTCAACATCTTCCACCTCATTCATCTTGAGAAACTCAAAACAATCCTCTCTCAACGGTTTCTCGTCTTCCCTCGGCTTCGCGTTCGCGTCGCCATCTTCCTCGCCGACGATGTTCAACTGTTCGCCGTAACTGTTCCTCAACGCGCCGATTATCACCGATTGCGCGTTCACGTCAGCTTCCGTCAAAGCACTTCTAGCGTCGTTCTCATCTTTGAGCGTGTGTTCAATCTTCTCGTTGTTGCTTTCGTCCATGCGGTTCCGTTTCGCGACTGTTCGTATTTCTTTGCATCCTCGTGCACACGCGTCCACGCAGTGCTTCGTCAGGCGTTTGAGAGATATCACGTCCTCCTTGGCGTAACCAGACGGTCCAGGAGGAGACATGATTTTATTCCTTCTTCCTTTCCACTCGATTCTTCAATCCCCTTCCTCGTCGGCGCTTTTATCAGACGACGACGAAGACGACGACGAAGACGACGAAGACGACTTTGGTTGCGAAAAGAGAGAAAACGAGACCGACGCGCTCGCCGATTTCCCAATGTCGCTATTCTTGTACAGGTCCGATTCAGAGATGGATTTGACGTTGTAGTGCAACGCGCCGGCCCAGACGACGATGGCGAGAGATGCGAGGGCGCGAGAGGTGTTGCTTTGAAGCATTTATTGTGACGTTGTTAGTAAATGAGAGAGAGAGAGAAGGTTTTGCTGAGTCAGAAAAATCAGAAAAAATATTCGAGAACAGATGTCGCGCGCGCGCGCATGATGTTAAAACAAAACGAAATCACAAACGACGTCGGTTTGGATGCGCTCGCGCGTCGTGTTGGTCGCGCTGTAGGTTTATCGATTTCGAGTACGTGATTTTAAGAAAGTTTAAAAACATCCCCGCGGCGGGCCGCAGCAGGATCTGCTTTTTTCCGCGCTTCCAGCTGCGGTGCTATTGAGTTTACTGCTACTGTTGTTGCCACTTCTCTCTCGATTTCGTCGGTTGAGGAACTTTTTCCTTTGCGATTTAGTGAGCGGAACTGGCGTTTCGATGGCGACGTTGTGCGCTTTTAAGGATTCAGGTCTTGGGAAGGCGGTGGATCCCGGCGGGTGGATGCGCATCACGTGTTCGGCATTTTCGGGGATACAATAGATGCATCCATCGTGCGCCAAGAATCCGCCTTGATACTTGTCCTCCATCGAACCTAAATCGCCGCCAATGAATGAACACTCGCCACTTTCGGGGTTTATTCTGAGGACGTATGGCGCGTCGCACGGGACGCCGTATATCATGCCGTCGTTGGCGAGGACGCCGCCTTGCCACTTGTTTCGCAGGTTTGGAAGCATCCCTGGGAGACCGAGACCGAGAAATTCCACGAGCGGTTCCTCGATTTCGACAACGGTTTGTTTCTTTTTACTGTTTTTCCGCTCCATGGCGTATGATTGTTCTCGCGCTTTGTTGAAATCGAAAGTTAGTTTGCGGAAACCTTCGCCCGCAGATGGCGATCCGCTCATACTCGCAGCAGGGCTCGAAGGCGCGCTTCGCAAACTTTCTAATTCAGAATCGTATTCGCTGCTGTTATCATTATTGTTCTCTTCTGTTATTATTCGCTTTACTTTAACCATCGTTCTCGGATCGATCCTTAAAACGCACGCGCAATCCGAAGGAATCGCGTATACGCGACCTTCTCTATCTACAGCTCCACCGCCCCATTTATACCGTCCCTCGTTCATATCTTTCGGGAAGTTCCCACCAATTTGCGTCACTTTTCCGGTTTTACACTCAATCCTTAAGATTTTATCCGCGTGTGACGGGAACCCGTAAATACACTCGTCAATCGGGCAATACGTGCCGCCGTGCCATTTGTAGTCCACCCCTTTCGCAATCTCATGAAGTGCTCCATCACCATCGAGTAGTTCCACGCGCGGGTTCATCTCGTCTGGAATGACTTTCAGCACTTTATCTGCGCAATATGGAACCCCATAAATATTCCCGTCTGATCCGGTGATGCCTCCGTAAAACTTATTGTTTTGCGCGCCCGACATCTTAGAAATCACGTCCTCGCCAACCATACTAATCGCCTTTACTTTTTCCGTCGTGTTTTTCCCGTTTCTCGCTTGCTTCACGTCGACCCTTAAAACTGCTTTCGCGTTGCACGGAATCGCATATAAATTTCCATCTTTCGACTTTGCAATTTGTCCGCCGTGCCACATCCACTTTTCCTCCCACTTCGTTCGATCGTTCACGTCGTGTAAATACAACTCCTCCATCCAATTCGCAATCTCTGGCACCTCGTTATCCTCCTCTCGATTGAAATCCGACCTCAGCACGTTATCGCCCCACGCTGGAAGCGCGAATATCGTCGGTTCGCCGCTCTCCTCGTCCACGCTCGTCACACCTCTCAAATACTTAAACTTTCGGTCGCCTAAATCCGGGCCGACGACGGAGACCTCTCCCGTTTTCGGTTCAACCTTCAATACCCTTCTCGCGTGACTCGGAACGCCGTAAAACGTCGTCTCTTTCGTCTCTCCGTCGATAACCGTGGCTGCGCCGAGCCATTTTCGAGGACCGAGTAATCCGTCCCCGATAAAATCTACCGTTACCTCGTCAACCGCCGCCGCCCCGACGGCGTCTTCTTTCGTAACCACCTCTTTCTCCTCTTCTTCTTTAACTTCTTCTGTCGTATTACTCTTTCCATCGCCCTCGTTCGAAGCCGCGGCATCCGCGGACAACACGCGTTTACTGTTCATCACCGCCGATCGCGCGCGCCGGCGTAAATCGCTCGAATCTCTCTCCTCGCGCGATGAAGACGACGCGTTCATCGTGCCAAAGCCGCCGCTCGTTGTTGTCTTTTTCCCTAATAACGACGCCGAAGAAAACGCGCTGCTGCTCTTTTTGCTGTTGCTCTTTGCGTTCGGGGACGAAAGCACTTGTCGACGACGACTGCTTTTTCTTCTTCTTCTTTCTCCTCCTTTGATGAGAGAACTGTTCGATGAAAGAGTGCGCGCGAGAGAGACAGGGGACGTCGCGTGCATATAAATTGGAAAGAGAGCGCAAGTAAAAATTTGTGGAGGTTTCCAACAACCACATGACAGAGAAAGAAAGAAAACGAAAAAAAAAAGCTCAATGACAGTTTTGGACGGTCCGGGCGCGAGCAAAGTGAACGAACGATGGCGGTACAAGTTACCACCGACTGTGCAAGGTATCTCTGCGCTGCTCGCGTTATTATTTCTCTTCTTCAAGAAAGGCTAATATTTTCGGGTACACCAACGCGGGCGCTCGTTTACCGCACAGGACGTCGTAATGGCTCATGTGGCTCGGAACGGCTTCTCCGTTTGCGTCTACCATATCAGGCGCATCGTTTGCGACTGTTTCTTGGTTGTGCTCTTTCTCTTTGTCGATGTTTTCGTCGCGAACGACCTGAGCGTCGTTGATGGACCCGTCGCCGACGCACACGTATTGACCGTTGACTCTTTTCGCGAAGGCTTTAACTTGCTCCGGAGGGAAGATGGGGTCGGAGTCGGCGGCGATGCAAAGCAAAGGAACGTTACTGTTGGCGAACGCCTCGACGTAGTTGATGACAGGCTTTTGGGTTTCCGACGGATCTTCTTTATATTTGTTTTCGCCAAATATGGTGATTTCCGATGGGCGTTTGGATTCCGTGAAGAAGGTTCGCAAACCTTCGCGCGAGCGCATTCCGCCTGGGGTGAATAACGTGCACATTTGAAGAAGTAAACTTAACGGGACGTTGTCGAACCCGTACACGAGCAGTTTTCGAAGGAACTTTGCGCTCGTAGCTCCCGGGTAACACGTCGTCGCGGAGACTGAATTGTTCCAAAACGCCGACGCTGGATTCGAAACGTCTTCTTGCCTTTTCTCATCCGGTGGGCCCAAGACTCGGGTGAAAAGTTCCGCGGTGCCTACCGATACCGGCTGCAAAGGTAAGTGTATTTTTGGTATCGCCGATGACCCTCCGGTTAAACCTCTCGGTAAATGTCCCGCTAATGCCGCGAATCGAGCGTAAATGGACGGTACCGTCTGAGCGTTCGTCGAAGAGCATTCCAACGAAGACGCTAAAGCGATGACTTTTCGAACAGACCATTCGGGATGCTCTTGTTGACTTCTAGCCGCTACTGCGCACGCTAACATACCACCCATAGAGTGACCAATCAAATCGTACTCAAACGTATCCTTTTTTGCTCGGCCCTCGTTGACGATGACGTTTCGTATGTACGTAAACGCCGTCGGCAAATCATCCAAAACGTACGTATCAAAATCCCATCCGCCGTATACCGTAGGCTTTATTTTCGGCACCGAGACGGATTTCTTCTTCATCTGCGATTTTTTCTTGTTCGATTCGTATTGCTCTTCGTCTTCGATGTCTTCTTCGATCACGAGCCTCGTGTAATTCTCCAACGGCGTCTCGTGATTCCTCGCGTGACCAACCCCTCGAGATTCGCAAATCCAAACTTCTCTGTTTAGTTTTTCCGCAATCAATCTAGGCATAGAGAACCCATCGTTCGCGTCGACGTCAAACGTGTACGCGTTCGACGCGCACCCAGGGATGAATATAACAGGTGGTTTGAGGTAATCCACGTTTGCGCTCGACCTTTTCGGAAGATACCGGAGTAAAGAGACAGACCAATTTTCGTTCGGTATCGGCACGAAATGCATCTCGTCAGCGTCGAGTTCACCCATAGCCACGCGTTCCGCATCCGTGAGCTTATATATCGTCGGTTTCGTTGCGTCTGGATATGCCACAGGAATCTTGCTAATCTCGCTCTTCTTCAACGAACTCGTCGCGTCCGCCACCTGCGCGCCGTCTTTATTCCTACTCAAAACTGCCGCCGCGCTGTTGTTATTCACTTTCACCCGTAAACTCCTCGCCACTTTCCCCGCTTTATACTGCATCGCTTTCGCCACTCGATCCGATTGTCGCACGTTCCGTTTTAGTTTCGTAAACTGTTCGCTCTTGTCGAATTCGTCGTACGATTTCATCAAAGAGTCGAAAATGCCATTCCCGAAGGACGCAGAGGTTGAGGTTGAGGAGGAATTCGACTTTTTATTCTCGAGAGAAGAAGAAGAAGAAGAAGAAGACGCAGCGCCAACGCTCGCGGAACTCCCTCCCCCATCGATGACGGGTTCAAAAACAACTGCATCGACGTCGAGACCATCGCCCACCAAGTCTTCGTCGCTCGCGTTCGATCGCGTCGTCGTCCTCTCGACACCAAATTGCCTTTTCCCTATTAACGACGATGAAAATGATGACGAGGCAAAATGAGAACGATGATGGAAATACGCGCGTTGTTCTCTCTTCGTTCTCCTACCCGTCCCATCTGCCTCCCGCGAGGAACAAGAAGACGAAGACGAAGGTGATGTGATTCCTCTTCGTGGGTTTGCGAACGCGGTGGAGGAGATGCAAAACATATCGAGGCGGGAGCGTTTTGCTCTTTTTTTCTTAACGGTGATGATGCGCGTTTAATTATGAAGCGATTTTTCTTACTTACTAGATTACAACGGGCGATGTGACATCTAAAATAGTATACGTATACATCCACGTCTCACTCTCTGAGCGCGTCTAACCGACTCTGCATGTCGTCGCTCTCGCCTGCAGCTGGCACGGCTCCAGCACCGATCGGTACTTGTTCTTTTTGTTCTTCTTTCTTTGGCTTCGGCGCTTCTTCTGCGGCTTTGACGACTCTCTCCGGCATCGCGCCCGTGACCTCTCCGGCAATCTCTTTCAAAATCGCATCCACCTCTTTATCCGTTTCGTCCTCCTCTTCCGCCGAGAGCGAGTTCATTCCTAGCGTGTCCTCTAAAACGTCCTCGATGACGCCCATTTTGAACATTTCTTTGCTCATCGCGACGACGTCTTTGGACGCGCGACCGACGTTCGCGATGGCGTTCATCGACTGTTTGTTTGTTCGTTCGTTCGTTCGTTCGCGCGACGAGCGCGAGTAGAGAAAAGAAGAGGAAGAAACCGGTCAGAACGCTCGCGAGATAAGAGAGAGAAAGACGGGAAAGAGGATGAATAAAAATCAACTACAAAAAGAACGCCACACACGGCAGCAAAGTCTCCTGGAAAGAACACATCGCTCACCTTCAATATCTCGCTCGATTTCCCTAAACTCCCAACTTGCGTCAACCTTCCCACCGACTCCCCTAATCGCATGCTTATCGAGTTATAGTTCGCCTTCGTCTCGTACAAATTCTCGATCGTCTTCCTCGCTTTGCACACCTGCACGGCCAACACCCTCGCCGAATTGACGTCCGATCGTTTCAAGCACGCTTTAATCTCTCTCGTCGTCTTTGAAAGTTCTCGCTTGATGTCGTTGATTTGCGAATCCAGTCGACGCTGTTCGCTTCTGATGTGCGATTGCCACTTCTTGGCGACTTGTTTCGGGTCCGCGGGTTTGAAGAATTGGATTATTTTGTCCATTGTGCTCTTTTTTTTGGATGCGGCCGCGCAGACGCAGAGACTCTCTCTCTCTCTCTCTCTCTCTCTCTCTCTTTATGATGCGGTATGAAGTGGTGTTCTTGTTTGCAAGTGCGCGCTCTCGTAAATGGAGATTTTCCCCCAAGAGTTCACTTAAAAACACGCGAAAGAGAGAGAGAGACCGAGAGAGAAACATGACGACCGCTTCTTCACCTCTCAACGAGCCGTCGTCGTCCGACGTTCCCAAAAATGCGGAAGCCACTCCTTCCGTTCGCGTGTTATTCTGCGGCGAAGAGTTCATCGGCGGGTTTGAAAGCACGAAACGCGCGGCAGAAGAACAAGACTCGGGGAAAACAACAGTTCGCGTGTCTAACTGTCCGCGCGAACGCGTGAAAGCTTTAATCAGCGAGCACGAGGTCGCGGTCCCGCTGATGACGCGATTCGACGAGGAAATCGTAACCGCCGCGAGCGGTGAAAAGAGCAAGTGTAAGCTGATATTACAATTCGGGGTTGGTTTAGAGGGCGTTTCGATCGATGCGGCGACGAAGAGTGGCATCAAAGTTGGACGGATACGTTCGGATACGAACCCGAACGCGACGAGCACGGCGGAGATGGGCGTTTTTTTGACGCTCGCGGCGCTGAAGAGAGCAAACGAGTGTCAAATGTCGGTGGAAAGTGGGGTTTTGGGATCACCGATGGGAGAGTCTTTGTTCGGGGCGAGCGTTTTGTTCGTCGGATGGGGACGGGTCGCGAAGGCGCAGGCGCGAATGTTTAAATACGGGTTTCGGTGTAAGATTTACGCGCTGAGACGGAAACGAGAGAGGACGAGAGAAGAAAGGGAAGATGATAAAGACGACGACGAATTACTAGACGGTATGTACGAGGGCGATATTTCGGACGTAGATTTAGCGGGTAGATTTCCGAGCGCGCGAAACAACATCGTCGTCATCGCTTGCACGTGTACGCCGGCGAATAGAAAGATGATCGATGAAAAGTTTATAGACGCGTTGAAATTTGGCAAAGAGAAAGTGCCTGGGATCGTAGTTAACGTCGCTCGTGGTGCGTTGGTAGATGAGAAAGCCATGCGTGCGGCGTGCGAGAGTGGGAAGGTGTTGTATTACGCCACGGACGTGTGTTACGAAGAACCAGTGGATTCGCGCGGAGACTTGTTACGCCTTGGAGAGAACGGGAAAAGGGCGCCGAACATCTTCGTCACGCCGCACGTTGGAGGCGTCACCGTGAACTCGTACGAACGAATGGGGAAAATCGTCGCTGAATTTGCTAGAAAACTAGTCGATGGAAAGGAAATCGAAAGCGACGAGTACGTGTCCATCGTAAATTGAATTTTTATATATAGCGCATTTTATACAAGCTTACTTTACTGGTGGTACAACAACGCATGTCCGATGATGCGCAAATAAATATCTTTACTGCTCGTCTCCAATCGCACTTCTCACGTTTGCTTGCAAGTGCGCCGGCATCATTCCGCCTCTTTTGCCCATCAAAAAGCCTTGGCCACCAACTTCTTTGTTTTCGCCCGCACCTTTGTGCTTAATTCTTCGCTTCTCTTTGCGTTTTTTGTGGAACTTGTGTTCGGGACGAACGCGTTGGGACGGCTTTTTCATATCGCCGCCGTTTAATCGCGCGTGAAAATCTGCAACTAAATCTGCAACGTCTAAATCATCTAGATCTTGCACTTCGGAAGTAGCACTCTTCGTCGTTGCCTTTGTCTGCAACTGTAAGAGCGCCTTTTGTGTCTCCTCTGAGATCGCGCCGGCGCCGATGCCGTCGCCCATTTTACCGCTGTATGACTCGTACGGTTTCTCGCAATGCAACAGACGACCTTCGGCGTACATTTTTAACAAATATCGACCGGCTTTACTATCATCGGGACGACCGTGGACGAGTGCCCAACCTCGCGCGGCGCAAAACGCGCGCAAGAGTTCACCCGCGGTGGGTTGTCTGTTTTGGTCCTCGTGTAACGCCGGTTTCGGTAACTGACAGTTCAACGCGAATTCCAAAGCCTTTCGTGGTATGCGTTCGCAAATCTTCGAGACCGGAACGCGAACGTCCGTTAATCTATCGACTGGTAACACGCCCGCGCACACCAGATCCGCTCGCGAAGATGCAAACGATGGGAACACTAAACCGGGCGCATCGGCGAGCGTCAATCGAGGCCCGAGGTCGAGCGTTTGATATCTCTTTGTTTTCCCGGGCGTTGACGATACTCCCGTTTTCTTAGTCCCAATTAACGAGTTCACCGTTGAGGATTTTCCAACGTTCGGGTATCCAACGAATCCGACAACGACGCGATCGCGTCGGTGCTCTGGGAAATCGAGCTGTTCGTCTTGGTACAACGTCGGGTCGTTTCGAGTGACTCTGGCTGACTTCACCGCCAACCGCTCCAATTCGGCGAGAAGTTCGTCGCGGTTGAGCACTCTCGCGCGCGGATCCGTGCTGCCGTTGTTGTTGTTACTATGATTGCTTTGACTAACCGTATTATTTCCGTCGTCTTTTCCTGAAGTCATCGCTCCTTTCGTCGGCGATTGTAAAGTCGCCTTTGTGGCTTGCGTCCATCCGGACATCGCCGACGGCGGTCTGAGTTGTTCCGTCGCCGCAATCGAGCTCTGGTCTTCTTCGTGTTCTCCTTCATTTCTCGACGACGCCGACGACGACGCCCCGCCTTCTTCGTCTGAACTCGAGGCGTTTTCGTATTCCCGCAAGCGAGCTCTTTCCTCCGCCTCTAATCTCGCCAACGCTCTCGTCCTCTTCTCCAAAATTGCATCCTGCTCAATCTTCTCCGTGGCCGCTTTCGCGCTCCAAAACAGATACTTCACCCCCATCTCGTCGAATTTATCCGCCCACGCCGATCGTAATTCCTCGTGCAACAAATCCGCTTTATTCAAAACCATCACGCACTCCTTCCCTTCGTTCAATTCTTTCACGTACCTCTCTAAATCTTCGCACCGATAAAACATCGGATCTCTCGCGTCCACAATCTGCGCCACGCAATCCGCCAGCTCGCACGTCCTCCACAACTGCTTCCAAATCTCCAGATTCTTCTCAAACGGCGTCAACCTCACCTTCTCCGTCTCTTCAATCTCCGCCAGCGTTCTCCGCCACTCCAGAAACGCGTTCTTCTCGTTTTGATCGAGCACGTCCACCGGCGTCTCCTTCGTCCACGCCGGTCGTCGAGGAATCCTCGCCGCGTTTGAATGCCTCAATTTCGCGCTCTCCACCTCCTCCCTCGTCGCCTCGTCTATGTCTTTCATCGCCACGTTGTTGTTACTATTATTATTATTATTCAGGTCTGTGCCTCTCGACTCCCCGCCTTCGCCTCCTCCTCCGCCTCCCAAACTCACCACGATTGGCCCCCCGTACCGTTCTCTCTCCGCCGTGAAATCCCTGTTCGATAACTGCGCCATCGCCATCATCTCCTCCAAATCGTCTCGCTCTAAAACTGACACCAACCCTTCTTTCTTGACGATCTCCGTCGTGTGGTTCGTTGAATTCGAGTAGTTGATGTGCGTCCCGTCTTGTCCGCGAACGGAAGATTTGTGCGCTTTCTTCTCCGCCGCTTTCGCCAGCGAGAGACCCAAACCGGATTGGATTTTCTTCCCGCCGTTTCGAGCGCCTCCCATTTTTTACGCGCGCACTTCTTATTATATATCTCTTCTCTCTGCGACGACGATGTGAACGTGAAACGTGCTTTATTCTCTCTTCTTCTTCTTCTTCTTCTTCTTCTTCTTGTTGTTGCTCGTCCCCGGCTGCTTCTCTCTGAAAATGCGCGCGAAATGCAAGTGGCGGCTTTGGGGAAAAATGGAAAAAAAAGAGAGAAAGAAGAGACTTCACTCTTTTATTTTCCGTCTCCGGGTTTCGCTTTGTTTTCGCACGAACGCGAACGCAGAGATACGCGCGACGCAGACAGAAAGAGAGAGAGAGAGAGAGAAGGAAGGGTCGCGAACACCAGTAGTAGTTTTTGCGGGCTCGTACGCGAAACACGCGCCTTTTGTTTACGTAAAGGTAACAGCAAAGAGAGAGAGAGATCGAGTTTTTGAATTCGGGAAAGAAGAAGAAGTGATAAGAAGAAAGAATACAAAAAGATGGCGACGAAAGTCCAGCGCATAATGACGCAACCCATCAACCTCATCTTCCGCTTCTTGCAAACGAAGAGCAGAGTCCAAATCTGGCTGTTTGAACACGGCGCGAACGGGGACGTGGTTGAAGGGCAAATCATCGGATTCGACGAGTACATGAATCTCGTCTTGGACGACGCAGACGAGGTCAACCTGGGTAAGAAAGAGAGGAAGAAGATCGGGAGAGTTTTGCTGAAAGGGGATAACGTGACGATGATGGTCAAGGTGGACAAATAGCGCGCGGTGATAGTAATAATAGTAGCATTTAGGAAGAATTCAGGTGTCCAATTGGAAAAGAGAGAGAGAGAGAGAGAAATAGAGAGAGAAAGAGTTTGAAATACGAACGAAAACGGCGGGGAAGTGAGATCGAGAGAGAACTCGAACCCCCTTCCCCGAGCGTGCGGTTATTGTTTCTTGTTGTGTTATCATTATTATCGTTATTATTACTATTATACACATATATATTCACGCGTGAGTCCGTTATAAAGACAAGAGAGAGTACCAAACCCCTCATAACAAATAAGAGAGAGAGAGAGAGAGAGAAGAGCGGAATAAAACAGCACCCAGCGATAATGTCCTCCACCACCCGTCCTTCTCCACCACCTCCTACTCCTCTACCGAATGGTGGCAGCAATACCGCGCAACAACAACAACAACAACAACAAAACCAAGACCCGTTCTCGTCCGAAACCTTCGACCCGGTGGATTTCATCAACAGCATCTTCCCGGACGCGAATGCAATCTCGGACGGGGAAAGTTTACAAAAGCTCGAACACAAGCTCCTCTCGACGACGAAACAGATGGACCAGGACGTGAGGAGATCCATTCGGGACCGATCTATCGCTGGGCAGCGCGTTTTGAACGATTTAGAGCTGGCGGAGAAAGCCGCGGAGCAATTGAAGGTGAAGATGGTCGAGTTGGAAGCGGATTGCCAGATGGCGCACGAACGGTCGAGGGAAATATCGAGGGACGTCGGGAAGTTGGACGCGTGTAAGAAGCGGCTGCAAAAAGCGATAACGAGTTTACGTCGATTGTCGATGTTTGTCAGCGCGACGTCGCAGTTGGAGACGATGTGTCATCGACGGAATTATCGAGAAGCGGCACATTTGTTGGAGGCAGTCGGGCAGTTGTCGGCGCACTTTTCAAAGTACGCCGACGTGCCGAAGATTCAACGACTGAGAACGAAATACGAAGAAATCGCTAACGGGTTGAAGGCGGCGGTGTTCGAGGACTTCGCGACGTTGTGGCAACCTACGATATTGATGAATGATCCGAACGCGTTTCGGACGTTATCGGACGCGTGTTTAGTCGTGGACGCGTTGGAGCCGAGGGTGAGGGAGGACGTCGTCGGGAGGTTGACGAGTAAAGAGTTGGCGGAATACGCGGCGAGTTTTT
>Ga0255764_10002498_pt1 | contig 14949 bp, 8 predicted proteins | sample 071ome_30_FD_179964 | JGI IMG/M metagenome (GOLD analysis project Ga0255764, IMG submission 179964) | Coastal salt marsh microbial communities from the Groves Creek Marsh, Skidaway Island, Georgia - 071406AT metaG (version 2) | ecosystem: Environmental > Aquatic > Marine > Intertidal zone > Salt... | reverse complement strand
GAGGGTCAGGCGATAGGTAAAGGGCTGGGCCGGGTCTTCCTCTAAATCTCCAAAGGGGGCGAGCACGGTGCGGGCGTCCTGCCCCGTGCGCAGGGCCAGGGCCGGCGCCTGGGCGAGCGCCGCCAGCGTGCTGTCGAGGGCGAGCTGCCCCCGGCGCATGATGAGCACGCGTTCGCACACCGCCTGAACCTCCTGAAGGATGTGGGTGGAGACGATGACCGTCGCGTCCTCCGCCAGGCGCTGAATGAGGGCCCGCATCTGAAGAATCTGCGTCGGATCGAGGCCGTTCGTGGGCTCATCGAGAATCACGATGGCCGGGCGATGGAGGATGGCGCAGGCCACCCCTAGCCGTTGCCGATAGCCCCGGGAAAGGGTGCCCACGGGCGCGTCGAGCTTGGCGCCTAAATCCGTTGCTTCGACGGCTCGGGTCAGGGCCTTGGGCTGCTCCGCGGCGCTTAAACCATGCAGCTCTGCCCCGTAGGCGAGGGTTTCCAGCACGGTCATCTCGGGCCAGAGGGGACAGTTCTCCGGGAGGTAGCCAAGGCGGGCTCGGAGCGCTTCCCCGCTGTCCTCGTGGCGGAGCCCGTCGATGGTTACGGTGCCGGCGCTCGGTTCAAGGGCCCCCGTAAGCATTTTCATAATGGTGGTTTTGCCCGCGCCGTTGTGGCCCAGAAGGCCAACGATGGACCCGCGCGTGATGGAAAAGCTGACGTCTTCCACCGCTGTGAAGTCCCCGTAGCGTCGGGTGAGGTGGGAGGCTTCGATCATCACCTGCTCTCTCTTCTGCCTGGGCGACAGGGCGCATATGGGGCTTGGGGGTCGGTTTTCAAGGGGATGGCAAAGGCCGCAGGGCTGGCGCTTCCCCCGGGACCCTGGTCTGATAGCCCGCCGAAGGAGGACGGGGAAGATGGGATCGCGTATGACGGAGTTTTCGGAAGCTAGGGCGAAGCGGATTCTGCTCATCTCCCTGGTGGTGGTGGGCATGGGCTTTACCGTGCTCTTTCCCATTCTGGCCCCCGTGGGCCGGGAGATGGGGCTGACGGAGTTCCAGATCACCGCCATCATCGGGGCCTCCTCCATCACGGTGTTTTTGGCCAGTCCGCGCTGGGGCCGGCTGAGCGACCGTCTCGGCCGCAAGGCCGTCATTCTCATTGGGCTTTTTGGCTTTGCCTTTGGCACCTTCCTCTTTAACGGGGTGATCTACCTGGGCCTGTCTGCGGCGATCACGGGGACCACGCTCTTTGCTGCGCTCGTGGCTTCGCGCATGGTCCATGCGGCGGTGATGTCCGCCACCATGCCCGCGGCGAACGCCTTCATGGCTGATATTACGAGCCCGGAAAACCGCACTAAGGGCATGGGTGCGGCGGGCGCCGCGAACAACCTGGGCTCCATGCTGGGGCCCGCGGTGGCGGCCCTGGCCGTCTTCTCCCTCCTCATGCCCCTGTGGGTGATGGCGGCCCTGGCCTTTTTGAACGGGCTTTTCATCTGGCGCTTCCTGCCCGAGCCGCCGCGGCACAACGCTCCGCGCCTCGGCGCCAAGATGCGCTATCGCGATCCGCGCATTTTCCCCTTCATCATCGTGGGCGTGACCATGTTTTCTGGCATGGCCCTGGTGCAGCAAACCATGGGCTTTCGCTTTCAGGATGCGCTGAGCCTGTCGGCCACGGAGACCGCCCAGGCCGTGGGCCTTGGCATGATGCTCTCCGCTGCGGCCTCCCTCCTGGCCCAGGGGGTGGTGGTGCAGCGCCTGTCGCTGGCGCCGTTTACCTTGCTCCGCGTGGCCATGCCCCTGCTGTTTCTGGCCTTTGCCACCATGGCCCTCACGGAATCGCGATGGGTGCTCACCGCCGCCATGATGGTGCAGGGCTTTGGTATGGGCCTTGCGGGGCCGGGCTTTATGGCCGGGGCGTCCCTCGCCGTGACCGCGGAGGAGCAGGGTGCGGTGGCGGGGGTGGCGGGGTCCTGCGGCCCCCTAGGCTTCGCCATTGGCCCCATGCTTGGGGGGGCGCTGTACCAGCTTCAGCCGACCCTGCCCTACGCCGTAGCGGCCGGGGTTTACGTGGTGCTGTTTCTGTCCATGGGCTGGCTGGGCCGCCGCCTGGAGAAGGGCGCTCGGGGCGCGGAGCCCCGAGCGTAAGCGTGGCCTAGCGGCGTACGCGGAAGGCGGGGGGCAGGGCGTCGAAGAGCGCCTTGGCCTCTCCGAGGAGCCCCTGCGCAGCCCGGGGCGTGGCGCCCAGTTCGAGGAAGGGCCGAGTTTCCGGGGTCCACTGGGGCCACTGCGGGGCCCCTTCGTGGTTCGGATTCCCGGTCTTCGCGAAGGCCACCCAATACCCGCTCATCATCTTGCTGAGGGCGTAGTCCGCTTCCGTGGCATCGGGGTTTAGGGCGACGTTGTCGAAGGCGTAGCGAATCTCCCCGGCGTGATAGGCCCGAAGCTGGGCGGCGTAGGGACCGCTCGGATGATGGGTGAAGTAATAGAGGTAGGCAGGCTGCTCCGCTGCGGCCGCCGCGTCCCCCCAGCTCACCATCTCCCAGCCGAAGCGCTGATCCCGGAACGCATCGAGCCAGGCCCGTTCCGGGTCCCCGGCGTAGTGCGCCAGGAGTCGGGGCGCGTGGGGACCAAAGCGGCGCTCGAAGCCCTCGCTCAGGGCCTCCCGGGTTTTGGGACGCTGGCTCGGCGCCGTGAGGGAAGTGCCTTCGTCCTTGTTGAAGCCTAGGAGCACGGGCACCTTCGCCATCTCCCCCGCCCGGTACAGATCCCCGGGCTGGGCGGGCATCACGACCCCATCCACGACTGTGGTGAGGGGCAGGCCCAGGCTTTCCGCTGCGCGTTGAACTTCTCCGGCGGGGAGCGCCCGCAGGGCCTCGGCGCTCTGCGCCCCGAGCCGGCCTCCGAGTTCCATGCCCCAGTCCTCAGCGCTGCGGAGCCCATGCACCTCATCGCGGAGGGCCTGGGTGGGGGAGAAGCCGCCGCCGGACTGGGCGATGGCGCGATGGAACAGTCCCCGGGCGCTCGGCATGGCGAGCAGGGCATGAACGCTGCGGGCTCCCGCCGATTCCCCGAAAATCGTTACCTGCGACGGATCCCCGCCGTAGGCGCCAATGTGATCGCGTACCCAGCGCAGGGCCTGGGCTTGATCTAAAAAGCCGTAGTTTCCGGAAACGCCCTCGGGGTCCGTGGCGGAAAGCGCCGGATGGGCGAGGAACCCCATGACGCCGAGGCGATAGTTGATCGTGACCACCACCACCCCTTGCCGGGCGAGGGCGGCGCCATCGTAGGCGTCCGTGGCCCCGGTCCCCCGGGTGAGGCCGCCGCCGTGAATCCATACCATCACCGGCGCTTTGCCCTTGGGGTTGGCGGTCCAGACGTTCAGGTAGAGGCAATCCTCCGAGGTGGGCCGGTGCGGCCGAGCGAAGACGCTGGCTGCGGGGTAGGGCGCTTGCGTGCACTGGGGCGAGAAGTCCCGTCCGTCCCGCGTGCCCGCCCAGGCCGGCGCCGGCTCCGGGGCCGCCCAGCGCCGGGGCCCGGTGGGGGGCAGGGCGTAGGGAATGGCCTTAAAGACGGCGATGCCGTCATCCCCCTGGGTGCCGAGGATCGGCCCCTGGGGCGTGGTCAGGGTGATCGGCGCAGCGCCCGCGGCGGCGGCCAGGGTCGCTAGCAACAAAAGTAGGGTGCGGCGAATCATGCGTTGGGCTCCGTGGTGAGGGTCATGCCTTCGAGGGTTCCGGCCTCGCGCCAGCGGGCCAAGAGCTCGTTGAAGGCGTTAATCCCGGGGGCATAGGGGGAGTTCTGCATGGAAACGCCCTTGCCCACCTGCCCTTCTCGGTTGTAGTAGCCCGGGGTGCAGGCTTCGAGGAACTCCGCATTGCCACCCCCGGCAAGGCGCACAATCTCCTCCACCCAGGCCTTCTCCGCCTCCGCGTCCACCTCGATGGTGGTGGCGCCGCGCTTTTGCACCTCGTCGATGATGTAGCTCACGTGCACGGCCTGATCGTCGAACATGGCGGTCATGTTCGGGGAGAGGCCGTTTTGATTGATGCCAATGGTGAACCAGTTGGGGAAGCCATGGCTGGACAGCCCGTGAAGGGTGCGGAAGCCCTCGCCCCAGTGGTCATAAAGGCTTTGGCCGTTCCGTCCCCGGGTATCGAAGTCCACACGGCGATGGGCCGAGGTGGTGATCTCAAAGCCCGTCGCAAAGATCAGGCAATCGAGCTCGATTTCCTCGCCGTTGGCCAGCACCCCCTTCTCCGTGACGCCGTCCACGCCCTTGCTTGCCGATACGTCGATCAGGTGCACGTTGTCCCGGTTGAAGGTCGCCAGGAAGTCGTCGTTGAAGGTGGGGCGCTTGCAGAACTGGCGATACCAGGGCTTGAGCGCTTCCGCGGCGTCGGCCTTGCTAACTTCCGCATCGACCCGGGCCCGGATCTCGTTCATCTTTTGGAAGTCAGCGATTTCGCTACGCAGGGAAATCTCTTCCATATCGAGGTTGCCCGCATCGCTGCGCCGATTCATGAGCGAAAGCCCAATGCGCCGCGCGATGTCGGTCCAGCCATCGGCCACCAAATCCACGGTGAGGTTTTGCCCCGCGAGCACCGCGGCGAAGTTCTCCCGGCGCTCCCGCTGCCAACCCGGCTTCAGCCCTGCATACCACTCCGGATCCGTTTGGCTGTTGCCCCGCAGATCCACGGAGGAGGGGGTGCGTTGAAAGACGTAGAGGTCCTTGGCGTGCTTCCCCAGGAAGGGGATGCACTGAATGGCCGTAGCGCCGGTGCCGATAATGCCCACGCGCTTATCCGCGAGCTTATGCAGATTGCCCTGGTGATCGCCGCCGGTGTACGCGTAATCCCAGCGGGCAGTATGGAAGCTGTGGCCCTTAAAGCGGTCGATGCCGGGGATTTGCGGCAGCTTCGGCCGGTTAGCGGGGCCCGTGGCCTGGATGAGGAAGCGCGCGTCGAGCACGTCCCCTCGGTCCGTGGTGAGGCGCCAGCGCTTGCGGTCTTCCTGCCAGGCCGCATCCTTCACCCGGGTTTGGAACAGGGCCAGCTCATAGAGGCCGAAGTACTCTCCCACCCGGCGGGTGTGCTCAAAGATCTCCGGGGCGAAGGAATATTTCTCCTTCGGCATGTAGCCCGTCTCTTCCAGAAGCGGCAGGTAGCAGTAGGATTCGATATCGCACTGGGCGCCGGGGTAGCGGTTCCAGTACCAGGTGCCGCCGAAATCCCCTCCCGCTTCGATGAGCAGCACGTCCTCGACGCCCCGCTCCTTCAGCCGGGCCGCAGCCATGAGACCGCTGAAGCCGCCTCCCACCACCACCACGTTGACGTCGCGCTGGATGGGGTCCCGGGGCGTTTGCGCCGTGTAGGGATCCTCGTCGGCGTAGTGGGCGAAGTTCTCCGCGGCTTCGAGGTACTGATTCTCGCCGTCGTCCCGAAGGCGCTTGTCCCGCTCCTGCCGGTAGCGCTCCCGGAGGGCATCGGGGTCGAAGTCCAAATCGGGAAACAGGTTGTGCCAGCGCGGTGACGCGTTGCTCATGGGGTCCTCCCTCAAACCACCGGTTTTTTATGCTCTCGAGCATAGCGCCGGGGGCGAGGGAGCCCAAGAGTTAGGCGTCGGGAGCGCCTTGGCCTTCCTGGAGTACGGTGGCGAGGAGGGGATGGGGGAAGCGCCGGGTTCGGGTAACGGCGTAGAAGCTCTCGCGAAGATTGGGGAGCTGGGCCACCTCGTGCAGCAGGCCCTGGGCCAGCTCATCCTGAACCACGATGGGCGGCAGCACCGCCAGCCCCGCATCTTCCCGGGCCAAAAGGCGCAGCATGGCCATGTCGTCGGCCTCGGCGACGATGCGTGGGCGCACCCCTAGCTTAACCAGCAGGGCGTCCAGCCCACTCCGGAGAACGGAGCGTTCGCTGGGGACGATGAGGGGCTGATCCTTGAGGATGAGCTTGAGGTCAAGTGGGCGCTCACTTTCAATAGGCGTCTTTCCGATAAGGCTAATGGCCTGCTCCGCGAGGGTCTCCACAAGCCAGGGCTGGGGCCCCGCGGGGGGCGGGGGTTGGTTGGTCAACACCACGTCGAGTTCCAAGGCTTCCAGGGCCTCGAGGAGTTCATCCTGACTGCCGGAGCGCAGCTGCACCTGCCGCTCCGGATCGCCGAGGAGGGGGCGCAGGAACTGGATTTGGAAGTTCCGTGAGAGCGTGGCCAGGGCGCCCACCCGAAGGGGCTGCTGGCGCCGGGTGCTTTGGGTCAGGGTGGCCGTTAAATCTTCGGCGGTGCGGAAGATGGTCTCCGCGTGGTCGAGGGCGATGCGGCCGGCCTCCGTCAGGTGAAGTTTGCGGCCTCGCCGTTCGAAGAGCGCACTGCCGAGCCGGTCCTCGAGCTGCCGTAGCTGGGTGGAGAGGGCCGATTGGGACAGATTCAGGGCCTGGGCGGCCGCCGTTAAGGAGTCGTCGGTGGCCACGGCGTGAAACAGACGCAGGTGATGGAGGTTGAGCTTCATTTTCATAAAATAGAACGATTAATGTCTAAATATCAATTTTTAATGCGGTTAAAGCTTTGGTTCACTGCGCGCCATCAACGGACGAGGAGGTTCCATGGCGCTCAGCTGGCTTTTACTGTTCCCCGTCGGGGTTTTGGGGGGGCTCAGCGCCTGGGCCTTCTTCGGCCCCGCCTTTCGCCCCTTGGGGCTTCGCCGCACGCTGCCCTGGGCTGGCGCCGGGCTCCTGGGTGTAAGCCTGCTTGAACTGACGCTCCTCGCGACCTTCGGACCCGCGCGCGGCGAGATGACGCTCCTGGGCCTGCCTTGGATCCTCGGGGTCGATGGGCTGGGCAGCGCCTTCGGCGCGCTTCTCGCCATGCTGGCCTGGGCGCTGCTGCGCTTTACCGTCGTGCATCTCGATGGCGAGCCCCGGGAAGGGCCTTTTGTGGGCGCGCTGCTTCTCGCCCTGGCGGCGGGCTGGGTCCTGGCCCACGGGCAAAGCTGGGCGCCGATCCTCGTCGCCCTTGCTGTGCAGGGTTGGGCCGTCGCCCAGCTTCTAGGACATTACGGCGAGCGGGCGGCGGCGCGGCGCCAGGCACAGCGTTTTCAGCACCTGTGGTGGCTTGGGGATGGCGCCCTTTGGGCTGCCGGGTTTCTACTCCTCCGTGCCCCGGTACTCCCCTGGGGCCTTGAGGCCGAAGCGCTCGCCGCCTTGCTGCTGGGGCTCGCAGCGATGATGAAGGCTGCGCTGCTACCCTTTCATCGCTGGCTCACGGAAGCCCTGGATGTGCCCGTCCCAGTCTCAGCCCTGTTCCATGCCGGAGTGATCAGCGCCGGGGTGCTGGTGCTGCTCCGGCACGCGCCTTTGCTCGCGCGGCATCCCGAGGTGCTGCTGCTGCTGGGGAGCGTTGGTGCGGTCAGCGTGCTGGGGGGGCTCGTGCTCATGGCCGTGCAGGGTACGGTCAAGCAATCCCTGGCCTTCTCCACGGTGAATCAAATGGGGTTGCTCATGGTGCAGCTGTCCCTACAGCTTTGGCCCCTAGCGCTCTTTCACGTTTTAAGCCACGGCCTCTATAAGGCCCATGGGTTCCTTAAGGCAGGGAGTGCGGTAGCGCCCCCGGCCGCGCCATCGAGAAGCGCTGGCAGCAGCGCTTGGGTAGGGGGCGCGCTGGCGGTCCACCTTCTTGGCTATGGCGCTCTGGTGGTGGCCATGCCCTGGCTTCACCCCGGCGCACAAGCCCTCAGCCCCGGGGCCCTTGGGCTGGGCGCCTTCCTTGCGGCGGCCCTAGGGGCGCGCTGCGGCGGCCTGCTTCGCCGGGCCCCGGGCAGGGACGATCGCCGCCTGCTTGGTGCCCTCAGCCTGCTGCTTCTTCCTCTTTTCCTGCTTACCCACGAAGTCGCCTACCACCTCTGGGGCGCGTATTTCCCCGCCTGGAGTGCGCCGAGTCCGGCCCTTCAGGGCGTGCTGGCGGTGGGGGCCGTCCTTGGGGGCCTCGTGAGTGTCGCCCTGGCCCTGGTGGACCGTTGGCACCATCGTTCCTGGGCCGAAGCGCTGCGCTGCCGCCTCGTGCAGGGCCTGCCGTCCCTCCCTCGCTTTCTGACTGAAAGGAGCGCGTCATGACGCTTACCCCGGAAACGGTGCTGGCCTGCGCGGAAGCGGCCCTTACGGCCCAGCCCCCGGCCTTTCCCCTCCACGCCACCGTGGCCGTGAATCCGGCCGTGGGCTACACCGAGCTGCCCTTCCCCGCGGCGGCGGGGCGCCTTCGGGCCCTGGCCGGCGCCCCCTTTACGGCTCCGCGGGAAACGGTGCGCCAGGCGCTACGAGAGGGGAAGCTTCTCGATGAAGACCTCAAGGCGGCGCTGGCGAAAGCGCCTCGGCCCTGTCCCCCGCCCAGCTCAAAACGCGTCTTTGGCAGTCCTCGGCCCCTCCCGAGCCCCTGCCCACGGTGCTGGATCTTGCGGAAATCCTGTTTGAGCGGCCCTGGCGCCAAGGGATGGAGGATTGCCTGGGGCCTTTTGCCCTGAGTCTCTTCGATGGCGGGCAGGCCGCCTGGTCCATGGCCCCAGGGGCGCCGCTGGAGCAGCTGCGGGGCTGGCTCGCTCAGGATTTGGAGGCCCGACGCTACGGCGTGTCCGTGGAGGCGCTGCCGGGGAACCTTGGGGGTGCCCTCGCCTGGTGTATCGAAGACCTCGCCGTTCCCGAGGCGGCCCTTCCGGCCTACCTTGAGCGCCTGCTCTACACCCTGGGGGGCTGGGCGCAACATGCGCGCTGGTACCTTTGGGCCAAGAACGACCCGGCGCCGGGCCTGGCCCTGCTGCTCGGGAGGCTGCTTTGGGAGCGGGCGGCGTTGGCAAAGAGTACGACCCTGCAAGCCCCCTGGGAGGCGTTGCTTCCCGCTTACGAAACGGTAAGCGCGGGCGCTATTCCCCCAGGCGACGATGAAATTCTCCAGCTGGCGCTTGATCTGGCGGCCCAGCGCCGTGTGTGCGGGCAACTCTCGACCCCGACGCCTGCGATCGCCGCCCGGCGCCCGGCGCTGCAGGCCGTGTTTTGCATCGACGTGCGTTCCGAACCCCTGCGGCGCGCCCTCGAGGCCCAGGATCCGGCCATCGAAACCCTGGGCTTTGCGGGCTTCTTTGGCCTACCGGTGGCTCACGGTCCGGGAGAGGAGGCGCGCTGCCCCGTGTTGCTGAGCCCCACGGTGCGGAGCGAGCCCGGCGCGCCTCCTTCCCTCGGTGCGCGACTGGCAGGGAGCCTAGACCGCCTCAGCGCCCTGGGTGCCTCGGCCTTGGCCTACGTGGAAGCCCTGGGCTTCGCTCATGGCGCCGCACTGCTGGGGGCCGACCGCAGGGCGCCGGCGCCGCTGGGCGCCCCGCCGCGTTGGGATCAGGCCTTGCCCCTGGGGGAACGGATCACCATGGCGGCGACAATCCTTCGGGCCCTGGGGCTCGGTCCAAGCCTAGCCCCTCAGGTGCTTTTGGTAGGCCACGGGGCCGACCTCAGTAACAATGCCTTCGCCAGCGCCTACCAGTGTGGCGCCTGCGGCGGCCACGATGGGGGGGTGAGTGCGCGCCTGGCGGCGGCGCTGCTGAATGATCCCTCGGTTCGAGCCGGGCTCGCCGAAGAGGGTCTCCCGATCCCGGAAGACTCTTGTTTTCTAGCGGGGATCCACGATACGGCCAGTGCCACGCTGCGGGTCTTTCCCGAGAGCGAGGTCCAGCTTACCCCCGCTGCTCGGGCTCAGCTGGCGGCTTGGCTGGAGCGGGCCTCTGCCGAGGTTCAGAACGCGCAGGCCCAAGGCCTTCCCGGCGCCCAGGCGGCGACGCTGGGGGCCCGAGCTCGCCATTGGGCGCAGCTCCGCCCGGAATGGGGGCTCGCCGGCGCCCAGACCTTTATTGCCGCCCCCCGCGCCGTCACCCAGGGCCTGGACCTTCAGGGGCGCTGCTTTTTACACAGCTACGACGCGGCCCTCGATCCCGAGTTCAAAACCCTGGAGCTCATCCTGACGGCGCCGGTGGTGGTGGCCAGCTGGATCAGCCTTCATTACTACGGGGTCACGGTGGCGCCGGAGGTGCTCGGCAGTGGCAATAAGCTGCTCCACAACGTGGCCGGGCGCCTTGGGGTCTTCGAGGGGGGACGCTCCTGGCTGCGCACGGGCCTACCCCTCCAGGCTGTCCACGATGGGGTGCGTAGCCGCCATACCCCGCTGCGCCTCGCGGTGTACCTAGAGGCCCCAGAGGCTGCGGTGCTTCGAATCCTTGAACGCCACCCAGCGGTGAAAGCGCTGTTTGATCATCAATGGCTTTTCCTCTACCGCCTCGAAGTAGGCGTCGTGGTGGCCCGCTATCGCAATGGCGCCTTCGAGGCCCCTGCCTCGGCGACGGAGCAGGCGGCCTAGGGCAGGCGCTGGGCAATATAAAAGCCGTAGCCCACCTGGTCGCCATAGCGTCGGTAAAGGGCCGCCTCTTCCCGTACCTCCTGAGCAAGAGCCTCTGCGTCCGCGCTCGCGCCTTGGCGCGCCAGGAAGGCCGGAAGGCTGGCTTCTAGGGGTGTGTAGAAGCCCTCTAGCCAACAGCTGGCTGGCAAGGGGAAGTAGCCCACGGGGCGAAACCCCTGCTGTTCGAGGATCGCAAGCTTGGCGCTCGCTGTCGCCACTTCCGGATAGGCCTTTTCCCAGAAGGCCTGGAGGGGCTCGGCGCGGGTGTCCGTTAGCCAGGTTAATTCGCTGACGGCGAGGAACCCCCTGTGCTTTAGGAAGGGGCGCCAAGCCGCGAGGCCCGCGGCAAAACCGAGGTTGTAGATCGCGCCCTCGGACCAGACCAGATCGAGGCTTTCCTGAGGGACGGGCAAGATCGAAAAGTCTGCGGCGCACGTCTCCACGGAAGCCAGCAGGGGCGCGCCGGGGCGCCGTGCTTCAAGGGCGTTCAGAAAAGCCGGTAGCTGATCGATGGCCGTAATCGTGCCGGCGAGGGCCTGCGCCAGCACCCAGGTGGCCGCTCCGGTGCCGCAGCCCAGGTCGGCGATTTGCAAGGGCGCCGTCGAAGAAAGACCCGCGGCCTCCGCAAGAGCGAGGGCCTGCCGGGTGGACGCGTCGCTGCCCGGGCCGAGGCGGGCAAGGCCCTTATAAAGGTCGGTGATGAGTTCGAGCATGCTGCGGCCTTTCCGGGAAACTTGGGCTGAGTATAGCGAGCGCGTTTTGGGTGCAGCCGTGAGCATCGTGAGCGCTCTTTTTGTGCGCCGTGCGCAACCCTTGCTCGGCGAGCGCCTTTGCACCCTCTGCTCACTTCGAGTGCGCACCCCTCCCCAAAAAATTGCGCCTACCCCTTGGGCGGCCTGTCTTGGTGCAAAAACTGTTTATTTACCCCTCTTTTAATGTCTTGAAGGAATATTCCAGCCGACCTCTGCGCCGAAAAAGGGCGCGCCCTGCTTAATTCCGCTTTGGCATCAATCTTGCGGATACAGGAGTGCTCTCGCGAAGCGAGGCGCGGCCCCAGCCCTCGGCTGGACCGTCATGACAAGAACGCGCGCTGAATCAGCGCAGGTCACCGACCTGATATTTGGAGAACGATTATGAAGACTGCGAGTGTCAGGGGACGACGCCGAGCTCTAGCGATTGCCATTGCCGTAGGCAGTGGCCTTGGAGCGGCGGGGGCGTGGGGAGAAGAAATCGAAGTTGAGGAAGTGGTAGTAACGGGTTCCCGGATTAAGAGCGCAAGCGTTTATGCGCCCCAGCCGGTCTCCACCATCACCTCGGAAACCATCACGCAAAGCGGGCAGCCGGACATCACGGAGATCTTGAACGACAATCCGGCGCTGCTCTCCTCCGTAAGCTCGTCGAACTCTATCGATGCCACCGCCGCCAATATCGGCGACGTCGGGGCCGTGGGGGGCGCGTCCTTGAATCTTCGCGGTCTGGGTATTGAACGAACCCTCACGGTGGTGAACGGTCGCCGGCACGTGGCGGGCTTTGAAGGCACGAGCGCCGTGGACGTCGGCAGCATTCCCCGCGCGCTGATCGATCGAGTGGAAGTGCTCACCGGGGGCTCCTCAGCCATCTATGGCGCTGACGCCGTGACCGGGGTCGTGAACTTCGTTCTTAAGGACGACTTCGAGGGCGTCCAATTTGATTTCCAGCCGGGCCTTTCCGGGGAAACGGATAACGAGTCCTACAGCCTGTCGGCCGTTTTTGGGCGTAACTTCGCCGACGGGAAAGGGAACGTCACCGTTGCCGTGCAGTACGACTACGACGATGGCTTGAAGCAGGGCGATCGCAGCTTCTTCAAGGAAGACGGGGTGTGGGACAACGACACGAACCCGGCGCTCCGCTTCCAATCCGGTGATATTAGCGCCGACGCAACGCCGAACTTCGCGCGTTACTACAACTTCGATAACACCGGTCTTTTCCCGGTGGGGCTGCGCATTCCCACGGCAGCGGAAGACTTCGCCACAGAATATGCGGGCGCCTTCGGAGACGCTCCGGAGCTCACGGCAGGGGAGCTCGCTATCATTGAGCGTGCCGCCTCCGCGCCGCCCCAGGCCTTCCTCCCCGGGCGCACCTTCAATATCACCTCGCCCTACGGCGTGGTTGCCCTCGGGGATTTCGGTACGGCCATTCCTCTGGGTTCGGAACCGGATCTCGACGGCAACGGCACCAGCGACTGTCTGCAGAGCTTTACGGGCTACAACAGCTCGTTGGATGGCGCCGGTTCCTTCGGCGCCGCCGGGGGCTGCTGGTTCATCAACGAAAGCGGCGTCGTGACGCCCTATCAAGACGGCCTGGTCTCGGACAACTTCAACCAGTTCGGGGCAAGGCAAAGCTACATCGCCCCGGAGTCGCCCTACGTGCTGCCGCAGTACGAGCGCTACTCCATCAACGTGAATGGCCACTACACCTTCGATCCTCGAGCCGAAGCCTTCTGGGAAACGAAGTACGTCTACGGTGAATGGGAGTCCGGCGGCGGCGGCTTCAACTTCACGGACCTGCTCTACGGAGCCCCGGATAACCCCTTCCTTCCTGATGCGCTGCGTCCCTTTATCGATGAAGCCGACGGGGTGGGCTTCGTGGGCCCCGGCGGTCTTTACATGTCCCGGGACTCGGACGACTGGGGGGATAACACCACCACCACGGAGCGGGAAACCTACCGCGTGGTGGGCGGCCTTCGCGGTGCCTTTGATGAAGTTGGCCTCGACTACGAAGTGTCCGCCAACTACGGCAAGTTTGAGCGCAACGTGATCGATCGCAACGACATGATCGCCGACCGCTTCTTTGCAGCTATTGATGCGGTGACGGATCCGGCCACGGGGGAGGCGGTATGCCGCTCCGATCTGGACCCAACAGCCTATCCGCGCACGACCCCCTTTGACATCTTCTCCTTCGTGGGCGGTGGCGTGCGTTCTTCCTTCTTTACCTTCACGCCCGGGGATGGGCAGTGCAAACCCATGAACATCTGGGGCGGCCGCGGCGCCATGAGCCAAGCCTCTCTCGACTTTGTGACCCGGGATCGGACCATCTCCGAGACCATTGAGCAGACCGTGTTCCAAGCCATCGTAAGCGGAGACTCTTCGCGCTTCTTTAGCCTGCCCGCGGGTCCCATTGGCTTTGCCGTGGGCTTTGAGTATCGGGAAGAGAAGACGGCGCAGGAATTCGACCCCTTCGATCGGGGCATCCTCCCGGTGAGCGGTGTGACCTCGGAAGGGGTAGCGTTCAGCGCCGGGGACTTCGTAGGTGATGTCTCCAATGCAGGCAGCCTCGGGGAAGACCCGTCCATTACGCTGCTGTCCGGCGCCTCCGACTACGACACCACGGACTACTTTGCCGAGATCAGCGTTCCGCTGCTCGCGAATTTGCCTGGTGCGCAGGAGCTGACGGCGACGGGCTCCTTCCGCCGCTCGGACTACTCCACCTTTGGCGAGAACGACACCTACGGCTATGGCTTGGTCTGGCAGCCCATCGAGGATGTGCGCTTCCGCGGCAGCTTCTCCCGGGCCGTGCGGGTCCCGAACCTTTTCGAACTGTTCTCTCCGGCGCAGGGCGCCTTCTTCCGGCCGGAAGATCCCTGTGACGCCACGCAGATTGCCACGGCGCCGGATCCGGCGGTGCGGCAAGCGAACTGTGTTGCGGACCTGCGGGCGAACAACGTCTCCGACGACGAGCTCTTCGCGGCCGACGGCACCTACGCCTTCCAGGACCCCCTGTCCGCGGGCTTTCCGGGAACCACCGGGGGGAACTCGACCCTTACGGAAGAAGTGGCGGATACGGTGACCTATGGGGTGGTGGTGCAGCCGCGCTTCGTGCCGGGGCTCACCCTTACCCTCGACTACTGGGATATTGAGATCGAGGACGCCATCGTGGCGATCTCGGCCCAGAACATCGTGAACGGGTGCTACGACTCCCCGAGCCTCAATAACGCCTTCTGCCCCCTGATTTCCCGGAACCCGGCGGCGGACTCGGCGCAGAACGGGGGTCTAACGTCCTTGAACCAGACGCAGCTGAACTTCGGCGCGGTGGAGGCGGAGGGCTATGATCTCGGCGCGCTCTACCAGTTCGAAGTCATGGGCATCGGTGTGGATCTCTCCATGAACGCCACGCGCCAGGACCAGCTGGATCTTATCGAACCGTCGAGCCCTGGCGAGCCTCCCGTGGTGAACCCGGAGCTTGGGGAAATGCGTCGGCCCGAGTGGGCGTCCCAGTTCGGCGTCGGCCTCAGCTACGGTCCCTACAGCCTGTCCTGGTCCGGGGTGTACTACGACGAAATGACCCTCGGCTACGAAGACGGTGGGGAAATCGAGACCATCGAGCAGAACTACGGCGGCGCCGGCGTTGCCGATGCCCGACTCATCCAGGACATCCGCGGTGCGTGGCAGGCCAGCGATGCCCTGACGGTCTACGGCGGGGTTTCCAACCTCACCAACCGCCAGCCCTACGTGTCGGAGTTTGGCTATCCCGTGAGTCCCCGAGGCGCCTACTTCTTCATG
>Ga0255764_10002493_pt1 | contig 14966 bp, 10 predicted proteins | sample 071ome_30_FD_179964 | JGI IMG/M metagenome (GOLD analysis project Ga0255764, IMG submission 179964) | Coastal salt marsh microbial communities from the Groves Creek Marsh, Skidaway Island, Georgia - 071406AT metaG (version 2) | ecosystem: Environmental > Aquatic > Marine > Intertidal zone >... | reverse complement strand
AGAATACCTTCCTTGGTCAAAAGATCATCTTTAAAACTTGGATCGAGATTCGGTAAAAAATCAAAATTCCCATTTAAATACTCCAAAAAGGCACTTTGTTGATCGGGTAAAAAGGAAATACTGATGCCGTCCAGATAAGGCAAAGAATTGCCCTGCTGGTCCTTACGCCAATAAGAAGGGTTTTTATGTAAAATGAGTTTTTCGCCGTAATGCCATTTATGAAAATTGAAGGGTCCGGTTCCAATTGGAGACGTGGCTAAATCGCTAACCCCTTCTGGGACCACACTGCAATAAGGCATGGCAAGCAATGATAATAATGAAGCATTAGGCTTCTCCAATTCAAGAATTACAGTCCCCGCATAAGTGGCATGAATATCACTTACTCCTTCCAACACCCAGGCTCCCGGAGAAGCTATGGCCGGATCGGTGAGGCGTAATAAGCTATACACCACATCTTCTGCTCGTACCCGCTGCCCATTGTGAAAGAAAGTTTCACGCAGCCTGAACTCATAAACTCGACCGTCATCCGTTACCGACCAATGATCCGCCAAAGCTGGTTCGATTTTATTGCTTTCGTTCAATACAACCAGCCCTTCGTACAATTGCTGAACTGCCCAAATGGTGCTCTTATCCTTGGCAAAAGCAGGATCCAAAGTTGGAATACCTGCGGGCTCATTATAACGAAAAACGTTCTTCGAGGACTGTTCTTTTGGAGAACATCCAATGAGTAAAGAGAGTATAAGGCATACAAAAAAGCCCCCTAGGAAGGAGGCTTTTCGTATAACTATGCCTGTATTAAGCATCAATATTTGCATATTTCGCATTACGCTCAATGAAGTCTCGACGTGGTGGCACATCGTCGCCCATAAGCATTGAGAATACTCGGTCGGCCTCAGCACTGTCGTCGATGGTTACTTGTTTCAAAATGCGCTCATCAGGATTCATTGTCGTATCCCAAAGTTGCTCCGCATTCATCTCACCAAGACCCTTGTATCGCTGAATACCTACACCTGATCCACCGTCGCCACCAAATTCTGCAGCAATTTGGTCGCGTTGCTTGTCGTCCCATGCATAGGCCTGTTTCGAACCTTTTTTCACAAGGTACAATGGTGGTGTTGCGATGTAAACATAACCCAACTCAACCAACTCGCGCATATAGCGGAAGAAGAACGTCAAAATCAAGGTGGAAATGTGGCTACCATCCACATCCGCATCCGTCATAATCACAATCTTGTGGTAACGGAGTTTAGCAATGTTTAGCGCCTTACTATCTTCTTCAGTACCTACACTGACCCCAAGGGCCGTATACATGTTCTTGATTTCTTCGTTTTCAAAAACCTTATGCGATATGGCCTTTTCAACGTTCAAAATTTTACCACGTAAAGGAAGAATGGCTTGGAAATTTCTATCACGACCTTGTTTCGCGGTACCACCCGCAGAATCTCCCTCCACAAGGAAGATCTCGCATATTTGTGGATCTGTTTCTGAACAATCGCTCAACTTACCGGGAAGCCCCATGGAAGACATGGTTCCTTTGCGCTGCACCATTTCGCGTGCTTTCTTCGCTGCGACACGTGCTTTTGCAGCAAGCAAAACCTTCTGAACGATAACCTTTGCCTCATTAGGGTGTTCTTCCAAGAAATTGGTCAGCATCTCACCTACGAGTTTATCTACCGCACCAGCAACATCCTTGTTCCCGAGTTTGGTTTTCGTCTGACCTTCGAACTGAGGCTCCATCACCTTTACGGAAATCACCGCTGTCAATCCTTCGCGGAAATCATCTCCTGCAATCTCAACCTTTTCCTTTGCAAGAATTCCGCTATCGTCGGCGTATTTTTTCAAAGTACGCGTCAAGGCACGACGGAACCCCGCCAAATGCGTTCCACCTTCGTGCGTATTGATGTTATTAACGTAGGAATGAATATTCTCATTGTACGAGGTATTGTAGTGCATGGCTACCTCAACAGGGATGCCATCACGCTCACCTTCCATGCACATAACCTCCGGCATGATCACCTCACGGTTACTGTCGATGTACTTAACGAAACCGGCGAGTCCATCTTCACTGAAAAAGCGTTGCCCTAATGGCTCTCCTTTTTCATCCAGTTCGCGTAAATCCTTTAGCGTAATGCTGATGCCTTTGTTCAAGAACGCGAGCTCGCGCATACGCTTGGCCAGAATCTCATATTGGTATTCTGTTTCCTCAAAAATCTCATGATCCGGTTTGAAGGTCACAATAGTTCCTCTGTAATCCGTTGTACCGATTTCACGCGTTGGATACTTCGCAACACCTCTTGAGAACTCTACTTCATGTTTTTTACCATTGCGATGGACTTCAGCATGCAGCATTACAGACAATGCATTCACACAGCTGACCCCAACACCGTGAAGACCCCCAGAAACTTTGTAAGAATCCTTATCGAACTTACCCCCAGCATGAAGAACGGTCATAACAACTTCCAATGTGGAACGACCGTCTTTTGGGTGCATATCTGTTGGGATACCACGTCCATCGTCCTTAACGGAGATGCTGTTGTCCTCGTTTATCGTAACATAGATATCCTTCGCATGACCAGCCAACGCTTCGTCAATTGAGTTATCTACTACCTCATATACTAAGTGGTGTAATCCCTTTATCCCTATGTCCCCGATGTACATCGCAGGACGCTTGCGAACGGCCTCTAGTCCTTCAAGGATTTGAATGGAACCACCGTCGTAATTCTTCTCTTGTTCACTCATAAATATCAGTGCAATAAGTTGGCTTAATGCTATCTTAACAAAGATAACTTTTAGGCGCCCAAAAAGCGACAAAAGGGGTCTTATCCCCCCTTGCAGTTACCAACAACTTTATCAACATTTTCGGTATTTCCGAAAGATTTGAAGCGCTTAGAATTGGTAGTTCAGAACGAACAGTCCGCGGGTTCTTCTCACCTCATAGCCACTCCACATCTGGTAGCGCTGATTGAGTAGATTATACCCCCTTAAAGACACCGATAAATTTGCATTAATCGTGTATCCTAAGTCAACCGAAAGATCCAGGTAATCCTCCAATTGATATTGGCCCGATTCGACTGTCCCATTGTATCGACCGCCCACGTATTTGAGATTTGAAACCAGATGCAAATCACCTTGATCAACACGTAAAAGCCCACCAATAATCCGTCCCTCCGCTCCTAGGAAGTCGTCTTGTCCTGAATAACTATTGAGTTGCAGGTATGCGCTAGCAGTAATGGCATTCATAGGTAGATTAAGTTCTGCGCGTACTGAACTGCGAACATAATCTGCATACCCTACCCTCAGTGCTGCAATTGCATCGCCGCCAATGAGCATGGTTGACCCTGTGCTATCACGTTCAAACTGAACGTCGTTATTCACAAATCCTAGAGAAGCTTCTACACGGTACTGCAGCTTTCCTGCTAAAGCGCCTTGCATACCGACATATCCTCTATTTTCACCACTTAAGGCCAAGAATTGGCTGCCACTGATGACCGGCACATCAAACAACAGGTCACTCAAGGTATGTTGTTTCGCTTTTCCATCCCAACCGCCATATACGGCTAACGTGCGCTTTAAGATTTCGGCTTGTAAGTTGATATTCGGGAACACGTAGTAGGATCCTTGGGCACTATCCCCTTGCGAAACTGTTCCTGCCACGGATAAACCAAACTCATAGTTCAATACTCCATTCTTACCTCTGGTATGAGGACTGAAAGTAAAATGATGGTATTGCGAAGCAGAATCTGCATAGGATTTAAACTGTCCAAACTGATATCCGAAATCAACATCTATCTGAGCATCATCGGCATATACCTCAATTCGATGTGCTGTTTTTGCGAGATGTTCACTTGCACCAATTCCTGCATTAACGAACTGATAAGACAAACCACCATTTCTATACGCCGCAGGGACCTTTGATGTGGGATTTGACGTTCTAAGCCATTGCTGGCTTGCTCCGGCACGTAAGTTCCATACGTGCGGTGTTGGCGATAAGAACCAGGCAGCGGTGTCTTGAATTCCGTATAAACTGGCATAATTCCCATCTAAAACAAGTTGGGTTTTAAAATTGAAGTTTTTCGTTGCACGCTGAAAATCTGTGAGTACCGAATTTTCATAAGAAGGCTGCAAAGCGTAGGCAGAATTTAACACACCCGAACGCGCACCCTCATGGTGAACTTTAACACCCCAAACATTTTTTCGAGATCGTGGTGAACTGAAAACTACATCAGCAAATGAGCTGCTGTATAGACCTCCTCCAACACTTACTTTTTGGGTAGGCAGCTTTGGCAATTGGACCCTCCCTAAGCGAATTGCAGGTATGGGTTCAGGTTGAAAGTCTATGGTCATGCCTTTGGGGCTTATGCGAACGCTTACCGGAATTTTTTGTGAAGTCGTATCAGAAAACGAGGGTTGCTCAGAGATCTTGTGCGCAGCGCGAACTTGCGCCTGGTACTCTTCCACTACTCGGATTTCAACACTTTTAACGTCGTCTCCTGTTCCGTTCTCCTCTTGGCTAAAAGCAGTAAGAGGAAGAACCAATAGGGCAGTATATAATAACTTTTTCATTGTGTACGATTGCTTAGCTTATTCCTCAATCTCTTCCAACTCCTCCTCAAGACGAGTCGATTCAACATCTAGGGTATCTATAATTAATTCTTGTGCAGCTTCTTTTTCACGAAGCATGGCCAATTCTGATTTAAACGCTTGGGCTTGTGAAGCGATATCACCATAATCGGCATTCTCGATGATGAAGTCCAATGTGTAATTTGCCTGGAAGTCGTCCTTTACACCGGCGTAATTTTTTGCCATCAACAACAAAGATTTCCAGCGCCATTGTGGATAGGTCGGTAGGTTATCAATCATCCAGAAAATCCGCTCGTTTGAGGCTTCGAATTTTCCTTGACGGAATTCGAACGAAGCCAAGTGATAGTTCGCCTCAGCCTGGGCCTCTCCGCGAACTTCCTCGGCAACTTGGGTGTAGTACATTTTCGCATCCGCACTATCCTTCATGGATAAAGCGCCCCTAGCGGCATTGAGCAATGCTTCTGAGCGCCATTCCGTTGGGAGGCTCTCGTCTTGCAGCAGACTTTCCGCGTATTGGAACGTCGTCGGAATATCATCCAGCGCTTTGGCACAACGCATTAAGCCCAATCGGGCACGACGGCCTTCATCAGCATTGCCAACTAAACCAACAACTTGCTGGAAATAATAGAAGGCCTTATCATAGTTCTGCTCCGCGTAATAGATGCTGGCCAAACGTTCCACAACTTGTTTTCTAAAGCTGAGCTCACCAGATGAAGCAACAAATTCATACGCATCTTTTGCAATGGCATCATCGCCTTTACTAAAAGCACAATCCGCCATGTAGTAGTTTGCTGGAACTCTGAATATCCCATCTGGGAACTTGATTAAATATTCTTGCATTCCTTTTATTGCCCCTTCACAATCTCCCAAACTGTAGCGGTCGTAAGCGCCGTTATAGAGGGTGGAATCCAAAGCACCCTGCTCAATATTCGCGCCTGCAATGGTCTGGACCCAGTCAACGTAATCCGAAAGTCGATCCATTTCGGAATATTGAATTTTTACCAGGCCTAATGCCTCTTGACTTTCAGATGTATTTGGATATTCTTCCACTACAGATTTGAACGATGCCAAGGCTTTTTCCCCATTGTTCTGAGTACGATAGATCAATCCCAAAGCAATCTTTGCATTCTTTATAAATCGTGACTTTGGATAGTCGTCGATAAATGATGTGAAGACCTTTTCGGCTTTACCGTTTTCCCCCAATTTCATGTAGGTCTCACCAAGTTCGAAATAAGCATCCGTGGCATAGACTGAATTTGGAAACTCTTTTACCAATGCCTCTAAAGCCTTCGCTTTCCAATCTTGATTGTCTACTAAGCCGTAGCACAATGCACGCTGGAAATACGCATAATCCGCATCGGGCATTACATGACTCAGGTATGCGTTGTAGTATTTGATCGCATTATTGTATTGCCCCGTCATGAAGTACGAATCGGCCAATCGCAATTCTGCATCTATGAACAATCGGCTACCATCACGAGCACGGGTTAAAAACAGCCTATATGTTGTAGCTGCATTGGTGTAATCTTCCTTACTAAAATACGTATAGGCCTTGTTGTACAGACTGCGTTTGTATTCACTCAGCATCGCTGAGCCAGGCGTTTCCTCAAAAGCATCTAACTCTTTTAAGGCCAGATTGTAATCCTTATGGCGGTAATGAATCTCTGCCAGCCAGTAATGCGCTAAAGCGGTGTAAACATTGTTGATAGGATACTCTAAACTCTTCTCGAATAAGCTTTGAGCAGCAGGATATTGAATGGCATTAAAGTGCTGCACCCCTCTAAAGTAGGCTACCTTTTGGTATGCACCTTGCATGGTTGGCTGTTCCAAACCTGCAGCACTAATGGCCTTCAACGCACGTTCGTAATCTTTTGAATTCAGATAGAGACTTGCCAAATACTCATTGGCTTCTGCCCGGTATTTACTCGTTGGGTACTTTTTCAAGAACGATTGAAAAATATCCAAGGGCTGCTCAAAAGGTGTACTGCTGTCATAGGCGAGCTTGGCATAGTTGAAATAAGCATCCTCGCGAATCGATTCATTGGAACCACTCTCACTCGCAGTAAAGAAGGCCGTTTGCGCCTCAGTTTTTTTATCGATTTTCAAGTAACAATCCGCCAAGTGGTAGTAGGCGCTTTGGCCCAAATCATCTCCTCGACCGTGGATTTTATTGAAGGCCTGAATGGCTTCTTCATAACGTCCAGTCTTGTAGAGCACAAAACCCAACTTATAATGATCTTCTTGATTGAGCTTTCCACCCAAGCTTTGGTGCTTTTCAAGATAGTTGGCCGATTCCTTCCAATTTTTCTTTTGATAATATCCTTCACCAATCAATTTCGCAACCTCCGCTGCTCTACTCTCAACGGCTTGCGCCAAGAGTGATTCACCGACGCGTAAAAGCTCATCGATATCACCGGTCTTGTAGTAAATCTGAGATAAGTAATAGGGAACCACGCCTCCAAACTTCTCATCGCCAACCAATTCCTTGAATTGGGCAACAGCCGTGGAGTATTGCTCGGCCTCATAAGCAATGTGGCCGTAGTAGTATTTGTGATGGTTTTGATATTCCCCTTTGTAGGATGTCCCCTGAAAAAACAAATTCCTCGCCTGCTCTACCTCGTTGGCCATCATGTAGCTGTAGGCCAGCTTGAAATAATATTCGCTTTTGAAGGATGACGGGACATCCTGAGCATCAATGGCACTCAGCCATTGCACCACTTTTTTATAGCGACGATTGTTGAAGTAGTAATTTGCGGCACTGACGTGTGCTTCTTGCCATCTGGGGCTTAACGGATAGGTTTCTGCGAAGTAGGTCAAGAAGTATTCGCTATTCTCATTCATCAAATAGAGCGCACACATAGCACGGTAATAGCTACTCTCCTCTTTGAAAAAACTCTGCAATGGCAAGTCCGATTCGAGCAAGTCATCGAATCCAACACGAGCAGCAGCATATAATCCCTCATCAAAAAGGGCGACGCTTTCATTGAACGTTGCCTCATGACCGTGCTCTAATGCCGACTCTTGAGCATTGGCGGTGGTTATAAATGCAACTGAAATAAGCAATAAGAAGAATGTTCTCATCAATCTTGGGTTTATCCTTAAAAATAGCTTGAGTTCTACGGCTACATGGCGCCAAAAAGGAGCAATTCAATGGAGTTATTCACATCTTAGACAACGCTGAAGTAAGGAGTTTTGGTATTTGTTCTACATTTGAATGCAGCAATAGCTATCGAACTTTTTTATTTCCAGTATGGCCCTAGTATCCCTTAATAAAGCTTCTGTTTTCCATGGCAAGCACTTGGTTCTTAGCAATGTAAACTTTGAGATCAATGAAGGTGAATTTGTATATCTCATTGGTCAGACCGGCTCTGGAAAAAGTTCACTCTTGAAGACGCTCTATGGAGATCTGTCGCTACAGGTAGGAGAAGGAAAAGTTGGCACCCATCAACTCATCGGTTTGAAGGATAAAGACATTCCAGGACTTAGGCGTGAATTGGGCATCGTGTTTCAAGACTTTCAGCTACTCACGGACCGAACCGTGGAAGCGAATTTAGACTTCGTACTCAGAGCCACGGGATGGAAAGACAAAGAAGAACGCACCAAGCGAATTACAGAGGTCTTATCTTGGGTTGGAATGCAAAACAAAAAGCACAAGAACCCATTTGAAATATCTGGAGGTGAGCAACAGCGTGTGGCCATTGCCAGAGCCCTACTAAACGACCCGAAGATCATTCTCGCGGATGAACCAACAGGCAACCTCGATCCACGTACTTCGGAAGAAATCATGGCCTTACTTCTTCGATTAACAGAAGAAAACAAAGCTGTGATTATGGCAACGCATGATTATCAAATGATTCATAAATACAGTGCCCGAACACTTAAAGTGGCTGAGGGAACCGTCAGCGACAACAAGGGGCAAGCGCTTTAAAAAACAGAGGTGAACGAGCCATTACACATTAGTATTTGTATTGCAAGCTATGGCAATGATGTTTCGTTGCTTCTCGCCAATCTACATGCGCAAATCGAAAACATAGAATCCGCAATCTTTGATATTCACGTTTCAGATCAATTCGCACAAGCACATCCAAATGCGACGAATTGGCAACAATTGCCTAACACTCACTACCACCATAATACACACAACAGAGGGCGTGCTGCCAACCGAAATTTTTTAGGTGCGATTGCAGATGGAACTCAGCTACTCTTCCTTGATGCGGATGCACTACCCGTGCGGTCGGATTTCTTAATCCAATACATTGAAGCTGCTTCAGAAAATTCCGTTATCGTTGGGGGCACCGCCTATGAACGCACATCCGAGCCACATCTACTCAGACAAATGGTGGGTAGAAAGAAAGAGCAGGTTCCGGCGCACAAACGCAATAGCCGTCCATACAGCAGTTTCACCGCTTTTAATGCATTGATTCCAAGTGCAGTTTTTGCACGAATCCCCTTTGACGAGAATTTAAAGGAATACGGTCATGAAGACACCCTCTTTGGCCTCGAACTACGCCACCATGTAATCCCCATCCGGCACATCGATAATCCAGCCTTTCACTTAGGCCTGGACGAAGATCTGGAGTTCATGAAGAAAACACGCCAGGCGGCAGACACCCTAGCTTCTTTGATTGAACAAGGAAAAATAGACGAGGAGGTTCGATTATTCGAGGTCTATATGAAATGGTCAAAGCTCGGTGGACATATCGTATTGAGAAGCATCTATGGTTTAATTGGCCAGGCGCTTTTCGAAAACTTAAGTTCAGGCCGCGGAAATGTTCTTCTCTTCGATCTTTACAAGCTACTCAGGCTCAGCCATCAAAAGCCTAAAGTTGGTCGTAAAATGCCTTAAGAGAAGTGCATTCATTCTCCCAATTCAATTCGGCCGCAGCATGCTCCAATGCTGTTTTGTAATCCATCTTTGACCTACCAACGCGTTCTATTGCAGCGCTCAGTGCTTCTATATCGGTAGGTTCGACACATTCTCCAATATTATAATCGGTCACAATGCGCTTTACCTCGACCAAAGGTGAAACCACCACGGGGGTTTGGCATTGTATGTAGTCAAAGAGTTTGTTAGGAAGACTGTATCTATAATTGATATTCGTGTCCTTATCCAAGCTCAGCCCGACATCTGCCGCCGCGGTGTATTGCAATAGTTGCTCGTAAGGTAATCGGTCAACAAAACGAACCTTTTCTTGAAGATTCCTTGACTTCACATCCAGTTTTAGTTTTGGAATAGCATCACCCGAACCGACCAGCAGAAGCATCCAATGATTAGGCAAAAGGGAAATGGCTTCCACAGCCTCCTCCAGGCCGCGATCGACATTCATGCCTGAGCCTTGATTAATTGCGATTTTTTTATCCTCTGGCAATCCCAACTCCGTTCTGCTCTTTATTTCAAAAGATTTCGGTTTAGGACTGATGTTCCTGAATACACGGGGACGCATTCCATAATCGGCCTCGTAGAGTCCAGCAATACTCTCGTTCACGGTCCACACATGATCTAATCTAGGAAAAATACTTCGCTCCAATCGCTGCCATACTTTCTTCGCCCATCGCCCTTCTAACTCGGGAACACCACAAAAATATTCATGGGTATCGTAAACGAGCTTTGATTTGAATAGTCTGGAAACAAGATAGTTGGGCAAAATTGTATCCAAATCGTTCGAGAGCAGGTGCGTTGATCGATTGGTCAATAAAAAGAAGAACAATCGAATTTGAAATTCTGCATAAAACAAGGCGCCCTTTGTGAAAAACAAAGACATCCTGTGCGTTTTGTACGAACGGTCCAAGGGAAGGCTATTGGACAATTCACGCCCTACCCATAGTACATCATACCCCAAATCTATGAGCAACATGGCCACCTTGTGAACACGATTGTCTGTGGCTATATCGTTTGTTGTGGAAATGGTTATGCTTCTATTCATTGTGCTAATAAATGCCGGGGTAAAGGTAGCGAACGCTAAATTTGCAAACGCAGTATAGAAGGCACATGATAAAATCGGATTTTGAATACGACTTACCGGATCACAGAATTGCGACACATCCACTGAAAGAGCGGGATGCTAGTAAACTTTTGCAATTCAAGAAAGGTAAAATCTCCGATCATCAATTCCTTGACCTACCCGAATTACTCCCCACAAACAGTCAGTTAATCTTTAACAATACGCGCGTGGTTCGTGCTCGGCTTCACTTCACCAAAACCGAGGGGGCAAAACCGATTGAGATTTTTTGTCTTGGACCGCACAAACAAAGTGTTGAAGAGGCGATGAACAGCACGAGCAATGTAAAGTTTGAATGCTTGGTAGGCAATTTAAAGCGATGGAAAGACCACCCTCTTGAACTAGAACTTGAGGAAAACACTCTATTAAAGGCGACTAAAATAGAGCGTGATGGGGCGTATTGGGTCATCGAATTCTCCTGGAACAGCGCATCAACGTTTGCCCAAATTTTAGAGCTTGCCGGAAAGATTCCGCTCCCGCCCTATATGAACAGGGATGCTGAAGAAGAAGACACAGAGCGCTATCAAACGGTTTATGCCAATAACAATGGTTCCGTCGCCGCACCTACGGCGGGCTTGCATTTTACGGACCGGGTTTTCAACGAACTTCAATCGCGCAATCAAAAGCTATTAGAACTTACTTTACATGTTGGGGCAGGTACTTTTAAGCCGCTAGGAGATGGAGATATTCACGACCATCAAATGCATGCAGAAGAGATCATAATTTCAAGGAATTGGCTAGAAGGATACCTCAATCATCAAGGTCCAAAGTTCGCCGTTGGAACTACAAGTCTGAGAACCTTGGAAAGCTGCCATTGGATGGGATCGAAAATTCTATCAGGTGGTTCGCTTGAACCGTTGCAGCAATTTGATGCGTACCAATTATCTCAAGAATACAGCGCTGAATCTACATTCACCGCTTTACTTGAATACCTTCAAGCCAAAGGCATTCAATCCATTGCTGCCCATACGCAATTGATGATAAAACCAGGCTATACCTTTAAAACCGTACAAGGCATTATAACGAACTTCCATCAACCGGGCTCGACACTCTTGCTCTTGGTCTGCGCAGGCGTTGGTAGTGCTTGGGAAAAAATTTACAATCATGCCTTAGAAAACGATTATCGCTTTCTGAGCTATGGCGATTCATCATTGTTATATTTTGAAGATATAAACAACGCGAAGGGCTAGGCATTCTTCGTTAAGAAGGCATGCCTAAATCCATTCTCCTTTCCGTACATCTTTTGTGCTTTCCTTTGCTTGCCTCGGGTCAAGCAATAATTAGCTATAACGTAGAAAATCTCTTTGACACCATCAACGATAGGAACTATCACGATGAAGCGTTTTTACCGAACGGAAAATATGAATTCAACGCTGTTCGGTATTGGCTTAAAATTCGCCAAACGGCCAGAGCACTTCGACTTTCAATCCAAGCCTCCCCAACACCTCCACAGATCATTGCACTCATGGAAGTTGAAAATCAAGGAGTACTTTTCGACCTGGCACGTAGCCCTGCGCTACGCGACTTAGGCCCATGGCATCCTATTTTATTCGACAGTCCCGATTATCGAGGAATTGATTGCGCAGCCTTAATCCATAGCAACACAAGAATTCTAAACGCTGAACCCATTCGGTATGCAACCGATTATTTCAAAACGCGTGATGCACTTTTTATCCGATTTCGAACCCCAGATTCCACTACGGCTCAAATAATTGCGGTTCACCTGCCCTCCAAACGTGGCGGACCAAAGACTTCGGAGATTAAAAGAAAAATAGCACTCGAAGCAATTACCCATGCCTTGGACTCTGTTACCACGCCGACCCTTCTCTGTGGCGATTTCAATACATCACCCAAACCTGAATTGCGGAAATACCTGAATGAAAGAGGCTTTGAACTTGTTCCTTTTCGAAGCACTCCCCTAGGCACTTATAAATTCAAAGGAAGGTGGAGTATGCTTGATTGGGGCGTTATAAAAAATGGACGTGCATTCGCCGAAATCCTTGAAATCCCCGAACTTATGAAAGATGATCTGAAATGGGGAGGAACAAAGCCCAAACGCTCTTGGTCGGGCACCTTTTTTACCTACGGATACTCGGACCACCTGCCCGTTTACTATTTAATGAGTGGATATTGATGTTTTTTCGATATTTTCGTAATTCAAATATTCTTGAAATGAAAAAAATAATAGCACTTGGCGCTTTCGTAGGCGCATTATTTATGACCTCTTGTGAGCCAAACGGCCCAGCAGAGGAGCCCGCCACTTACCCTGGTGACTCATTGACCGTGAGTAACGCTGCACGCCCGCTTGTGATTGAGACCACAGGTGCATGGTGTCAGTACTGTCCTAACGGCGCTGAGATTATGACTATTCTAGACGGTGTACTTGGAGATAGCGTTGTATTGATTGCAAACCACGTAGGTGATTGGTTCTCTACGGACAATGCGGCTTCTTCTAAGTTTGACGATAACTTCCCGACTTCAGGGGTTCCTAATTTCTACGTGAATAATACTGATGTAGGTCAAAGCCCAGCTGCTGCTGCCGCTGCTGCAACACTTGCTGATGTTGCCTTCGGAGTGGAAGCTGATGTTATGAACGACGGAACCAAACTCGTTGTTTATCCACGCGTTAAAGCGTTAGAAACTAATGTAGACAACGTTTACATGATTCAATCGTACTTGCTTCTTAACGGTGTTATTGCGAAAGATTACGGCAATGGTGTTGATTTGAACCAAGTAAGCTCATTGCCTAAGGTAAGTACCGGTTCAGGGGCTACCCCGACTACATGGGCACAAGATGCAGCATTGGTTAATGGTACACCTTTAATTACATCGGGCACAAAATACACGCACGACGAGGTATTGTATCGTCACGCTACAGCCGCTGTTATTGGCTGGACTGAGAGTGACGACGCTGCAACCGCCGATACAAGTATGGTTTCATTGGGACCTTGGGGTATGAACCTAGGAGATTTGAACCCGTTAGGCAATGCTTATGCTGCTGGTGATGTTTACGGTACACGTTACACGCCGATGCAATTCCACATTGCGCTGCCAACACTTCCTTTCGATGCAGACTTGAGTGTTGCAACGATTGTATGGCAATTGCGTCAAGACGGTTCAGGTGCATACGACTATGTAAATGGTGCAGTGACTCACGTTCACTAAGCCTACTCAAAATGCTTTAGCAAGCCCCGCAGGTAACTGCGGGGCTTTTTTTTATCTTTAAACTATGCCAATCCTCTTCTCCATATTACTGACGTTTTGCCTTTGCTTGGAAAAAACCCAAAACGAGATTCCTGAGAATGGAACCTATGTTTACGAGGTTGCATTTGCGGAATGGGACGGGAAGACAATGGGCGACGAGATTATCGTTATTCTCAAAGACGGGTACATTACCCTCAAAGTACCTGAGAACAGTAATAGCCTTTGGATGGGAGCAATACCCGGTGATGTAATCGAAGAGGGCACCTTGCGAAAGCATCAAAGCGCTCAATGGATCATCAGCAATGACGAGAAAGACATTTATCTCGAAGAGATCGGCGGGTGCACAGGAGGACCTACAATCATCAACTTCGAGAATAAAACCATCGAACTATGCTAACAAAAAAGCCCCGCTAAGAGCGGGGCTTTTTTGTTAGGGGACACCCCTTTTATTTTCTGCGCTGCGAGCGGCTTAAATTCTGCTGACGTTGCATTTCCTCCAAGCGAGCTTGGAACTTGCTTTGTTTCTTCTTTTTAGGCTGAGCGCGCTTTGCCTCAATCTTTGCAAGAATTGCTTCATCATCTACGCTCTTGCGAATTCCCCACTGCATACCGAAAGTTACAATGTTACTTAAGAAGTAGTAGTAGGTTAAGCCAGCAGGGTAACTGTTCAATACAAACATGAACATCAAAGGCATAACATACATGATGATTTGCATCTGCTTCATCTGTGCAGCATTACCCGTTGATGGAGACATTTGCTGATTCATTCTCGTGTAAAGAATGGTAGAACCCGTCATCAATAAAGTAAAGATTGAAATGTGGTTTCCGTAAAGCGAGCTTAGAATTGGAATATGTGCATCCCAAGAAATCAACGCATCATAAGTACTTAAATCGGTCGCCCACAAGAAACTTTCACCGCGCAACTCGATAGAAGCAGGAAAGAATCGGAACATGGCAAACAGAATAGGCATCTGTACAAGGACAGGAATACAACCTCCTAACGGGTTGGCACCAGCATCTCTATACAAGGCCATCGTTGCTTGTTGTTTACCAACAGGGTCTTTATCCCCAAACTTCTCTGTCAACTCATCCAGCTGAGGCTTCAAAACACGCATTTTTGCCATCGAACGGTAAGAGGCAAAGGTCAACGGAGACATTGCACCTTTAATAATGAGCACCATG
>Ga0255764_10002488_pt1 | contig 14985 bp, 10 predicted proteins | sample 071ome_30_FD_179964 | JGI IMG/M metagenome (GOLD analysis project Ga0255764, IMG submission 179964) | Coastal salt marsh microbial communities from the Groves Creek Marsh, Skidaway Island, Georgia - 071406AT metaG (version 2) | ecosystem: Environmental > Aquatic > Marine > Intertidal zone >... | reverse complement strand
TCGATTCCGTCCGAACACATCGGATTTCGATTTCGAATCGTCGAGCGCGCACACCCGGGTGTCGAACGCCAGCGCGGCGCGCCAAGGACGGACGACGCGAAGGACGACGACGCCAGAGGGTGTCGCTCGGGGTCGCGACGACGACGACGGACGACGCCTGACGACGACGACGACGACGCGTGGGATGGAGCGCGCGGCGATGCGCGCGGCGACGGCGACGACGGCGGCGGCGAGCGCGGGGCGAAGGAATCGCGGACGCTCGAACGGTTCGGGCGAGGCCTCGGCGTCGTCCGCGCGGCGAGCGGCGGTGGCCCCCGGGCGAGGCCCGCGGCGCGGGCGGGGAAGGGAAGCGGTCGCGCGCGGGCAAAAGTTTTCGCGGGATGATTTCGAGATGGAGCGACAGATCGGGGAAGGGTCGTTCGGGGTCGTGTACGAGGGGCGGGTGAAGACGACGAACGCGCGCGGGTTGCGCGAGGGAGACGCCGTGGTGATGAAGAGACCGAAGCTCACGGTCGAGGGCGCGGCGGAGTTGCAAGAGATCGAGTCGTGGATGAACGATCGGGTGACGAGGGACGCGAAAGGGGCGTGCGCCGAGTACGCGGGGTCGTTTAGGGTGACGAGGGACGACTGGTTGGCGTCGAGCACGAGCGACATCTTGTCCAAGGAAGGGCTGTGGTTGGTTTGGAAGTATCAGGGTGATCGCACGCTGGCGCAGTACTTGGCGCAGCCGGATTACCCCACAGGACTGGCCAAGGCGTTGTTGAACAAGAAGGACGTGATTCGTGGGAACGCCGCGGTCGAGCTGGAGATTACGCAAAAGGCCATCGCGCAGCTCTTGAAGAGCTTGCAGGCGATTCACCGCGCCGGTTTGGTGCATCGAGACGTCAAGCCGCACAACCTCGTCTTGGCGCGCGAGCCCGAACCGGAATTCAAGGTGATTGATCTCGGCGCGTGCGCGTGCTTTCGAACCGGCACAAACTTTACGCCCGATGAAACCATCATGGATCCAAAGTACGCGCCTCCGGAGGAGTTTTTAATTCCGACGGATGACGCCCCGGATTTGAAAAAGATGTTTGGTCCGATTGCCCTCGCCGCCGGTACTTCCGCGTGGTTGGCGCATCGCCCGGATCGTTTCGATATGTATAGCGCGGGCATCGTGTTGATGCAGCTCGCCATGCCGAGTCTGCGTACGAACAGCGGGTTGCAAGGCTTCAACCGAGGCTTGAAAAAGTACAAGTACAACTTGTACCGGTGGAGAGACGCCAACAAGGGTCAACTCAGTCGATCAAAGACAGCCGTCTTGGACGCGGGCGATGGCGCCGGATGGGAGTTGGCTGCCGAGTTGTTGCGCCCCAGACCGTACGAGGCTGAGGATGCCGAAGAGGCGCGAGAGAGACTGAGCGCGGAGGAGGCTCTCAAGCACAGATTTTTTGAAGTCGATCCAACCGAGCTCGAGGTTGAGGTGAGAGACAACGCGAGCGATAACTGGATGGCGGAGACTGCGGGCATGCTGTCAGATATGTTCTCTTTGGAGAAACGAATCGAGCGACAGCAAGCCAACATTGCAAAGCAGTCGACCTCTATTCAACGTCTCAAGGATGACGGCGCCGACGCGCGCGACATCGCCGAGGAGGAAAAGACGCTCGAAAAGATGCGCGTCGGTCTTCAAGGCTTGGTGCGCTCCATGAGTTTCAAGGAAGTCGAAGCCAGGACGACCATGGTGACCGCGGCGACTGAACTCAAAAAGGCGGCGAACAACTCTGGCGTGCAGACGTCCGAGGAGTACGACGGTCTCATCAGCGACCTCTCGTCGAGCGAAAAGAAACCCGTCCGTTTCGGGGCTAATATTCAAAAGCGCGCGGGTGAGGCTGCTACGGTGACTCGGAAGCGCGTCGATGAAGGCGTCAGCTCTATTCTTCGCATGCTCGGTGTTAATAGAAACACAAACGAGCAAAAGGCGCCGAAAGAAGAGGAGACGACCGCCGCCAAGGCGGCGGTTGAATCCAAGCCAGAGAAGCTCGAGCAACCGACTGAAACAAAGATGCGACCCAAGAAGAAAGAAACCCAAGATGATGACCCAGAAGCGATTAGATTGCGCATGGAAGCTATTCAAAATGAAATGAATGCCGTTATCGAAGAGATGGCTGAGATGGAGTCTCGACTTCTCGCCCAGCAGCAGCAACTCGAGACGCAGCAGCGAAACCTCGCCTCCATCATTCCGGAGTCTGATTCTTCGTCTCGCAAGGCTCGTACAAATGGCGCGAAGAATGGCGGTGCCAACGGCGCCTCTGCGAATGGCAAGAATGGCGGTGCCAATGGCGCCTCTGCGAATGGCAAGAATGGCGGTGCCAACGGCGCCTCTGCGAATGGCAAGAATGGCGGTGCCAACGGCGCCTCTTCGAATGGCAAGAATGGAGCCAACGGTTCCGCCGAAGCCGAGATGAGAGACGCTGATCTCGTCGACAAATAGACTTCCTGCTCGCAAACCGACTCATAATACGCGTTCAACATCACGACGTGCGTTTTCGCACAAATCCAACCGCGCCTTGTACATATTAGTGCATGCAATAGAACATCAACCAAATTTGATGCAGCGAACCACCTAACACGAGAAAATTTGGAGACGAACGAGTTGGGAAAATGTGAAAATGTCGCGTGAGTTTGTTCAGGTGGTCTTCTTACGATTTAAAACACCTAGTACTACGCCCCGCTCCGCCGGCGAGGAACGCCTAAACGCCATATGGATGTCTACTTTTCCGGGATTTCGATGTCACCCGCGTCAATGCTTTCTTGCACGTCCGACGGATCTTCACCCTCCACGGTGCAGCCGACAGACTTGGCCGTACCGAGAATTTCCTTAACGGTACCAGCGAGAGTCTTGGCGCAAGACTTGTTGCGCATGGTGCGCGCAACCTCGATAATGTCATCCAAAGAGCAGTTACCGGTGTGCGTGATGCCCTTGACCTTCTTGCGGTCTTGGAACGGCTCCTTGAGCGCCTTGATGACTAGGGCGGAGGCCGTCGGGACGACGGAAACCTTCGCTTGGCGGTTTTGGACGGTGAGCTTCACCGTAACGCGCAAGCCCTTCCAGTCCTTAACCGTTTCCTTGGCGATGTCTTCACCAACCTTCTTCGGGGACAAACCGAGCGGACCGATCTTCGGCGCGAGAGAAGACGCCGCGCCGACTTCACCGCCGGTGGCGCGCATGAAAATCTCGAGAACGGCGTTCGGGTCGAACTTAGGCGGCATCTTGGCTGCTGCGTGCGGGTAAACAACACTCTCGTCAGTCATTCGTTCGCTCCCTCGTATCAACGACACCGCGAATCCTCATCCTCATCGACGTCGAACGGTTTCTCCGCGCGCGAAACCGGACCCTCTCACCAAGCCCTAGGGCTTTCACCACCACGCGCATCATCCACGACGCGCGTCGTCCACCATCCCCGACGCGCGTCCGCTCCGCCTCGACCGACGCCGATTCCACGCGAACGACATTCCCAACCACCACATCGCGTCGTCTCCGCATCGTTTCACGCCATCGACCGCCCTCCGCACGCGCGCGATCGCGTCGCGGGGCAAGCCCTCTCCCGCGCCCGCGCGATCCGTCCGGGACGGTTCCCAGAGATGACTGGCGCGTCGGCGTCACCACGCACGACGCGTCCGATCCGAAATCCCGAAACGCCCTCGCGTCGCGTCGTCGCTCGTTCCGCGTCGTCGCTCGTTCCGCGTCGTCGCTCGTTCCGCGTACCTCTTTCGTTGCGTCGTAAAAGGCGGACGCTCGGACCGCGCGTCGCGGTGTCGTCGCGAACGGAGCGTCGAATTTATTTTACACGTCGTGAATCTGGTGGCGTTTAATATGCGCGACGAGTCGTGACTCAATAAATGGTACGTGGGGGTCCTCGGGGTAGCTCTGTGCGATATATGTGTAAACAGTATGAAATGATGCGAAACGCCGCGACACTCATCCTCGAGAGAGGGCTCAGTCGCTCGCGCGTCGCACCGATGGCGACGGCGACGGCGACGGCGACGGCGACGCGATGGACGCGCGGCGCGAACGCGCGAGGCGACGCGAAGACCCGCGCGGTGACGACGGCGGTGCGCGCCGGCGGCGACGACGTTCGAGTGCGTGTCTTTTGGGACGCGGACAACCTTCGAGCGAGGCTCGGGGACGAGGCGACGACGCTCGCGCGGGTGGTGCGCGCGGCGTCGGCGTTCGGACGCGTCGATGGAGACGTCGCGGCGTTCGGAAACGGGACGACGCTCGGTCGGACGTCGTTCGACGGCGTGGGTGGGGTGGACGTTCGGGTGTGCGGGGACGAGGAGGACGACGCGGACGTCGCGTTGGCCGAGGCGTTGATGGAGTGGGCGAGACGGGAGGCCGGGGGTGAGGGCGAGGGCGACGTGGTGTTCACGACGAAGCGGCGACGGGTGAAGGATGGGGTGAGCGAAGAGGAGGAGGCGCGCGCGGTGAAGATGGCGGAGATGTGGGCGGAGAGGGCGAGGGAGGTGAGGGAGGCGTTGCCAAAGAGGACGTACGCGAGAGACGAGACGGTGGAATCCATCATTCGCGGTCGTTCGCGCGTCGCAGTCGTCGTGACGAGCGATAACGACCTTAAACTTGCGATGGATTACGCGTGTTGTCACGGCGTCGCTGTCGTCGTGCTCGGAAACTTGTCTCCGAACGCGACGGGTGGGAAGAGCGCGATGAAGACGAAAAAGGGTCGGTCTTCCGTCAAGCGCATGGGTACGCTCGGGATGAACAAAGACTACTGGGACGCGGTAAAGAGTGAGTGCGAGAGACGTCAGTTGTCTAGGCTCAAACTGCTCCAGTCGAGCGACGGTGCGTTGCTTTGGGATCCAAATAGGCTTTTCGATGGAGATGGTGCTAAGCCTGTCGCTGGCGACGTCGTCGGCGTTTGGTCTCCGATGAGTGGGAGGAGCGGGGTGGGGAGGTGGTATCACAGCGCGTCGTACAGTTAGAATTGATTAAGTGTGAAATAGAATTCATTTGTGTGTACTCAGTCTAAACTTTCCGCCGCCGCCGGCGTCGGTTTCACCTCCTCTACGGGCTTTTGCGCTTCCGGCGCAGCCTTTTCCTCCTGCTTCACCTCGGCGTTATTTCCATTCTCCGGTGGTCTTTGCGTCGATTTTTTGGGCGGCTGCGGCGGTGGACCGGTGCGTTGGATGCGCACTCGAGCTTCGTCGTCAGACTCGGACGTGCCCGTTTCGTCGGATGGATAATCGTCATCGCTCGGGTAGTCGTCATCCTCAGAATCGCTCATGTCATCTTCATCTTCGCTCGCTTCCTCCTTGACCGCGTTTGCGGCCGCCTCGGCCGCCTTGGCCTCGCGCGAGGACAACGTAGTGGCCGTTCTCTTCGAAATCTTGAGCTTTTTAGAAATCTTCTCGTCGACGCCGATCCAGAAATCGCTCATGATGGAAATGCTCAAGTTGTACACGCCGCTCGGCGGGCCAAGGAACTGCATCGAGACTTCCGTGGCGTCTTCACCAGACTCGGCTTCTCTCAAAGTTTTGTCGTCCAGTCTCTGGCTCACGAGCATCGTGTTCGTGGACTGATCTTGCACGAAAATTCTCCATCCCTCCTTGCGTTCCGCGTTGCAAAACGGCAGCGGCGGCACAGCGCCTCCCAAGGATCCGCCACTTCTCCCAATCTTAACCTTGGCGTAAGCTGTGATGACATCACCCTCGAGAATTTCATCCTCTCCCTCGACTTCAATCTTCGCCTCGAACGTGGTCACTCTCGGGATCAACTTGAGGTGACGTTCGATATCCTTGACCGCTGCGTCAGAAAAACCAGAGCCCGTCAACAGACCCTTGCGGTCCTCCTCCGCCATGGCCATCAAATCAACGAGCGTCTTGCACTTCTTCGTCACTCGCGAAAGGTTTTCGCTCGTGAAGTGCGGAAGTTGTAAGAGACTCGCGTAACCGTCGCCTTGCTTGCGCGTGGAGAGCGGCACGGCTTGCGTGAAGCACTGCGAGAATTCCATAATACTAATTTGAGGACGCGCGTGAGACTGACCGGCGCGATTGACCGGCATGGAAGCAATCTTGAGCAACTCACTGATGAAACGAGGGATCATTACGGCGATCGCCTTCGCATCCGCCGCCGATGTCGGTGGCAGCGAGTTCACCTTGCGAGACAACTGCGCGAGGATGAACATGTGCGCCTTGATGATCGCTGGAAAGCGTTTCGTGAGCTTTTGGTCCTTTGAGTCGTACTCAGTCTTCATTTCCTTCAACAATCCACTCACCACGGCGTCTTGTCCCGGGGAAAAGGGCATTTGGATGAATTCGTGCGCCACGGAGAGCGTCTCGGGAATGCGCGAGAGCGCCATCACGGGCTTCATCATCGAGGCAAAGTTGTACTGCGTCTGCTTGAGGACGTTGTTACCGCCGAACTTATTCATGCGACGAATAGACAGCATGGCGATGACGAGCGGAAGCAAAATACCACCCACCACGAGAAGTATCAACATCACCGGCGCCATGCCACCCTTACCGAAGAGCATCTCCGGAAGCGCAATGCCGAGCTTGGTGCTCTGCTTCCCGTCCGGATGGCCGTACTTTTCGTAGTTTTCACGCGCGGCGTCATCCGTGAGCGTCTTGTACGCCGGAGCGATGGACTCTGCAAAGTACACCGCCGCAGACGGATCCGGGTTTTTATCCGGGTGATACTGCAACGACAACTTTCTGTACGCGCTCTTAATCTCCCGAGTCGTCGCCCCAATCTGCAAACCGAGAATATCGTACGGATCAAACCTCTTCTCCTCGTACGGCGTGCTCGTGATGTACACCGAAAGTCCGATGAGGACGATCCAACCGAGCGTGTACAACAAGTTTTTCCCTCTGAAGAGCCCGCCCAAGCGCTTTCCCGCCGTCACCCGTCTCTTCTTCATCGATTCCGCCGCCGCCCGGCCCCACTCGCTATCCGAATCCGCAATCTCCGAGATCACCGCGCCACCACCGATTTGTTTCCGCGCACCGTCACCCTTCCCAGATTTCTCCCCGCTCACATCCACCCGTCTGCCTTCCCTCGCCGCGGATACCACTCGCGCGATCGTCGCCGGAACGAGAAACGTTCCCAACATCGACACGATGAATATCGGGAACAGCGCCCCTTCCGCATCCGTCACGTCCTCTTTCGCGTCACCGAACCCCTACTCTCTCGCGCGCGCGCGTCACGCGGACGCCACAAAGCCTCGTCAGTCTCGTTTTCCCTTCGATCGTCACCAGATCCATCGTGAACAAAAACAAGTCGCGTCGCGTCGCGTCGCGTCGTCGTCGTCGTCGCATCGGGAGCGAGACGTCCCCGGTCGCGCCCGTCGCGTCTTCTTCGCGCGTCTCATCGAAACCGACGCACCATTTCGTCTCCCCGCGTGTTCGAGCCGAGGTGTGACGAAGCATAGACGCGCGATGGTCATCGAATCATCATCAATCCGTCTTCAGGCGCAGAGAGAGGAGTCAAAGACGGACGGACGGACGGAACGACCGAATGGCGGTTCGTTACACGACTAAATCTATTCGAGCGGTCATTTGCCTATGCAGAAATCTTTAAAGACGACGTCGAGGACGTCTTCGACGTCGTAGACGCCGGTGACGCGGCCGAGGGCGACGGCGGCGGATTTGAGACGCTCGGCGAAGAGCTCCAATCCGGCGGAGCGGGGATCGAGGGCGAGCGCGGCGTCGAGCGAATCGACGCATCGGGTGAGGTTTGTTCGATGGCGACTGCGGGTGATGGCGAGAGATGGAGTGTGGTGTGAAGACGCGGGGTCTTCTGAGGTGCTGATGTCGCCGTCGGCGCACTTGGTGCGAACGATTCGCGTGAGGGAGTTGATGAATTCGTCCAAGCCGGCGCCGGTGCGACAGCTGATGGCGGCTGTTTCGTCGTAGCCGTCGGCGACTGTTTCATTGTCAATCTCCGTGAGGACGCGACGGCGGGCGGCGTCGATGGCGTCGATCTTGTTCCAGACGGATAGGATTGTCTTGTTTTTCAAGTTGACGGCGTCGCCGAGGCTGCTTGTGGCGCTGGATGCGTCGGATAAAACGACCACGACGTCTGCGTCTTCGACGCGTTCCAACGCGCGCGCGATGCCGATTTTTTCCACGTCATCCACCGTCTCTCGGATCCCAGCCGTGTCGCTCAGGACCACTTTGTACCCGCCAAGCTCGAGTGAAACCTCGAGAACGTCTCTCGTCGTGCCCGCGTGCGGTGAAACGATGGCGGCGTCTCTCCCCGCGAGGGCGTTGAGCAACGAACTCTTCCCGACGTTAGGCGCGCCCACCAAGGCGACGCGCACGCCTCTACGAATGAGCTCGCCCCTCGCCGGGGCGTCAAGATACTTTTGCAACGTGTCTCGCAGTGTCTGCACGCGCGCGCGCGCGTCCGTCTCGACCGCATCGCTCGCGATGTCTTCCTCTTCGCCGAAATCGAGCGCCGCCTCGCAGTGCGCCGCGCACGTCATCAATTCCCTTCTCCATCCCTCGTACATCTCCCTCTGCGCCGCGTTTCTCGACAGCATCATCGCCTGTTTCCTCTGAGACTCCGTCTCGGCGTCCAACAGATCCGCCAACCCCTCCGCTTGGGTGAGATCCATCTTCCCGTTTCTAAACGCGCGTCGCGAAAACTCACCCGGTTCCGCCGCCCGAAACCCGTCCAATCCACCCAACGCGTCCAACATCGCCCTCTGCACCGCCGGTGATCCGTGAAACTGAAACTCGACGACGTTTTCGCCCGTGTACGATCTCGGGGCGTCGAACGACACGACGAATCCCGTATCGATCGGTGGTTCCGCTTTGGACGACGCGTCCGCGCTCGGCCTTCTAAACTCAACCAACCGAAGCCTTCGTTCTTCGTGCGCCGCGCGTCCATCGACGCGCGACGACGACGACGACGACGACGACGACGCGTGCCCAGACGCCCGACGATTCGTATCCAACGCGTCCATCGTCGCCGTCACGCCCGGTCGCGGCGGCATCGTCATCGTCACCGTCCGCGGCGTCTCACACAGTTGCAACGCGTCCAACGCTCTCGGTCCACTCACCCGCACGACAGCCACCCCCGCGCGTCCCGGCGCCGTCGCCAGCGCGTACACCGTGTCCCGAACCGCGGCCGCGCGCGCCATCGCCGATAACGCGCGGTGACGGGTCCGACCACCCATCGCGCGGGCGACTGTCGTCGTCGTCGGGGCGCGCGCTTCGCGCGTGAGCGGCGCGCGTCGTCGATCAATGTTCCGCGATGCGTGCATTTTTAGTTTCATCTCTAAAAGATGAACCTCTAAACGCATCGATCGTGGAAACTCGATCGATGAAAAAGAGCAGAACCGGCGCCACGGACGCGCCTTTGCGACACACGACGACGACGACGGCGCCGCGCGATGCCGCGACGCAAAAACTCCAAGGCGGCGTGGCGCGCGCTGGACGATGACGTCGCGCGCACCGCGCGAGCGGGACCGACGGCGGCGGAGACGGCGTCGACGCTGTCGAACGACGCGTTGTTTTACGTGGACAAGGCGGCGGCGGCTGGAGCGCTCGGTGGGAGCGGGAGCGGTGGGTCGAAGCGCGCGCGGGCGCGAGCGCGGGCGCTGAAGATTGACGCGGCGTGCGAAAAAGAACCTGCGACGCGGGAGTACCCGACGCCGGTGCCCGTGCGGGCTGGGAAGGCGAACCCGCCGCCGTCGAGGGCGAACGAGGCGACGCGAAGAGGCGGAGCGATAGAGGCGACGCGCGGGAAAATTGTGAAACGCGCCGTGGCGTCGGTCGGGAAGGCGGTGACGAAAGGGACGACGGCGGCGATGCGCGCGGCGTACGATGTGTGGTCGGTGAAGACGCCCAAGTCGAGAGGGGTGAATAAGGAGGCGAGAAAGTTGACGTCGGCGACGACGAGCGCCAAGGCGGTGGAGGTGTCGCATCCGGGAACGTCGTTTAATCCGCCAAAGGATGCGCGAGAGGACGTCGTCGCGGTGGCTTTGGCGAAGGAGTTTAAAGAGAAGCAGAAGAGATACCTCGATCCGGTCACCGTGCCCGTGTCCAACGCTGTGGCGGAGCAAAATTTGGTGAACGAGCTGTTCTTTGAAAGCGGATTTGGCGACGACGAATCGTCCGACGACGACGAATCGGGTGACGACGCGCACGGCCGCGCCGACGGTGAGAGAGCAAAGAAGAAAGTAGTAGCGGATAAGTTTAGCAAGACGAAGCGGAACAAGATGAAGCGACGCGCCGAGGCGGAGGCGCTCGAAGAGGAGAACCGCAAGGCGAAGCAGCTTCGCCGAGACTTGAGCAACCTCAAGGCGCTCAACCAGGAGATTGATCTCGAAGAGGAAGAGCGCCAGGCTCGCCTCGCCCGTCGCAACGCCGTTCGCGCCGAACGTCGCGCGGCGCAACCGGCGCGTTTGGGCAAACACCGCCACGAGGCGGACCTCGCCCCGGTTCGATTCGCCGACGAGCTCGACGGCGGCTCGCTCCGCTCTCTCAAATCCTACGGAGAATCTCTCCTCCGCGACCGCCTCAAGTCTTACGAGCGCCGCGAGCTCATCGAGCCGAGAAAAAAGGTTACCCGAAAGCGTTCGAAGCAGCTCTTAAAGTACGAACCGGGCGCCAAGGGGGAGCGCGAGCTCGAATTCGCCCGCCAAAACGCCCAGGACGCCGAGCGCATCAAATCCATGCGAGCCGCCGCTCGCGACGCCGCCGATGACGCCACCGACTGAGCGCGCTCCCCCGCGACGCACGACGTCTCAGACGTCGTCACGGACGTCGCGTCACCGCGAGTAGCGTCGACGCACCGACGAACCAGCCCTTTGCGTTTCAATGCAACCGCGCAGTAGCTCCATTTCACCAGACGCTCGAGTCTATTTTACACACGATAGAGATGCGTTCCCGACTGCCGTCTACAAAATCGATCGAGACGCGAACGACGCCCGAAACAACGCCCTGCGATCGCTCGCCGACGGTGGACTCGGCCGACCAATCGGTGCCACAGTGCTGGTGTTACGGCATCGTCGATCTGCACACGTCTGCACACTACGTTTCTTAAACGCATACCTAGCGTTTAAAAAGCTTGAATACGTACCTGGACGAGATATTTCGACACTTTGACTGAATCACGCGCGTAGACGTGGATAGGATATTTCGACAATTTGACGCCGAGCGTAACTCGACGCGAGCGTAACTCGACCGACGCGCTCGAGAGCGCGACGCGACGAACGACGCGGTGTGACGCCGCGCGACGCGGCGACAATGACGCGGTACGGCTCGATCGGGAGCGCGCGGTCGTCAACGACCGGTGGCACGAATGAGACGAACAACCGCCGTTGGCGAACGGTTGGCGGACGACGTGTGTTCGCGCTTGCGGTCGCCGCTGTCGCGCTCGCAGTCGCCATCGTCGCGACGGTGTCGAGCGAAAAACTACTCGACATCATGAAGTCTCGCGGTTTCGCACTTGAGGAACGGTCTACGCGTCTGCTGACGACGCGCGAGCTCGAGGCTTTGCTTCGAACTGATACGCGAGCGAGGAGATTTCAGCGCGAACTCGAAGAGAGACAGGCACGAGGGGACGTACACGTCCTGGATCCATGGACCGTGGTGGCGGACGCAGCAGAGAGAACGGACGAGGATGCGCGTGCAGGCCAAAAAACGGTGGCAGAACTGGGAGGCTTTTTCGATTTCTTGACAAGCTGGGCAAAGAAGTTGAAAAAATTGACGGGTAAGCTCTGGCGACGACACGTAGCCAAGTACGTCAAGCACATCGCAAGCGCGGCGAATACAATTCATGAGAACGCAAATCTTATGAATGTAGTCACGGATATAAGCGAAGGAGTTGGTAACGCCGCCAACTTTGTCGAGGAGAGCGCAACATCGGCATACTACAATTACGGCAACGTTGTTGTGAGACACGTTTCGGCTGGTGTTGATGGGATGGATTCGATCGTCAATGAAGTCGCGGATCTCGGTGAGATGTGCGCTAAACAAGTCTCCGCGGGCGCGATTGAGGCGTTTGAGAGTGCTTCAGGAGCTTTGGATGAACTTTACGATCAAACATCTGGCTTTCTCAATGACGCCGTCGACGTCATTGAGGAGCAAGTCGATCAAATTGTCGATGTTGTTGGCGACGTGATCGCGATGCTAAAGCTCTTGTTCGGCGGTCTTGAGTGCTTGGCATCTCAGGACTTACTCTTTGACTTCGCAAAGGAACTCCACAAGGCCATGGGTAAAGACTCGCTTTTATCCATGGTGAAGAATATTCGCGAGGAAACAAAGGGTGGTGGTTTGAAAAAGTACTTGAATGAAATGGACGATACTCTTTGCCACGCTACGTGGGCGAGACTTTTCCCGAACGTCAATTTGGTGGCGAACGCGTTTAAATCGTTTGCGTTTGCCCTCAGAGATGCCTGTCCAGCGATAGGTAAGGCTGGAAAGTTACCGGCGTTTACGTTTGGTGTCGACCTTGGCGCAGATGTGACTAGTATTGGCTCCGTGAAGGGCGTTTCCACCGAAGTTGGCGTGGGTCTTGATCTCAACGGCCGACAATTCTGCTACGCTGCAGGGTGCGTCAAGTCCCATGGCATCGCAGTATCACTGCCAGGGGCTAGTGTGGGCGCTGCCGTTGTGCTAACAGGGTACAAGGATATCGAAGCTGTTCCTGGCCGTGCAGAGTTCTTAACGCTCGGGTTTGGCATCGACATTCCGGCTCCACTGCCCCCGTTAGATTTCGACATCGCTCTCACTTACGTGTACGTGGACCCGTCGATGGCAAACTTTGCCGGCGTGGCAATTTCGTACGAAGTCGGCTCCGACGGCGGCGCAAACTTGCCAGTGACGCTCGAGATCTCGCAGGGCTTCTGCGAGGCAATATGTATCGAAAAGCACGGTGGTGACTGCGGTAGCAGTGAAGGTGCCTTCCTCGGCACCCATCTGCATCCGTCGAACAGCTCCTGGGAACCGTTCGCGTTGCTTGGACAGCCATCACCGTTTTATATGGATGACAACACCGCGAAGTGCTACTTGAATCGTTATGCGGATATCTTCAGAAAGTTTGGGACCGACCTGCAGGCGGCGAAAAGGCACTTTCATGATGTTGGTCAGCACGAAGGCCGGATCGCGCACTGCACCATCTCTGACGCAGATTTGAAGTGCTATTTAGCACGTTACAAAGATCTACCGTGGAGTCAACCAAACGATGGTCGGACCCACTTTTTCCAGCACGGCTGGAAGGAAGGTCGAACTGTGAAGTGCGCGGGAGACGTCGATCGATATAAGTTCAACTTCAACGACGCCAACCTCATGTATGATTATGACGCTGTTTGTTACATTGATAACTATGACGACGTACGGAAGGCGTTTGGTTTCGACTTGACCAAAGCGAAGAACCATTACTTTGTAGCGGGTGCGGCGGAAAAGCGCAAGCCGATTTGCACGCGAGAACCCGTCATTGACGATTTGGATGCGATGTGTTTCGCTTCAAACTTTTGGGATATTCACCGATATTTTGGTGAATATCCAGGTCGTGTTTCTCAATCGACTGATATCGCAAACATAAAGACTTATATGCGCGTGCATCACAAACAAGAAGCACGTAAAAAACTCAGCAAGTGCGAGCGGGTTTCGCCGGCTGACTTCCGGTGCTATTTACAAAGATATCCAGAAGTTCCACGGTCGAGTGACGATGATGTGGAAGCGGCGCGACTTCATTGGTTAAAACATGGATGGAAAGAAGGAAAAAACCCTAAATGCGACTCACGTCCTCACTTTTACAGACACGCCATGAAAAAGAAGCACTGGCCGTACATCTCAAACGAGGATGCGCAGTGCTATCTTGATCGATATCCTGATATTGCGAAGAAGTACAGACATCTCAACGGACAGTCTAAACTGGACTGGGCCAAGATCCATTACGTCACAATTGGTCGGCGATTCCGTAGAGATCCAACTTGTGCGGGTCCACACGAGGCTACGAAGTGCTACATCGCCCGATATGATGACGTCCGCCAGTTGTACACGCAACACAAATCCCTGGCTGAGGCTGCGAAGCACATGCGCACAATAGGGGTCGATGAAGAGCGAGAGACGCGTTGCGCACTTTCAAATGATGATCTTCGATGCTACATGGCTCGTTATCCTGCATTGCAGGCGAAATTCAACGGTGATACTGCGTTAGCGCGAGAGTACTTTTTCGCTGAGGGATTTAAAAATGGTGACGATCCGAAGTGTGAACCGACCAAGTTTTACAAGACTTTCACCGGTGATAGAACTCATGGAAACCTCGACTGGACGCTCAACGGAGAGCGAGGGCTCAAGAAATGCCAAGATGACTGTCTTGCAAACCCGAAGTGCGTGGGCATCAGCTACGTGGCGGGTCGTTGTCACACGAAGGGTACGGCCTCGTCGTACGATGTAATAGCTCCACCGGAGCGCCGTGATCAGTTTTACTGGAGACACATCGACGGCTTTTTTCCAGACGGTAACGGTGACCGTCCAAACGGTATAATTGGCAAGCCCCATACGAAGCACGTCGCGGGTGTCGAAGATTGCGCACGGCTGTGTCGCGAAAACGAGGCGTGCGTCGGGATTTCATTTCACTCCGCCGGTCTTTGTCAACTGAAAGGCTGGTCTGGTTTAAGTCACGACTGGCACTCTAACGCATGGCAATTTTACCGTAAACTCGCGTGACGACGTGCGCGCACGCGAACGTTGATCGTCGCATCACTCGCGAAGACTGGGTCCGGGGCGAGACGAGCGGCGAGGAGTACGAAATCCAGAGCTGACCGACGTTTAGCGGCGCATCGACCGGGAGACGTAAAAGACACCCATCGGGCGGCGCCGTACTCATACGAGTGAATAATTCCACAGGAGATTAAGGCAACGAATCCGTCATCAGTCACGCCTCCCGGTGTTTGCCCGTCCCGACCGATCGTCGAAACGACAATAAGAGAACAAACGACAATAAGAGAACAAACGACAATAAGAGAACAAACG
>Ga0255764_10002472_pt1 | contig 15023 bp, 14 predicted proteins | sample 071ome_30_FD_179964 | JGI IMG/M metagenome (GOLD analysis project Ga0255764, IMG submission 179964) | Coastal salt marsh microbial communities from the Groves Creek Marsh, Skidaway Island, Georgia - 071406AT metaG (version 2) | ecosystem: Environmental > Aquatic > Marine > Intertidal zone >... | reverse complement strand
AGTTTAGCGCACTCATCGTTGAAGTCTCCACGATGATCACAGTTGAAGCCGTGTCCTGCAGGGTAAACAAATATATCTGAATCGCTGTGTGCAGCTCGAATTTTGTCTACGTCAGCCATTGGAATGCCGTGGTCATTTTCTCCAAAGTGCATCATCACAGGGTTCTTGGGGGCCTCGTCGTTAAACATTGCAATCTGGCCTCCATAGTAACAGACGGAAGCATCTATGCCGACGCGGGTTGCCGTGAGCCAAGACATCGATCCGCCCCAGCAGTAGCCTACGCTACCTATCTTGCCAACATTAGCTGCCTTCAAGGCGGCAACGGTGGAAGCAACATCCTTAACAGCATCATTCCAGTCGACCTTGGCGCGCGTGTCTCGTCCTTTGGCTATATCATCGGGTGTATAGCCAACCTCAAAATTTTTCTCGGCCCTATCAAATAATGCTGGTGCCAATACTGCATAACCATCCGCAGCGTAGCCATCAGCTACCTCTCGGATGTGTTTGTTAACACCAAAAATTTCCTGAATAACGACTATTCCACCTTTAGGTGTACCAGATGGATCCGCTTTGTAGCAGTCAAACTCGTGACCATCTTCAGCTTTTAGCGAAATTAACGAACCCATACTCATTCCTCCAGAGAAGTTGCTTCGATAACAAAGCATACATTACCGAAGAATCAAACGTAAATTAGTTGGCCATCCTTTGCACTCGCAAGGGCTGCTGTGAGGCCTGAAGTTTGTATTTTTAACCCCTTTTTAATACTGCCAGCAGTCATTCCAGCTACTGTTAGTGCTGTATCGCAGGCTGAGATAACAACATCTAATTCACCGAGGGCGTTGAGTAATTCGTCTGGATGAGCTGCGCCAGCCTTTTTTAATTTTAATAAATAATTTTTGCCATGTTCACCTGCACCGGTCTGGAGGTTCTCCCAATTATCTGACTTTAAAGTCTCTACGCCTTCCATTCCAAAAAAAATGTGAACGCGGCCGTCTAGAGCGGCGTGCGAGGCTGCAAGCATTAACGCATAGTGAACCCTGTCTAGGGCCTTTGTTTGGATGACTATGGTGAGGTGACCAAGTGGCATTAATTTTTAGTCTGATCTTAATTGCAGGGACGAATATTTACTTAGTATTTGCCGCACTTTGGGCACACATTGGCCGCAGGTCGGAGCACATTTATTATCTCTATATATTTCCGATACCTTCGAGGCTCCTCTTTCTAAGGCTGCCTGAATAGCCTCTTCCTTGATGCCGTTGCATATGCAAATTCGCATTAGAAAACAGATGTCCTAGATGAATTTTTTATAATGCTCGGGTTCTTTAAGAATAGAGTCAATTATCAAGCATCCATTTTAATGTTTCTCAAAGATGGCGAGCAATCAACTCTTTCATAATTTCGTTCGTGCCCCCGTATATTTTTTGTACTCTCGCGTCAGTCCACATTCTAGCAATTGGGTACTCTGACATGTAGCCATATCCGCCATGGAGCTGAACACATAAATCAAGAATTTCGTTTTGTTTCTGGCTAGCCCACCACTTAGCCATTGAGGCAACTTTTGAATCCAAGTTTCCTGCTAAAAGACGTTCCACGCAGTCATCTATGAATACTCTCGCTACACGCGCTTCAGTCACAGCTTCCGCGAGTCTATGTTTTGTATTTTGAAAATCAAATATGGCTTGCCCAAAGGCGCGCCGTGACTTTACATATTCTAAAGTCAGGTCGAGCCCAGTCTCCATAGATGCTACAGCTCCGATGGCTATGAGAAGCCGTTCTTGCGGTAATTGGTTCATGAGTTGGTAGAACCCTTGGCCTTCCTCACCTCCAAGAATTGCATCTGAATCGACAAGAACATCTTCAAAGAACAACTCAGACGTATCTGCCGCATGCATTCCTATTTTCTCAAGGTTTCTGCCACGGGAAACTCCAGGCAGGGACATATCCACGAGTATCAGCGAAATTCCTTTAGATCTTGCCTCTGGATCTGTTTTCACCACCAGAATTATTAGATCCGCATTTTGACCGTTTGTGATGAAAGTTTTTTGGCCATTTATAAGAAATCCATTCTCTTGTTTTAATGCCCGAGTTTTGACTGACTGCAAGTCAGACCCAGTTCCAGGTTCGGTCATCCCTATAGCGCAGACTACTTCACCGGATACTAATTTAGGGAGCCATAAACGCTTTTGATGTTCAGTCCCAAACTCCAAGAGGTAGTGGGCGCAAATTCCTGAGTGGACTGCATCGCCAAATGCAGCCCCTAAAGTAATTCGCTCTAATTCTTCTAACCAAGCAAAATGGTGAGCAAGTGATCCCCCACCTCCGCCATATTCTTCTGGAACTGACGGGCAAAGAAAACCAGCTGATCCTGCGGCACGCCAAGCAGACTTGTCTATAAAACCCTGACTAGTCCAACGCTCAATATGTGGTTGGAATTCCGACTCTAGAAATTTCCGGGCAGCGTTTCGAAAAATGCTGACATCGTCTGTTTCCCAACTGGGTTGATAATCACTAGTAAAGTCAAAATTCATCCCACCGCCACCTTGCGTGTCACTGTCGCGCATGTTGACGCCTCCTGGCGTATGCTTTCATTTAAGTTAGTTCCTGGAGCATAACTCATGAAGATATCTGCCGTCGAAACTATTCTCTCAGATACTTACCCAAATGGTATTTGGGTCCGGTTAGAAACTGATGAAGGTCTAGTAGGAGTTGGAGAGACATTCCGGAACCCTAAAGCCACAGAAGCCTACATCCATGAAACTCTTGCTCCTTACCTACTTGGGCAAGATCCCTGTCAGCCCGAATTACATCGCACAGCTTTCAATCGCCTACTTGGTAACCGGTTTCAGGGCTTTCCAACCCGCTCGATAGAACTACGCGGTAATTCTGCGATTGATATAGCTCTTTGGGATTTGATGGCCAAATCATTGGATGCTCCACTTTACAAGGTTTTAGGGGGTCCAGCCCATCAAACGCTTCCAGTTTATAATACCTGTGCAAGTGATGGTTATAATCTTGCTGCAAAGGTTATAGGTGATAGTCGCGCGGCAGGAGAAGGCGAGGACGACCTTGCTCTCCAAGTGAGTGATCCAGGACGTCTCGCCAGGTCACTTTTGGATGACGGTATCACGGGCATGAAAATATGGCCCTACGATCGATTTGCTGCCAAGCATGATGGCTGGCACATAGATCGTGCGGATTTGGAAGAAGCAACTGATGTTATTGCACAGATCCGAGATGCGGTTGGCGATGAAATTGAAATTATGCTTGAGTATCATGGACTTTGGAGATTGCCTGCAGCATTAGATATTGCCGAAGCCCTTGGCCAGTATCGAGTTTATTGGCACGAGGACCCAATTGATCTTTCTAACATCGCAGACCTGCGTCGCTACCGTGATGAAACAGGCGGCCGTGTAGCGGCCAGTGAAAATCTTGGGACAACTCGTTGGTTGCGTGATGCTTTAGTTGCTGGAGCTGTGGATGTGGTCCAGTTTGACATGGGTTGGGTTGGGGGCATTTCCGAGGGTAAACGTATCCAAGCACTAGCTGAGGCCTTTGATCGTCCTATCGCCCCTCATGATTGCGTCGGTCCCATCCTGTTTGCGGCTGACTGTCATTTAGCCTTTGCGAGTCCCAACACTTTGACACAAGAGATTGTCCGCGCGTACCTATCCGGCTGGTACAGTGACGTTGCCAGTGGGTTGCCAGAGGTGAAATCAGGCCAATTACAGCTTCCTAAAGGTCCTGGCCATGGGGCGGATTTTGCTCCGGGATTTCTTGACGGGGGTGGTATTAAAAGGAAGAAAAGCTGCATGTAAATTTTTTAGCAGCTTGCCTCATTCAAAGGCAATTTATGCAGTAATATCGATACGGTGCTATTTTCGCTTTAAAGACAGCTCCGGATGTATGACGTCAAAAAAATTCAAATCAGGCTATTTAACTGTCTTCAATGAGTTAAAAAATGATTAGCAGATTAAAGCACTCATATTATGCCTATTAAGGAAAATACTTTTGTTAGATCTGTCTGATCGCATTTTATACAAAGATCCAATGGTCTTAGTTATAAATAAGCCAGCTGGGATACCAGTGCATGCGGGTCCTAGTGGTCAAGAAAATATTGAGGCTGCTTTGGAGCTACTCCGATTTGAAGGTAAAGATTTGCCGAAGCTGGCTCATCGTTTGGACCGAGATACGTCAGGTTGTCTTGTTTTAGGTCGTGGCCCGAATGGGCTTAAACGGCTACATCGGCTCTTTCGGGAAGGTCTCGTAAGGAAATATTATTGGGCTTTAACTATAGGAGCACCAGCTAAGGACGAGGGCCTTATTGATGCTCCTTTAACAAAACTAAACACACGGCAGGGTTGGCGTATTGTTGTTGATCCAGCTGGGAAGGCATCACAAACCCATTGGCGTGTACTCGCGCGAGGTAAGGACATTGCCTGGCTTGAATTTCGACCGAAAACGGGCCGTACCCACCAAGTTCGTGTTCATGCGGCAAGTCTTGGTTTTCCAATTTTGGGTGACTTGCAATATGGGGGAGGGGAGGGAAATTTAATGCTCCATGCTAATCAAATAGATCTTCCGATTTACCAGAACCGACCATCGGTTGTGGTAAATGCAGAACCTGCGCCACAGTTTATTTCAAAGCTCGAATCTTTCGCGCCAGACTGGCGCAACATAAGCTAGGTGCTGTTAATTAGGAGGAACCGATGGGTTGGTTTATTCATCACGTAAATGTCCAGGCATTTGACGTTCAGGAAAGCGCCAAGTTTTATCGGGATATTATTGGTTTGAAGGAAGGTGTTCGCACCTATCCCGAGACTGTTGGCGCAATGAGTAGTGGCCCCGATCGTATTGCAGCATTTGGGCGTGATAACCGCGGCATCCACGTTGTTAAGGCAAATCCAAGCTTCCCCATCCAGAATAAGCTTTTTCACAACCCAACCATTGGTGGACATTTCGCAATTACTGTGACCAACCTCGAAATCGTGAAGGCTAGGTTGGAGAAAGCTGGACATATTGTTTCTGATGCGGGCGTATACGCTATGGCTGGGATGCGGCAAATCTATGTTTTTGATCCGTGTCAACGAGTGATGGAAATTAATCAAGCAATTGACGACTCAGCTGGCCGTTCTCCTCGCCAAGGCGAAGCGCATGATCTTGAGATGCAAGAAGGTGGATGGACTCTGCATCACGTCAATTTGCCCGCTCACAGTGTTCCAGCAACTGTAACATACCTCCGAGATCTCATTGGGTTAGAAGAAAGTCGATGGATTCCTGCTGAGAGTTCTTCGATTAGCGAATTTATAGTTGATCCAGAAATGCTCGCTGTTTTTGGAGATGACAACCGAGGAATTCATGTCGTTAAGCCAACGGCTGAATTTGCAGCTAAAAACGGCTTTAAACACAACCCCACAATTGGGGGGCATTTTGCTGTCACAGTGCCTGACCTAGAAGCCGTGAAGTCACGCCTTTCTGCTTCAGATGTTCAATTCACCGATGCGGGATCGTATGCCATGGCGGGGATGGCACAAGTTTATGCTTATGACCCGTCGATGAACCTAGTAGAAATAAATCAGGTGATTTGACTTTTGGAACTCTGAAACAGTTCCTAAACACTGCGTTAAGCGGATTTTCGGTTTTAAGCCTCAGGAGTTTCGGCTGGTTCTGTGGCGCGCATGCTGGGCCTCAGTCGAAAATTTTCATACCAGCGTGTTAAGGCAGGTCTGCCGTGACGAAAGTTCCCAAGCCAATCGCGCCAATCTTGATAACTCGCCGCAATTCCAACGGTAATCTCTGCAAGGTTGGGAGAATTTGTGTCGCCGCTAGTTTGGAGTTCTTCGGCGCGTAATTCTATGGCATCAAAGCAGCGTTCAATGCGGTCTCTTTGCTTTTGTAAAAAACTCTCCATCTGGTATTCAGAAGGCCGAAGGTGTTCAGCGCGCATAAGGATTTGAGCTTCAATTAGACCATCAGCAATTGCATAAAGAGACCACATTCTATCAGGTTCTGGACCCGTCAGCTTTCCGCCAGATAATCGATCCAGATGCTGGCAAGCCAGTGTTGAGCACCCTAGGGCATGGCCTGCGTCAGTGACGAGTGTTGGGATCCGGGCTACGGGGTTATTCTCTGCAAGGCCAGGAGTAAAGGGCACCGTTTCAAACCCCCATGATAGAGGCCAAGTTGTTTGAATTATCTCTATCTCATCCCAGAGGCCAATCTCTCGTGCGGCTACTGAGACTTTTCGTGTGAAGGGTGATGCGGGCGTCCAGAAAAGTTTCATCAAATATTTCCCGTAGTTCAGAAAAGTGACATTGCTACTTAATTTGGTTCGACATGTTCTAAATAAAAATACACCGCCAGCGAAATTAGCAGGCGGTGTATTAATTTAAAAAATGAACTCTATTCTAGTCTACGCGAGCGGTAGCTGAGCCGGTGACCACTGTCTTCCCATCCTGATTTGTCGTAGCTAGTTCTAGCTCAATCTCACCTTCTCCAATCGCAACAACTGTCGCTTTCGAAGTAAGAGTATCACCAGGCCAGACCTGGTTTGTGAAACGTACCCCGAATTTTTTAAGGCGGCCGTCTCCCACGAAATTAGTCAGCATTTTTCCTGTAAGACCCATTGTAAGCATGCCATGGGCGAAAACACTTGGGTAACCAGCTGCTTGAGTGGTGTATACCTCATCCGTGTGCAGAGGATTATAGTCACCTGATGTTCCTGCATACATGACTAGTAGTCCCCTAGAGAGGTTTTCGACTACTATTTCCTCATGAACATCACCGACTTTTAGATCAGTTGCTTTTAAAGCCATCTCTCAGTTCCCCCTCAACCTTGGTCGACAGGGCGTTCGGTTTTTACGCCTACACCCCGAGATGTGACGACGAGCTCGCCCTTCTGGTTCCGATACTCAAGGATAGTCTCAGTGAAAGTTAGCTTTCCCGCTCGTTTGCTCTCTTTCTCCCATACTTTTCCTGGCTTTGTTGTTACGGTTAGGACATCGCCGGGTTGTACGGGAAGATGATATTCAAAGTGCTGCTCTGCATGAAGGCCGCCGGAGCTTGCAGGTTTGCCATCTATGCCTGACGGACCTTTTGCTGATCCAAACCACTTCTCACCGACTTTGGGTCTAAGGAAGTAGTCCGGGTCGAATTGTGCAACGGACCTATAGAATGTTGGTGGTGGTACCACGTGTCCAACTTCAGTGTTCTTTGCATATTCGGCATCATAGTAAATTTGATTGTCATCATTGACCGAGCGCGCAAACATCATGATGTGCGTTGCTTCGATCGGCATTGTGACTTTGTCAGCCATTGTAAGATCTCCTTTTACGATCTTTAAGAAAACTATGTACGGGTTGGTAAAGAAGTCGAAACCGGAAAAAAGTTCAGACTATCGATGGAACTTTTACCCCTATCATTGCATCTCTTGTAATGAGGGCTTCAAGCTGCTCAGCACTCCAGTTATCGGTGCCGGCAGGCCGCATGGGTAACACCAGATATCGCATGTCTGCCGTTGAGTCGTGAACTTCAATTTTGGTTAGATCAGGCAATTCTGTGCCAAATTCTGATAGTACCTTGCGTGGTTCTTTAACAACTCGTGAGCGATAAGCCCGTTTTTTGTACCAGGCTGGAGGCATGCCAAGTAACACCCGTGGGTAACACGAACACAGAGTGCATACGATTACGTTATGCCGTTCTGGTGTATTTTCGACGACAACGACCTCTGGATTTTCGTCTAGTCTAGTTACTCCCATTTCAGCAAAGGCTGATTTGGGGTCAGAGATAAGTCGTTCCCGATAGGCAGAATCAGTCCAGGCACGAGCGATGATTTTCTGTCCCATAACGGGTGTGCGACTATCCATGTCATCAATTTGGGCCTGAATTTGACTGGCCGAAAGGATGCCTTTTTCTACCAGAAGCTCGCGGATCGCTTGCTCCATCACTTCAAACTCTGTGATGTCATCAAGGTCTTCGATTGCTTCATGATCGTCGTGATGGTGTCCGTCGTGGGGCATATCTATTCTCCTATTGGCTGCAACCAATGTTCATATATGTCTGCGGCAAGTTCATCCTGACTGTCTTCTCCCCAGACCTCTTTCCATTCAAAAACAACGTCGTATAGCGGTTGCTCTTCCGCATCCTTGTAATAAGCCAACTCTTCTGGATTTTTATAGATTCCAATTAGTTTGCGCACTTGGCCGGTCTTACCACGCAAATACATTGGAGTTCGACAGTGGCCCTCATGGTCACGAGCGTCGACTAAAACTCTGTCTCCAGCCTTAAAACGAGGCATCATTCTGCTGTCCCCCAATGATTTAATTTATCACGAGCTTCAGATATCCGGTCGGCTAGATCTTCTGCAGAGATAACACCGTCAGAAACTAGGTTAGCTCCTAACGCCTCAATCCATCGGTCGAAATACGCCGAATCATCAGGCGCCGTCTTTAATGACTTTTGTGTGCGTAAAAATGTTTCTCGCACTTGGCCTCCTGCCTTTGGCAGAAGTTGTAGCAATGCATCAACGCGCTTTTCATAAAGCGTAAGGTCACGGTCTGCGGCCATAGGTCTTCCATCAGTTACCTAAATGAAAGGCTATGGGTCTTGAGGGATCGGCGCAAGTCGTCATGATCAATATTAGTTAATTGGAGTTATTACCATGACTGACCGTGTCACCACTAAACTCAAGAAAATGATAGCTGGACCTGAATTGGCTGTGCTTCCCGGTGTAGCGGATGCACTCAACGCCCGCCTGGTTGCTGCTGAAGGGTTCAATGGAATCTATATGACTGGAGCTGGTACATCAGCCAATCGTCTTGGTATGCCAGATGTTGGATTGCTTACCATGAATGAAATGGCGGATAACGCCTCACGCATTGCTGACGCTTCGGGACTGCCATTGTTAGCGGATGCCGATACGGGATGGGGTGGACCACTTAATGTACGTCGGACAGTGCAACTATATGAAAGGTCTGGGGTGGCAGGTCTACACATTGAGGATCAAGAGTGGCCAAAACGGTGTGGTCATCTTGCTGGTAAAGCCGTCATTTCCACCGAAGATATGGTTCAAAAAATCAAGGCTGCAGTTGATGCGCGCATCGATCAAGATTTTCAAATTGTTGCAAGGACTGATGCTCTGGCGGTTGAGGGATGGAACGCCATGCTTGACCGAGCTCACGCTTTTGAGGAGGCAGGAGCAGATGTGCTCTTTCTAGAGGCCATGACAACGATGGAGCAGCTAACAGAAGCCCCAAAACTTTTTTCCAAGCCGCTACTATATAATATGGCTTCAAGTGGTAAGACACCATTTTTGGCAACCGACGAAATACAGGATCTCGGCTTTGGCGTAGTTATATATCCAAATTTTGTTGTTCTTGCGGCTATTCCCGCTATTCGAAGAATTTTGAAACACCTTAAAGAAACTGGAGATGTAAAAAATCTTGCTAACGAAATCGTTAGTTTTAAGGAATTTTTTGATTTAATGGGTATGGATGATGTTAAGGCATTAGAGGAGCGCTATGTGACTGACGAAACCCGCCGAGCTGATTACTGATGGAAGAGTTAAATCCTCTGCCTCTACCAGATGGCGTAACATCTCGAATGGTAAGTAAGGTAAATGGGCTCAACATTCATGTTCTTGAAGCTGGAGATCCAACCAGACCCGCTATACTCTTACTTCATGGTTTTCCAGAACTAGCTTTCTCTTGGCGGAAAATTATGTTGCCGCTGGCAGATCTTGGGTACCATGTGATTGCCCCAGACCAGCGGGGTTATGGCCGAACCACAGGTTGGGTGTCGGGTTTTGATGAAGATCTATTCACATCGCGAATGCCCAATCTCGTTAGAGATGCGATGGGGTTGTTGTTCCGCATGGGGCATGACCATGCTGAGCATGTTCTTGGTCACGATTTTGGAGCATCAGTTGCGGGATGGGCTGGTGTTTTGAGACCGGATATCTTCCGATCTATTACAGTAATGAGCGCCCCTTTTGCGACGCCGGCAGCTGCTGTGATTGGCGCAGGAGATTATCCGGAGGACCGGATTGACGAGGAGCTTGCAGCTCTTGCGCGTCCTCGAAAGCATTACCAGCACTATTATTCAACCCGAGAAGCAAATTCTGACATGTTAAATGCACCAGGTGGGTTGAAGGAATTTCTTCGCGCTTATTTTCATATGAAAGGTGCAGGTTGGATTGAAAATACACCTTTTAAATTGCAGGGTTGGACTGGGGATGCACTCGCTCAAATGCCGACCTACTACATAATGGACCGAGATCACACGATGCCTCAGGCAGTCCTTCCTGCATCGTCCGCTTCAGAAGATGGTTGGATGAGTGATAAGGCTCTAAATGTTTATTCAGCAGAGTATGCTCGAACTGGTTTTCAGGGTGCTTTAAATTGGTATCGCTGTCGTTTTGTTTCGGAATATGTGCGAGAGCTTGGGCTTGCAGCTGGAACAAAGATAAAGGCACCAATGACTTTTATAGCTGGGGCCCAAGATTGGGGCGTTAGGCAGACCCCTGGTGCGCTTGAAGACATGGAGGCTCGTGCCTCTGAGGATTGGCGTGGAACCTACCTTATTGATCAGGCTGGTCATTGGGTTCAGCAGGAACAGTCGGCGGAAGTAGTAAATGCTTGGCGGCAAGCTATGAAAATTTAAAGCCTGATAATATTTACGCCAGGTACTGCTTCGGTTGCGATATCGAGAAGATGTTGATGATGAGTGAGATAGAGGACCTGTCCACGTTTCCCCATTCCAGCTAAAAGATCAAAAGCTTCTCTTGCCCGGTTGTCATCAAAGGTTTCAAAAATGTCATCTGCTATAAAAGGTGGTGGGGGAGTTTCGTCGGCAAATGTATGAAATCCCGCAACTCTGAGCGCTAGGTATAATTGCGCGCGCGTTCCCGCAGACATTTGCCCATCTTCTATGCGTGACGCACCATTAGCGTCGATTGCGATTAACTCCTCTCCCTTACTGCCTGACTGTGTACGAAGGCCTTTATAAGCACCACAGGTAATTTTTTCGAAAGCTTCTGAAGCAACTTTGAGCATGTCGCTTTGCTGTTCAGACCGGAATGATTCGATAGCTGTTTTCGCAGCAAGTGCTCCTAGACGCAGGCGAAGAGCTTTTTTGGTCCCATCTATAATTTCTTCCAGAACAGTCTGTTTTCTCGTTTGTAGGGCCGCGGCGACGCTGTCACCACCGATTGCGTCTAGTGCATTTTGTGCTTCCCGTAGGTCGGCATGTCGCTCTCGTGTGGCCTCGGCAAGAGCTGTGATTTTTGAATCAAGCGTCGCAATTTCTGCCTCAAGAGATGAACTATCTAAACTTTGCAGTAGTTCCAATGCTTCATCAGGATTTTCAGTACCCGCTGCCTGCAGTATTTCACGCTCGAGATTAGCCGCAGTTTCTGCTGATTTTTTGACTTGAGTGATTTCTTCCAGAACCTGGTTGGCATCAGACAAGCTTTTAACACCAAGAGATTTGAGAAATTGTTCCTTGACGACATTGTGCTCTTCAATCTCTTTTTGGATCTCAGAAGCAGTGTCAAATTCGGATGCTAGAGAGTTTTCCAAGGTTTCAAATTGATCCGCCGATTTTTGTTCTTCAATGAGGCGTGCTTTTAAGAGCTCATATCCAATTTCAGGATCACTTTGATCAATGGTTAGATTTAGATCGTTTGAAATTCCTCGCACTTTCGCAACGAAGGCGTCTTTGTCATCGGTCATGTGACGGATGCGTGTTTCAAGATCTTCCTGTTTTGCAATTAAATTTTCTAACTCGCGTAGTTCTGATAATGCGTCTGGAATTAACTGAGGTGCTTTAGAAAAACTGCTAATCCATGAACTGCCCAGTGCTTCTGCCCATCTGGTAGTCCAAACTTCTAAATCTTCCTCTGCTTTAAGTAGCAAAGTCTTTCGGGTGCGGAGTACGTCTCGACCCTCGCGAGCAATTTCGGCTTCGCGCAGTCGAGTGTCAGCAACATCTACAAGAGTAGCTAAGTCTTCTTCAACATTAAGAATTTTTGAGAGTGTTTGAACGTTGTTTTTTATTTCGCGTTCTGCTGCTACACGCAGCGATAAGGCCTCGTTTTTTTTCCGGTTTATGGCTAGAGCCTCTTCCCGGTTCTCTGTCCACTGGATTAGGGTCTCAGGGGCTGTGTTGCGGTCTAAACCTAGTTTTTCTGATACATCTGCTAGCGTAGTAATTATCTCGCTGATGTTATTTTGGCACTCCTTAAGAGACACTTGTAGGTCGGTTACCTTGGCGTTTTCTTCTGCAGCAACCTTCTTAGCGAGATCTAGGTCCGCTAGTTTAGACGTGTTTGCTATCTTAGTATCAATTGCTTCATCAAATGCGAGCATTTCCGTAGCGAATATATCAGCTGTTTCTGCTGTTAATGTATCCCGGTGATGTCCCCAGGCTTCATCACGCCTAAATTTTAATTCAGCTAAAGCGTTCTGATCTGAAATTGCCGTTAAATCTCTATTGGCGTCCAGGTTGGCCTTTGCGACGGCATACCTCGAACGCGCTGAGTCCATCAGATCTTGAATATTTGCTTTTCTCAGCCTCAGCGAAACAAGATCATTTTTCCAAGTCTCGAGAATACTTCTTGCAGGTAGCTTTAATGATTTGAGGTCTTCTCCATTTCCTTCCCATGGGGCTAGGCGGTCGAAAGCAGAGATAACTTCTATTTCAAGAACTCTCTCTTCATTTAGAGCTTGTTGATAGCGATTAAGTAGTTCAGTCGATCTAATGGAATAGAGGATAGTTTTTAGTCTTGCATACTCGGCGTCAGATAATGGACAATCGTGCTTGGTTGCTTCTGCACGAGTTACCTCTGACTGCGCTTGTTTCACTCTTTCGCAGAGTACGGGCCAATCTCTTGTGAGCTCCAGTATTTTTGCCGTTTGCTCAATTTCGAGGAAGAGAGAGTGGGGCTTCGCTTCTTTTCCGTTAGATAATTTTCGTGTCCGAGCGCTAATTTCAGCTACTGTCTCGTCCAGTGAGCGCTGACGCTTTGGGATATCTTGAGTTGCTGTTCTGTAGCGGCTGGCAAGATCTGTTATTGTCTCAATTTGATGACTAGCCGCAACTATGGTTGCATTAATTTCGATTGCGGCCAGTTTCTCTTTTTGGGCTGCTATACGTCGTTCAGTTTCTGTATGTCGAGTTTTTAGGGTGCTTTCATTGTCGCGTAATAATTCGAGTTGTGTTCTTGCGTCCAGAGGTGGCTCGGGCAAATCGCGTAAACGGTCCACAGCAGCTATAGCAGTTCTGTAGTCTTGTAATTTTGAGCACGCAGTTAGCCTACGCTTAAGAATGGCCTGTTTTTCTCGTGCAATTTTTTCCTCTTCCTCAGCTTCCTGTCTGGAAATTTTAGCAATTTCGCGCGTCTCTATTAGACGGTCGAAATTGGTGGCATTAACATCATGAGTTTCTTGGTCTTTTTTTAGGGCATCAAGTGTTTCTATTAGAGTGCGCAGTCTATTTTGTCGCCCACTCCTACGGTAGAAGGCATCTGCTTCAGCATCCATTTGTTTCAGGCGATGGCTCAGGTCTGACAAACCAGAGCTGGCTGAAAAGAGAATGCGTCCAAAGTCACCGTTGGCCTGGAGTAATTCTCTACCACCCGCCTCTAAAGACGTTTCATCAAGTGAAAACATCGCACGATACCCTGCGCGATCAAGTCCCCCTAGCATCCCTATTAATGGATCATGGTTCAGTGGCCTATCGTCAATACCGACTAGATCGGCATGTCTACGTTTGACCCTGGCCAGTTCTATTTTGTCCTTTTTATGAAGGAAACCTCCTTCTATCCTCATTACAGAATAATCATGCATAAACCCGTACGGACTTCGGTCTGGTATCCCAAACATCAAATCTAAGATTGCAGCAAATAGAGTGGATTTTCCTGCTTCATTTGGGCCGTATATAAGATGAACGTCTGATCCCTCGTTTTTGGGACTTGGAAATTCCAGTTCGTAATCGGTGAACTTTCCAAAACGGACAAGATTAAGCCGTTCAACCCTCATTGCCTTTCCTCATCTATGGCGGAGAGGCGCGCTAGAGCGTCTGTAATGCCGTCGGAAGCTAACTCCTCAGCTAGTTTCATTTGTTCCGTTTCTGAATCTCCGAGGGCGTCTCTTGCTTGAGGGGGTAGTACCCTTACAAGATCATTAAGCATGTTGATTGCCTCTGCCTTCAGAGCAATCTCCGCATTTTTCTGCCGCATCAGTTCGGCTATTCTAGAAATTGGACCCGATGGAGTTGAGGTGCTTTTGGAGATATCAATTTTCTCAATCCAAGCAACACTGCCAGAAGCTGAATTCAATTCCTCCAGAAAAAGGTCACCGTCGCGTCGAAGTTGCCATGAAAGGTTGTCGTTTGCTTCGATGTAAAGCCGGGTAATTAGGCGCTCCGAATAACATTTTTCCGCAGCATTTTTGAGAGCACTTTCAGCTGCTACACGGGCATCACTCCAACTTCCTGAGACAGTGATATGAATTGGCATAAATGCAGTAGTAGCGAGAAACCGCTCTTCAACAGTTAAAGACCTATCGTCACCAACAGTAATGAGTGTTACAGATTTGGGGCCAGATTCATTAATGTGCCTGCCCTGTGGGATGCCTGGCATCACAACAAAGGGTTTCTCGGAATGCACTTGGCGCTTGTGGATATGACCAAGAGCCCAATAATCGTAACCATGATCGATCAGTTCTTGAACAGAGCAGGGGGCATAAACATCATGCCCATCTGCGCCCGCCAGACTTGTATGCAGCATCCCAATATTAACTGCATCATTTGTGGGGCTTGGATATTTTCTTAGTAAATTTTCGGGGACATGCCGGTTGGGAAAACTTAGGCCATTGATAGCAATTTTTGGTCCATTTTGGTTCTCAATTACTAGCGTTTCAGCAGCTCTTGCTCCAAAATTTTTCACTTTTTCAGGCAAGTCTAGTTTGTCTGTTATTTTTGCTCGAGCGTCATGATTTCCTCGTATAATACACACATACACGCCTGCT
>Ga0255764_10002467_pt1 | contig 15032 bp, 16 predicted proteins | sample 071ome_30_FD_179964 | JGI IMG/M metagenome (GOLD analysis project Ga0255764, IMG submission 179964) | Coastal salt marsh microbial communities from the Groves Creek Marsh, Skidaway Island, Georgia - 071406AT metaG (version 2) | ecosystem: Environmental > Aquatic > Marine > Intertidal zone >... | reverse complement strand
ACCTCGGCATCGGCCCGGAGCAGGTCGATTTGCTCGAGCGCTGCCTGCTCCGCCTCTCGGGACGCTTCTCGCTGGCGACGAAGGTCACTCAGGTCGCCGGCACCACCAGAGCTGGAGAACAGCAACGTCACGGCCACGGTGACAGCGGCGCCGACGATGAGAAAACGGGAGAACGGTCTACGCATCACAAGGGGCCCGCCCCCGCAGGTTAGTGAGACGACAGTGTCAGGTGGTGACAGCTGCCGTTGCCGCAGCGCCGAGGCGTGCTTGACTGCGTCGGATGTCGGATCTTCCCCCTGATCCTCGCTCGATCCACGTGTCGTCCTCGGCGTCGGTTCGCATCCGAGCTGGCGAGCCGATGGAGGAGGTACCTGACCCGTCACCGCAGAACCGATGGCGGCGTGTCCTCGTGTTGCTGGCCCTGCTTCTGGTGGTACCTGCCGCTGGGTTTGCTGTCGCCGCTCATCTTGCGTGGAGCGGCGTGGGGCGTGTCGATCTTGCCCCGACCATGGTCGGTGCTCTGTCCGGGACGAACTACTTGATCGTGGGTACCGACACCCGCTCCGGTGTCGCCACCGACGTCGAGAACGCCAACGTGATCTTCGGGCCGGCGGTGGGGGGCGAACGCACCGACACGATTGCTGTTCTGCGACTCGAGGGTGATCGTGTGTCACTGCTCGCCATCCCGCGGGACCTCTATGTGCCGCTCGCCGGTGGAGCTTCCAATCGCATCAACGCTGCCTTCGCGCTCGATGGGCCGACCGCGCTCGTCGAGACGGTGCAGGGAGAGCTCGGAATCGGCATCGATCACTATCTCGAGATCGACCTGGCCGGCTTTCTCGCACTCGTCGATGCTCTCGGCGGCGTCACCGTCGACTTCGCGCATCCTGCGTTCGACACACGTTCCGGCCTTTCGATCGATGCCGCCGGGCCCGTACGCCTCGACGGATCTGCCGCACTCGCGTATGTCCGTTCCCGGCGCTACACCGAAATGATCGACGGAGCGGCGGTCACCGACCCGACCGCCGATTTGGGACGCATCCGGCGCCAGCAGCGCTTTCTCGCTGCGATCATGGATTCGCTTGGGACCGAGCGCAACCCGTTCGTGCTGCTCGGCGCCCTCCGGGCAGTGGCCGGAACGGTCACGGTCGATGACACCATGACGGTACGTGACGCCGCCGCGCTCGGGCTGGCGCTCCGAGGGGCTCGGCCACTCACCGCCACGGTGCCCACCGCCCGCTACATCACCTCGACCGGACAGGATGTGCTCGTCCTCACGCCCGAGAGCGACACTGTGCTGGCCGACTTTCGAGGCTGAACACTACGGTCGACGAGATGAGCGAGTCGACACCGACGACCATGGCAGGTTTCACACCCGAATGGCTGACCCCCGTGCTGCGGCAGAGTGGTTCCATCCCGACGTCGACCACCGCCACGTCCGTCAGCCATGAGATCCTCGGCCAGGGCGAGGGGTTCATGGGCGAACTGGCCCGGCTGACCGTTGGGTACGACGGTGAGCCTGGTCCCGCAACGTTGATTGCGAAGATCCCGACACAGGTGGCCCACAACCGGGCTCGCGGACGGTCCCTCGGCGTGTATCAACGCGAAGTCCGCGTCTACGCCGACCTGTTGCCCGACCTTCCCATTCCTGTGCCGAAGGTCTATGCCGCCATCTACGAAGAGACTGGTGAGGAGCCGGCAATCCTCGAACAGATGCGCAGGGCGGAGAAGCTCCCCCTCTGGCTCCTGCGAATACTGGTTCGACGAGCTGCATCGAACGCCGACGTCCCGCCGACGGTGCTGTTGCTCGAAGACCTCGGTGCATCGGCCAAGGTGGGTGATCAGGTCGCCGGTGCGTCCATCGAGGTTGCTGCCGGCGTGCTCGAGACGTTGGCGCGCTTTCATGCCGCATCGTGGGGGGCGACGGATCTTCCCGACGAGCCCTATCTCCAAAGCCCCATCGTGATCACGCGGATTCTGCACGCCGGCTACCGCAACAGCTACAAGCGGTTCATCGAGCAGATGGGACATCTGCTTTCACCACACACGATCGACTTGTTGCGTGCCGTGAAACGGACTGGGATCGCACGTCGCCGGCGGTTGTACACCGAGCCGCCGCAGTGCCTGCTCCATGTGGACTTCCGGCTCGACAACCTGTTTTTCGACGACGAGGAGCGCCTCGCCTGCGTGATCGACTGGCAAACGTCCACCCCTGGTCCTGCGGTGTACGACCTCTGCTACTTCCTGACCGGGTCGCTTGCGGCAGCCACAGCCGAGTCCGACATCGACGACCTCATCGCGCGCTACCACCAATGTCTGCTCGCCAGCGGAGTGACCGGCTACCCACTCGAGCAACTGCGCAGCGACTACGACGACTGTCTCATGGTCATGCTGGAAGGCATGCCACTCGGCGTCGACGACCTCGAGTTCGGTGACGAACGCGGCCGTGACCTGATCGAACGCTGGATCGAACGGCTCGACGCTCGGGTACGCCACATTCCGGCCTAGTCTCGGCCGCATGTCCGACGCTTCGATCTCCCCGATCTTCGAGTCCGAGCGGTGGTCCCGCGTCACAGCGGTCGGCGAGCTGCACGACCTGACCTACCACCGCGCAAACGAACAGGGCACCGTTCGTATCGCCTTCGATCGGCCCGAGGTACGCAACGCCTTTCGACCTGCGACAGTCGACGAGCTCTACCGCTGTCTCGACCACGCTCGGATGACTCCGGACGTGGGCTGCGTGCTCATCACCGGGAACGGTCCCTCGCCCAAGGACGGAGGGTGGGCGTTCTGTTCGGGTGGCGATCAACGCATTCGCGGTCGCTCGGGGTACCAGTACGCCGACGGCGAGACTGCAGACACCGTCGACGCCGCCCGTTCCGGTCGACTGCACATCCTCGAGGTCCAACGCCTGATTCGCACGATGCCCAAGATCGTGATCGCAGTCGTCCCCGGCTGGGCAGTTGGCGGCGGGCACAGCTTGCACGTGACGTGCGATCTGACTCTCGCCAGCGAGGAGCATGCAATCTTCAAACAGACCGATACCGATGTTGCAAGCTTCGATGGCGGCTATGGCTCGGCCTACCTCGCTCGACAGATCGGGCAGAAACGAGCGCGAGAAATCTTTTTCCTAGGTCGCAACTACTCAGCACGCGAAGCATTCGAGATGGGGATGGTCAACGCCGTTGTCCCCCATGCCGACCTCGAGAAGGTGGCGCTCGAGTGGGGAGCCGAGATCAATGCAAAGAGTCCCACCGGACAACGCATGGCGAAGTTCGCGATGAACCTCATCGATGACGGCTTGATGGGACAGCAGGTGTTCGCCGGTGAGGCCACTCGATTGGCATACATGACCGACGAGGCGGTCGAGGGACGCGACGCATTCCTCGAAAAGCGCGAGCCAGACTGGTCTGCCTTCCCCTGGTACTTCTGATCGGCACTCGTGGGCGACCTCGGCGATCCCGATCTCGTTCTCCGGTTCTGGAAGCCGTACGACTGCCTCAGCGCCTTCACCGACCGGGAGGGCCGAACCACCCTCACCGACTATGTCTCGGTGCCGAACGTCTACGCGGCAGGGCGCCTCGACCGCGACAGTGAGGGCCTCCTGCTCCTGGCGCGTTCGAAGACGCTGCGCGGCCGCCTCACCGACGCCACGATCGGGCATCCCCGCACGTATCTCGTCCAGATCGAAGGCGTGCCGTCACAGCAGACGTTGGATCGACTGGCCACCGGCCTGGACCTCAAGGATGGTCGCACTCGTCCTGCGATTGCCGAGCGTGTTGCGGGGACCCCTGACCTTCCGGCGCGTCCTGTCCCGATACGCGTCCGAAAGACCGTTCCCGATTCGTGGATCCGCCTGACGTTGACGGAGGGCAAGAATCGCCAGGTGCGACGCATGACCGCAGCGGTCGGGCATCCGACCCTGCGATTGGTGCGCTGGTCGATCGGTGCGATCACGCTCGACGGGCTCGCACCGGGCGAGTGGCAGCCTCTGGACGCCGACGAACGGCAGAAGCTCCGAGCGGGGCTCAGCTCGCCTCGAGACGCCAGTCGATCGGGTCCACACCGGCGCGCTCGAGCGCCTCGTTCGCAGCGCTGAACGGCCGACTCCCGAAGAATCCTCGGTGGGCAGAGAGGGGTGACGGGTGTGCAGACTCGATGATCGTGTGGCGGCGCCGGTCCACCAACACCCCTTTCTTGCGAGCATGTGCCCCCCACAGCATGAACACGACGGGCTGGTTGCGCCCGTCGACTGCACGAATGACTTCGTCGGTGAAGGTCTCCCAGCCTCTGCCCTGGTGACTGGCGGCTTCGTTGGCCCGCACCGTCAGCGTGGTGTTGAGCAGAAGCACGCCTTGGCGTGCCCATGGCCGAAGGTCACCAGAAGACGTCGGAGCGATGCCGAGATCGGCCTCGAGTTCGTTGAAGATGTTGACGAGCGACGGAGGAAGTCGTACGCCCCGGTCGACACTGAAACTCAGCCCGTTGGCCTGCCCGGGCCCGTGGTACGGATCCTGACCGAGGATCACGACCTTCACGTCGGCGAAGGGAGTGAGATGCAGGGCTGCGAACACATCGTCATGAGGCGGGTAGACCTCCCCTGAGGCTCGCTCTGCGGCCACGAACTGCAGGAGCTCACGCCAATACGGCTTGTCGAACTCACTCCGAAGGATCGGATTCCAGTCGGTGATCGGCGCCATCGACCTCGACGGTAGTCGCCGTGTCTGGGCAAGGTCATCGCCCCCGTCACCGATCGACACCGTGCCGGTGAGCGTCGACGCCTGTTGCGAGGCGTCCACGCTGCGCGAACCCCGATGATCTGCTTCGAGCGGTCCCCCGAAGTCCAAGCTCGAGGTGCGACAATCGCAGCGTGAGCGACTCGGTCGACATCGATGCCGAAGTGAATTGGCTCAGCTCGGATGATCTGGAGACCGTTCGCGGCCGGGTGCCGATGGTGTACGTCGATGCGGTTCCGGTGCGGGTCGACTCGATTGGTGAGGTCACCCACATCGGGCTGCTCCTTCGAGCGATGGCCGACGGCACGATCAGCCGGGCACTCGTGACCGGTCGGGTCCTGTTCGGTGAGCGGATTCGACATGCCTTGCTCCGCCACCTCGAAAAGGATCTCGGTCCGATGGCGCTCCCGCGGCTTCCCGCCAACCCAACACCGTTCACGGTTGCGGAGTACTTTCCCGATCCATCCGTGTCGGGGTATCACGATCCGCGACAGCATGCAGTGAGCCTGGCCTTCGTGGTGCCCATCGATGGTGAGCCTTCTCCATCGCCCGATGCCCTCGACTTGACCTGGGTGACGCCGCGGGAGGCGATGAGCGCCGAGGTGATCGCTGAGATGACCGGTGGGCACGATCGACTGTTGCGTCTCGCGCTCGGCCACACCGGTCAGCTCCCGTAATCGCTTCCTGACTGCGGATAAGGCCTCTCGGCACGGCAGGCTGTGGTATGGAACGCCGCGACTTGCTCATCATCGGTGGAGGCCCTGCAGGTGCCGCTACGGCGATCCGCGCCGCTCGTGGAGGTGCGACCGTCCGTCTGTTCGAAAAGGGAGAGAAGGGGCGTGACAAGGTCTGTGGCGATGGACTCACGCCTCGCGCTGTTGCTGCGCTCGACGAACTCGACGTCGATCTGACCGACGCCCATCGCATTGCCGGACTCCGCATGATCGCGGGGCGGACACAGCGGGAGTTGCCCTGGCCGGACAACGGCCGGTTCGCCCCCCACGGCGCGGTCTGGCCCCGTCGCCGCCTCGATGAGCGGCTCATCAGCCTCGCCGGCGAGGCCGGAGCCGAACTCGAGTTCAACGCCGACGCCGTGCCCATCCTCGACAACGGTCGGGTGGTCGGTGTCGAGGCCAATGGCCGTCGGTGGCACAGCGACCTCGTCGTGGTGGCCACCGGGGCGCCCGGGAACGTCGCTCGCTTGCTCGGTGCCGAACGCGACCCCGACGAACCGTTCGGGCTCGCCATCCGGACGTATGCCGCATCACCCCGTCACGCCGACACACATCTCGAGGCGTGTCTGACGCTCAGGGACGAGCACGGTACCCCGGTCCCCGGATACGGCTGGATGTTTCCCGCCGGAGACGGCACCGTGAACATCGGCGTCGGCGCACTGTCGACGATGAAGGGCTTCAAGAAACTCAATCTCAACAAGCTCCAGGCCAGCTACCGATCGCTGGTCGAAGAGTCGTGGGGCTTGGGGCCCGATCTGGAGCGTCCAAGAGCGTGGCGTCTGCCGATGAGCACACTGAAACGACATGGCCCTGGTTGGGTCGCCATCGGTGATGCAGCCGGCCTGGTGAACCCCATGAATGGTGAGGGCATCGATTACGGACTCGAATCCGGCATGCTGGCGGCGGACCTGTTCCTCGCCGATCCCGGGACGACACCCGAGGCGTACGACCGGCTGATCGGGCAGCGTTTCGATTCTTTTTTGCGAACCGGGCGTCGATTCAGCTTCCTGATCGGTCATCCGTGGATCCTGCGAAGTGGACTTCGACTCGCCGTGGGCACCCAAGGCATCGCCAACATCACGCTGCAGGTGATGGGCAACCTGGTCGATGATCAGACACCAGGTGCGGCAGGACGCGTGCTCCGAATCGCCGACAAGACGTTGGCGGTGGCAGACCCGATCTTGCGTCGAACGCGGGCTGCAGCGTAGGCCTGACTCGAGCGCCCTCGGGCGGGATGGCGTCTCCCAGACGTCCGCCGGTCGCTTCCCGGGTCAGGGGGTGCCGCGATCGAGCCGCGCCCGTACCTCGGCCTCCAGTTCGTCGAGCGACCGAACGACGAGATCGACTGATTCAGCGATCATGAGGTTGACGACTTCGTCGTCGAAACGGCGCCGCCAGTCGGTGAACAAGCCGACCACGGGCGTTCCCTGGGCCACTGCGTAGCCGATCTCCCATGCGGTACCGTCATCGGTCGTGACACCGTTGAGGTTTGCGACCACCACGTCGGCCCGTTCGATGGCGTCGATGTTGTTGCGATAGATCGCCGAGACTGTCTCACGGGTCTTGCTCGGATTGTCGCGATGAGGCAGGAAGGTTGACGCGCCGGCACGAACAAGACGGGCGTCCATCGCCTCCATGAACCATCGTTCCCCCTCGTCGAACAGAGGGCCGGCGACATAGACCTGACGAGCCATGCTCCATCTTGTCGCAGAACCCAGAGGCGTTGTGGTTCTGCTCGGCCGTTGTGGTTTTGCTCGGCAATGCCTGACCCATCGGGGGGAACTAGCCTTGACGCCATGCGCGACGTCACGCCCGCCGAGGAAGAGCTGCCACTGATCATCTCCGTGGACGATCACGTCATGGAACCAAAGGACCTGTGGCAGCAGCAGTTGCCACCCTCCAAGCGCGCCCGCGGGCCACGAGTCGTGCAGGAGAAGGTGCGCCTGAAGTTCGAAGGCGGTCACTACGGATTTGATCGCGATCATCCAGATGGCGACCTGTGCGACCTCTGGTTGTACGACGATCTCGTGATGCCCACCGGATTTCTGCATGGTCCCGCCGGCGTGCCTCGCGAAGAGCAGCGCAATGTCGCAGCGACATACGAGGATCTTCGACCGGGCACCTGGAACCAGACCGATCGTCTTGCGGACATGGACCTCAACCATGTGTCGGCGGCGATCAACTATCCGAACGTGTTCCCCCGGTTCTGCGGACAGGGATTCCTCGAGCGGGAGGACAAGGAGTTCGCACTCGAGTGTCTCCGCATCTACAACGATTGGATCATCGACGACTGGGGAGGCGGTCCAGGCAAAGGCCGTCTCATCCCACTGACGCTCGTTCCCCTGTGGGACCCGGTCCTCGCAGCAGCCGAGGTCCGACGCTGCGCAGCAAAGGGATCGTTCGCCATCGCCTTTTCGGAGAACCCGTCGAAGCTCGGGTGCGCGACGATGTATTCCGGAGACTGGGACGTGCTCTGGCAGGCGTGCGAAGAGACCGATACCACCGTCTCGATGCACATCGGGTCCTCATCGTCGATGCCGACCACCTCGGCTGATGCGCCGCTTGCGACCTCGATGTCGCTCTACGCCCAGAATGCGGAGGGCTCGATGGTCGATTGGGTGTTCTCGGGCACGCTGCAACGATTTCCGACCATCAAGATCGCGTATGCCGAGAGTCAGGTCGGTTGGATGCCGTTCCAGATGGAGCGGATGGATTCCGTCTTCCGAGAGGGCCGCGGTGGTGTGGGTGGCAGCGGACCTCTGCCGAGCGAGATCGTTCGGGGTCGGGTGTTCGGCTGTATTTTCGACGATCTCGTGGGCCTGAAGCAGCGGGCCGACGTCGGACTGGAGCAGATTCTCTTCGAGACGGACTACCCCCACTCGGACGGAACCTTTCCGCACAGCCGCAAGGTTGCGCACTCGATGTTCGCTGCGGTCGGCATGAACGAACATGAGTGCTACAAGGTGCTGCGCGGCAACGCGATCCGAGCATACGGCTTGCACCGCTTCGGTATCACTGCGTAGGCCCATCCGGCTGCGATGGGGTGCGCCCCCGCGCGCCGGTCACCAGTGGCGAAGATCGACGGCGAACTCGTCGATGACCTCCTCGCCATCGACGAGCCACATCCGCTCGTGTTTGGCAACAGTTGGGTCCAAGTGGGCCGGATAGAGGTGCGTTCGGTCGCCGACCGACCATGCCGAGGGGTCCTCACAACGCAAGGTGGTGTGCTCGTCGCTACAGAACATGACCTCGCCGTGGGGCCACGTCGGGTTTCCGTGGTCCATCCCGAGCGCCTTGAGTCCTCCATTCACGACGAGCCATCCGGCGGGATTGACCGACAGGACGGAGCACTCGAGTGTGAGTGCAAGCTGGAACGGGAGGTCGAGCGACCCGTACTGCGTGTCACCGAGCAGAAAGGTGCCGGCCTGGATTTCGTTGGCCCACGTGTTGGTGTCATAGGTGCCGGTACCGCCAGCCGACACGAGATCACCACCAACGGCGTCGGCCGCGGCGAGCAACATCGCCATGGCCCGTTCCACTTTGCGAATGCGGCTGGCCCGGTCGGACACCATCATCAGGTGCCCCTCGTACCCCATCACCCCGCGGACCTCCATCCCGGCGGCGCGGGCTCGGTCGGCAAGCCGTCCGGCATCGTCGGGCGAGCACCCACAGCGAGGTAAGCCGACGTTGACATCGATCACGAGCCGCCGCACGCCTGCCGCAGCTGCGCGGTCGATGGTCTCCTCGCTGTCGACGGCCAATGTCACCGGCGGCTCGATCGCAGCGAGCCGAGCGAGCTGGTCCGGGTCGACGATCTCGTTGGCCAGCAGAAGATCCTCCCCGAGCCCAGCGGCCGCCAACCCCTCGGCCTCGCGCACGGTTGCGCACGTGAATGTCCGATGGCCGGCGTCGAACAATTGCCGTGCCAGTCCCGTCGACTTGAAGGCCTTGACGTGGGGTCTGAGACGACGGCCCGGCAGGGTCTCACCGATGGTCGCGATGTTGTGGTCGAGCGCGGCACGATCGATGACAAGCGACGGTGTAGGCAGTTGCACACCCGTCACCGTAGACGCGCGGGCAACCGGGCCTACCGCTTCGCCAATGCTGCTGCAGGCTCGACGTAGGCGAGACCCTGAGCATCGGCGACGTTGCGTTCGGTGACCATGCCGGAGCAGACGTTGAGTCCGCCGAGGAGATGTGGATCCTGCAGAAGGGCGTCATGCACGCCGTGTCGGGCGATGGCCGAGGTGAAGGGCAGCGTGGCATTGGTGAGCGCATAGGTAGAGGTCCGCGGGACACCACCGGGCATGTTGGCCACGCAGTAGTGGACCACCTCGTCCACGACGTAGGTCGGCGCATCATGAGTGGTCGGCCTGCTTGTCTCGAAGCATCCCCCCTGATCGATGGCCACGTCGACCAGCACACTGCCGGGCCGCATGTTCGCGACCATCTCGGCAGTCACCAACTTCGGTGCTGTCGCTCCCTTGACCAGGACGGCACCGATCACGAGGTCTGCATCGAGCACGAGTTCCTCGATCGCTTGCGTGGTGCTGTACACCGTCTCGAGGGCCGATCCGAATCGCCGGGAGAGCCGATCGAGTACGTCCAGATTCCGGTCGAGAACGGCTACCGCGCTGCCGAGGCCGTGAGCCATCTCGATCGCGTTTTCCCCGACGACTCCCCCACCGATGACCACCGTTTTGGCCGATTGCACCCCGGGCACGCCCCCAAGGAGCAGGCCCGATCCGCCGTTGGTCGCTTCGAGGCAGTGGGCGCCAGCCTGAACCGACATGCGTCCTGCGACCTGGGACATCGGTGCCAGAAGGGGAAGGCCCCCATTGCGATCGGTCACCGTCTCGTAGGCGATACAGGTCGCGCCGCTCGCGATCAGGTCGCGGGTTTGGGGTTCGTCGGGCGCAAGGTGCAAGTAGGTGAACAGGATGTGGTCTTCGCGCAGGAGTGCCCGTTCGGCAGCCTGTGGCTCCTTGACCTTCACGATCAGCTCGGCATCACCCCAGAGCGCCTCTGGCGAGTCCGCGATCCCAGCCCCTGCATCGACGTACTCCGCGTCGGCTACTCCGATCCCTGCGCCCGCACTTGCCTGCACGGTGACTCGATGGCCCTGGCCGACGAGTTCGCGCACGCCGGCGGGTGTCAGACCGACTCGCCGCTCGGCGACTTTGCTCTCTTTCGGGACTCCGATGTGCATGGCGCCAATGTAGAACGCACGGATCGGTGATGTTCTCCATTCTTCAGCGCTGGTACCATTTAGCGCGCACGATTTGTGTGTTAGCTAGCATTTCCAAGGAGTATTCGAGCGTGGTAGCTCTCGACCCAATCGACCGCGTCATCCTCGATCTGCTGCAGGCCGACGGGCGGATGACGCATGCAGCCCTCGCAGAGCAGGTCCATCTCTCACCGTCTGCCTGCCTTCGGCGGGTGAAGCGACTCGAGCGAGCAGGAGTGATCGAGGGATACCGGGCGGCTCTGGCCCTCGAGCGGGTGGGTCTGGGCACCACGGTGTTCGTCGAGATCTCCCTGACCAGCCAGCAAGAAGGTCACCTCGACGAGTTCGAGGACGCGGTCATGGACGTGCCGGAGGTGATCAGTTGCCACCTGATGGCCGGTGACGCCGACTACCTGATCCAGGTCGTGGTTGCCGATGTCACCGACTACGAGCGAGTCCATCGAACCCGGATGGCCCGCCTTCCGCATGTGGCAAAGTTGAAGTCGAGCTTCGCTCTCAGGGGTGTCGTCACTCGCCCTGGTGTGGCCCTTGCGTCAGAGGCGCCGCGGGAGATACGTGACGTAGACAGCGGTGAGTAGTGCCAAGCAGGCAAGGCTCCCGTAGTAGAGCCGGAAGTCCCCGAGCCACAGGGCGATCGCACCGAGCCCTGGGGCGGCGATCAGCGCCGTTTCGCGCCACGACGAGAAGACGGTCGTCATCGTTGTTCGTTCCCTCGGTTTCACGGTTCGCATGAACGGGATGTTCCCGACGACGTCGAGCCATGATGCCCCCAGCGCGCCCGTGACCCAGAACACGAGGCCGAGCGGTTCGGCCTCGCCGAGCGCAGTGAGTGCTCCCATCGAGGCGGCGATGACGGCGAAGCCGGCGATGATCACCGCTCGAGTCGACGTGCGCTCGACCATCGTGAGCACGAGCGGACTCAGGAGCAGCAGTGCGGCAGTGACAGAGACGATCCCACCGGTCATCTTTTCGGGAAGGTCGGCTTCGAGGATGTACAGCGGGCAGTACAGGAACAGTGCGGACCAAAAGATTCCTCGCGTCAAGGTGACGCAGTACGCGATCCGAAGGTAGCGCTGCCGGAAGTAGCGGGGGATGTTGGCCAGTGGTGACGGTGCAACCGACTTCGGGGTGATGAGCACCGGGTTCGGGCCGAGACGAAGCTTCCAGAAGTACGCGAGTGCGACGAGCATGACCGTGCCCGAGACCACGAACGGCAACCAGGGTGCCACCTCGGTGTACAACGTGATTGCCAGGAGCGGACCGATCATCCACGCCGCACCGTTGTGAACCATCCGGCGGCCTTCGTTGCGAGCCAGGTCCTGCTTGCCGATGTAGTCCATGATGAACAGCGAAATCAGGACGGCAAAGATCGCCGCCTGGGTGTTCGCCAGCGCCACGGCGATGACCAGCAGCGGGCTGTCGGTCGCAATCACGATCGCGTTGGCGACGACCGCCCCTGCGATGGCCGCCGTGATCACCCACCGCCGAGGCAGCCACGTTTCCAAGCGCTCGACGTTGAGCGTCGCAACGAGCGCCAGACATGATCCCGCGAAGTACACGTTCGTGACTGCGGTCTTCGACCCGAGACTCCCCACCACCGACAACGGCAGGACAGTGACGAGCATCGAGCGCCCAAGGCCCTCGAGCCCGCCCAACCGGGCGAGGTCGCGTCCTACGTCGTCGCGAACGAGTTGGCGGATCGCATGCGGTCGGTTGGGCAGCATGTGCTCGGCGGCAGGTGCTAGTCGGCCGGTGCTTTGGCGAGGTCGTCGACCACCTCGGCAGCCGGGAGCGCTGCCAAGGCCGCAGGCGGACACAGGACTTTGCGGTCTCGGCTGCCGCCACCGACGATCACGCGTGATCGGGCCATGACCCGATGATCGATCCAGACCGGCAGGTCGCTCGGGAGGCCAAACGGGGTGACCCCACCGATCTGCATGCCGCCCGAACGCCCGATCGTCTCGTCTGCGTCAGCGAAGGACGCTTTGCGGGTACCGAGCCGCTTGCGGACGACCCCGTTGACATCGAGCCGAGTCGACGCCAGCACCAGACAGCAGGCCATCGGACGCTCAGTAGATTTCCCGACGACGAGGATCGCATTGGCACTGTCGTTCGGCGAGTAGCCATACGCCTCGCAGAACGCTGCGGTGTCGGCAAGCTCAGGGTCGCAGGGGACGAGCTCGTACTCGACTCCCGTTGCATCGAGGGCTGCGACGACTGCGTCCATGACTGCATTGTGCCACTGAACGCTTGATCAGGGAAAGACAGCAGGCCGCAATCAGCCCACTGCGAGCAGGCTGGCCCCGATCAACGCAGCGATGAAACCCAGCCGTTGGAACCGGGTCAGGCGCTCCTGCAACACGACGCTTGCGAGAACCGCAGTGGCTACCGGGTACAGCGAGGACAGCACTGCTGCGATCGTCAAGGATCCGGCATCAGCGGCATAGAGAAACAAGGCATTGGAGCTCGTGTCGAGGACGCCCAGCCCGACCACGAGTCGACGGGTGATCGGGTCGGTTGGCACGATTCGCTCCCGGCGCACGGCAAAGAGGAGCAGCAACCCGCCCCCGGTGAGGAGGCGGGCGCCCACGATGGGCCAGGGTGCCGATGCCGTATCGGTTTGCTCCAGGATGACGAACATGAAGCCGAACCCTGCACCGGCGAGCAACCCTTCGATCACGGTCAGTGCCGGTACCCCTCGCCTGCCGGCTGGTTCTCCGCTTACCAACACGATCGATGCAAGCGCAATGGCCACCCCGGCCCACGCGCCGCCGGACAACACGTCACCACCGATGACGACACCCCAGACGGCGGGGACCGCAGCAGAGGTAATCGCGGTGAGGGGAGCAACCACCCCCATCGGACCGCGTGCGAGCCCGCGATACAACAGGCCCAACCCGACGAATCCCGCCACACCCGCAGCAGCCCCCCACACCAGATCCACGGCGATGAAGTCGTCGGCCAGGACGAGCGCGGCGAGGGTGATGCCGGCCAGGCCGACGAGATGCGAAGCAGCGAGAACCTGGATCACCCGTATCCGGCGACCGGCAAGGCCGCCGAGGAAGTCACCCGCACCGAACAGGGCAGCCGTGAGCACGCTGAGAAAGACAGCCACAACTCGAGGCTAAAGGGCCGCCGATCACGGCCATCAACTGGCCCCTGAGACCCTCGACGCAGCAGAATGCTCTCCGACGGCGCACCCAGATCGGAGCGAGACGTGCAGGGACTCATCTGCGAAGGCACCACCGAGGACAGCGTTCGCCTGTCGAACGACATCGAACTGGTCGGGGAACTCGCACCCCGTCAGGTGCGGGTCGAGATCCACGCCGCCGGTGTGTGCGGCAGCGACATGAGCTGCATCCACGGCAAGTACTACATGCCGACACCGCTCGTACCGGGCCACGAGGCTGCAGGCAAGGTCGTGGCGGTGGGATCGGCAGTGACCTACACGGAGGTGGGCGATCATGTCGTGCTCTCCACCTTCGGCAACTGCGGGCATTGTGCCGACTGCGAGGCAGGAGCACCGGGAAACTGTGCCGTCGGGATGGGAGGCCTGGCCCAACCATACGCCGAGGGCAACCAACCGCTCTACAACTTCGCGAACCTCGGTGCATTCGTGCAGGAAACGATTGTGTCCGAGAACCAGTGCATCCCGATCCCAAAGGAGATGCCCTTGACCTCGGCCGCCCTGATCGGATGTGGGGTGATGACCGGGACCGGCGCAGTGTTCAACCGGGCCCGAGTCGGACTCGGTGACAGCGTTGTCGTGATCGGCGCCGGTGGTGTCGGCTTGAACGTGATCCAGGCGGCAAAGTTGGTCGGCGCAAAGCAGATCATTGCGATCGACCGGATCGCAGAAAAGGAGCAACTCGCGACCGCCTTCGGTGCCACCGACTTTCTCCTTGCCGAGGACGACGATTTCGATGCGATCGGATCGGTCAAGGCACTCAGCGGCGGTGGCGTACACCACGCATTCGAGGTCGTCGGCCACACCGGTCTGCTCGCCGACGCGATCCAGATGACGCGAGCAGGCGGCAACATCTGCGCAGTGGGTGTGCCCGATCTGACGGCGAGCGTCACCTACAACTTCCAGTCGCTGCATCAGAACAAGAACCTGATGGGCATTCGGGCCGGGGGTGCCCGTCCCCGCAAGGACTTCCGCACGCTCGCCGACCTCTACATGAAGGGCATGCTGAAGCTCGACGAAATGATCAGCAACACGGCTGGACTCGACGGCCTCATACCGGCGTTCGACGCCATGCGGGCGGGAACCGAGGCTCGTACAGTCCTCCTCCCCCACGCCTAGGGCGCACG
>Ga0255764_10002466_pt1 | contig 15044 bp, 14 predicted proteins | sample 071ome_30_FD_179964 | JGI IMG/M metagenome (GOLD analysis project Ga0255764, IMG submission 179964) | Coastal salt marsh microbial communities from the Groves Creek Marsh, Skidaway Island, Georgia - 071406AT metaG (version 2) | ecosystem: Environmental > Aquatic > Marine > Intertidal zone >... | reverse complement strand
CCGTCGAACGCGAAGCGAGCATCGAACGCGAACGATTGAAAAAGCAAGCCAAACTCGAGCGCGCGAGAGAACTCGCCAGGCGAAAACTCGAAAAAGAAAACGAACGAAAACGAGCGGAAGAAGAACTTCTCCTCCGTAAAAGAGAAGACGAACGTTTGCAAAACCTCGCCATCGAGGAGCAAAGATTAGAGCGCGCCCGAGTCGAAGCGAGAAGAAAAGAGAGAGAAATCGAAGAGCAAAAGTTACTCTTGGAGGAAATCGAGCGCATCAACAGAGCGAACAAATCGTGGGCGGATTACGCCAGCGACAGCGAAGAAGACGACTTGAGCGATTTGAGAGCGTTCGTGGATAAAGTCAACATGAATAGCAGCACTTAGAAGAAGAGAGATGAACGTAGCAATAGTAGTACTAATAGTAATAGCATGTTTAATCATCCGCGCGCGCGCGCGCCGGCGGTTGAAAATCGAAAACCGTTGAAACTTGAACAACACGCAAATCAAATCTTCACAAGTTAAGAAACGCGCGCCGCGAGCATTTATTACGCGCAGATTCGCTCGCGCCCCAAAATGCCGCGAAAACAACAACCACCATCATCTCTAGCGAACGACCAAATCGTCGTTCAAAGACGACAAACCTTGCGCGGTGATTTCACTTTTAAATCTCGACGAAAGAAACTCAATCCTATTCGCGAGTTTCTCGCCATGCACGTCTGGCTCGGACTGTTTCATCTGAACGCGCTGATCGTATCGCTGCTCGCGTTCGCGCTCAACGACCATCCGTCGACGCGCAACGCGTTGATTGCGATGTACGCGATGGTGTGTTTCTGGCCGAACAAGAAACCGTACCCGAAATGGGGTTTGCGTCTCGCCAATCACATCGTCCACGCCGCCGTGCAGTATTTCCCGTTAAAGAACAAACACGTGAACGAAGAGAAACATTTGAAGCTCGTCGCGAACGGGACGCCAGTTTTGATCGGTTTGGAACCGCACGGGGTTTTACCGTTACAAATGGCTGCGATTGCAGAGTATTATTTATTCGACGGCGCGATACGAACGGCGAGAGATCATGAATGTTTTGAAGATGAAGAGGAAAGACAGCGGTTGCGAGACGCGTTCGCGGTGTCGAGCGCGTTTGCGAGCTCGAGCATTTTTTACGTGCCACTGGTGAGACACCTGTGGCCGTGGTTAGGTTTAGATCCAATCAGTCGGTACCACATTAAGAAAGTGTTATCGAACGGCGGCGTGGCGGTTATCGTTCCCGGAGGCGTTTCGGAGGTTTTGAAGATGGAGAAAAAGAGAGAAGTCGTGTATTTGCGAAAACGGTACGGGTTCGTGAAAATCGCGATTCAAACCGGAGCGGCGTTGATGCCGGCGTACGCGTTCGGGGCGACGAGAACGTACAGTTGGTGGCGACTAGGACCACCGCTAATGACGAAAAAGTTAGCCGAACGAATCTCGAAGATTTTGTTGTTCGCGCCGATTGTCTTTTGGGGACGGTTCTTCGGGCCGTGTCCGAGGAAAGTCCCGTTGGTGACGGTATACGGCCCTCCGATTGAAGTGAAACAAACAGACGAGCCGACGCAAGAGCACGTACGGGAGGTTTTAGATAAGTTCATAGAAGGGATGAAGAAAGTCTATTACGAGAATCGAGACGAGTTTGGGTACGAAGGCATAGAGTTAGTCGTTGAATAATAATGTACCATGGTATATATGATATAGTTCTGTTTTGATTCAAAAACACTTTCAACGCGCGTCGTCGTCGTCGTCTCTGAAAACATTTTTTTCTTTCTCTCTCTGCTACTCATGTGTTACAATAACTATTGCTACAGCGTCGTGATCATCGTAAATCATCATCATAAATAAATAAAACCAATCCTACTCCTACTCTTTTCCAGCTCCGGGCGAGCCTGCAAAGATAAACTCGGGATACTCCGTGCTCAACGTCGTCAGCGTCGGCATCGTCATATTCGCTATGCACTTCCTATTCTCCTTGACCATCCTATAAAACTCCTCGTACGAAATGCTCCCGTCTTTCGCGATGTCCACTTGCTCGAACGTGTTATCCAACACCCTCTCGATGGCCTCTTCGTTCAAATTCAAAAATATCGACCGTTTCATCACCGCCGACACCAACTGTTTCAACTCCTCGCGCGTGATTTCTCCGTTCCCGTTCACGTCGTACAAATCAAACGCAAACTTCGCCTTGTCGCGCGTGCTCGCTCTCGGGTGAAACACGTTCAGCGTTTTCACAAACTCGTCGAAGAATATGTACCCCTCGTCGTTCGTGTCGAACTTTTCAAACAACCGGCGTTCAAACGTAAAAAATTTTCCTCCTCCTCCTTTAGCGTTCTCGTCGTTCTTCTTCTTCTTCTCCATCAAAAGCTCCTCTCTCTTCTTCTTCCCGAACAGCGCTTCGATGAATTCCCCTTCGTCGATGACGTTATCGTCGTGCGCGACTGAATCGAATAAACTTTTCAAAACTTTCACGTCGTTTTCCGAAAAGAACGTGTTCTGGCGCAGTTTCGAGTGCACCGTTTCGTGGTACGACTTCGTTCGGGGCGTTTTATCGTCTTCGTTGAGACCGATCGAAGATTCGTCTCGTCCCGAACTCGAACTCGCCGACCAAACGATGTTCGATTCGCCGCTGCTGCTGCTCTTAGACGCCACGCACCCCATTTTCAATACTAACGCTAGCTACGTGTGTCAGAAAAACACACACAATCTCTGTCTCTCACTGTTTTGTCGCCTCTTAGCTTCCTCTTCTTCTTCTTCTTCTTCTTCTTTCCCGGCGCAAACTTTTTTTGCGTTTCGCGTCTTCGTGCGAACAATTTTAATTTCTTCTTTTTGAAATTTTTTAACCCTAAACCCTAAACCCTAAACTAGAGAGCGAGCGAGAGAGAGAGTGCACTAAAAAATCAGAACACAAAAAAATGGCGTCTGGATTCGGCGCGAAAGGATCGGAAGGGAGGTGCTATCCTCTCTGGCAGGGGTTTTCTAAGGTATTACACGTGACGATGTGACACGCGTTTCTTTCTTTCTTTCTTTCTTTCTTTCTTTTTGTTTTGTTGTTGTTGTTGTTAATGGGGAGAGAGAGAGATCCCATTTTTCATTTCGTCGTCGTTCGTCAAAGTCGTTCGTTCGTGGGGAAAGAAAACCCATCAGAGTTTAACGCGTATTTTATTATCGCTGACAAAACGATATGAACGTGACTACTCATTTTAATGATACGCACATAATAAAGTGCATGTCGACGGCGTCGGACCCTTCGGATTGCAAAGACGTCCGCGAGGACTATTTAGAGTGTCTCCACCACAAGAAAGAGTTTCAACGCACGAACGCGATCCAGGCGGAAGCGGACCGACAGAGAGGCGAAGAGGCGGGGAAGATTTTAGAGAAGATCGAGAAACACATCTACGACCAGAGCTGGGCGGAGGTGAAGAAGAAAGAAGACGGTGGTAAAGAGAAGTAGGCTTGAGATAGATTTTTGTATGATTATAGAGGGTATTATATGTAACGTCGACGACGAAACGACGACGCGTTTTACTTTAATATACACCTTCTTTACGCGTCGCTTTACTCTTTTTGTTTCACCCGGTCAACGCTCTGAGCATGTCGATCACTCTCCGCATTTCTCGCTTGGTGAACGGATTGTTCTCGTGAAACTCGTCGAAGACGAGCGGAGAGATTTCGTAGTACGCCTCTTCGCTTTCGTCTCCGCTTTCTTCTTCTTTGATTTTTTTCTTCTCGAAACCAAACGCTCGCAAACACTTCTCGCCTTCCTCGCCGCAGCTTTTGACTCTCTCCGTGAACGCTTTACCGTTGACGTTTATCCGTTTATATTTCGCGTCTTCTTTCTCTATGGCGTTGCTCGCGTATGCGATGACTGTTTTCACCAGAGTCGCGAACCGCCGTTCTCGTTCGTCTTCGTTCGCTACTTCGTTCGCTACTAACTTCGCCTTGGCCTCGCTCAGCGCCGCGAACGCGGCGTCTTTCAATCGATCAAACTTCTCCACGTTATACGCCTTCTCTTCTAAAACTTCTCTCAATTTCACATCGTTCGCTCCTTTTATGTCTTCTGAAATAGCTTTCCTACCGGTCGCGCCGTCGAATATTTGCGCGCGCGGAAACCCGGCGACGCCCGCCTCGCTCGCCAATCTTCGATTCGCGTCGCTCTCGTTCACCAAACACTTAACGAATGCGACGGATAAACGCTCGCCGCATTCTCTCGCCATGTGCTCTATTTTCGGCGCGAAAACGCGGCACGGCTGGCAGTTTTCCATCGAATACACGAGCACGATTAAAGAGTAGCATTGGTTGTTGTTGTTTTTCTTCCGATAGAGTATCTCTCTGAACTCTTCTCCGCCGCGCGTCAACGCGTGCACTTTCCCGGGTTCGGGGAAAACCAAACTCGTCGTTCTCGTCTTCAGAGCGTCTCTTCTGTTGGCCAAAAGGGCGAGACGGAGAAGCTCGGCCGCCGCGAGCGACGCCTCGTTCTTCTCGCTGTCGTCGTTGTTGTCGTTGTTTTCTTCTTCTTCTTCTTCTTCTTCTTCTTTGTTGATATCGCCGCTCATGTCCGTATCTTAAGTTTCGGGAAAATGAAGAAATTCAGTTAAGAAATCTCGTCAAACGACGTGCGCGCGCTTCGTATCAAACTCTCGATAGAAAAACACACACACACACACAAAAGCACGCGCGCATGTGAAGCTCGCTCTGTTCTCTCTCTCTCTCTCTCTCTTTAATGTCGCGACACATCAGAAGCCGCACGACGACGACGACGACGACGACGAAGTCATCTTCACCGACGGGAACGACGTTATTGAGGACAACGAATAACAACAACAACAACGACAACAACTACGCGCACAAAAGAGCGCCGGGGACGACATCGACGAAACGGAAAACACCGACGACGGCCTCGTCTTTATCTTCTTCTTCTTATTATTATTCGTATTCGTCGGGAAGAAAAATAAAACTCTTCGCGATTGCCGTTTTCGTCTTGTGTGCGTGGCAGTTTTTGTTCGCGTCGTACCTGTTGCGCGTCGACGAAGACGAGGACGAGTGGACGGCGATGGACGCGCTGACGAAGAGCAGGAGTAGTGGCGGCGGTGGCGGTTTTGGCAACAACATTAACAACAACAACAACAACGATTATTATTATTATTACGATGACAACAACATGTTAAAACTCGAAGACGCGACGCACGATATCGACGCGTCTCCGAAATACGAACCGAAGATGAAACTGAACGCGTTCGGGTACGTGTATTGGCATCGAGACCGAGGCGAAGGCGTGGCGAATTGGCACGCGTCGCTGGCGGAAGTGCTGAGATTTGCTCGAGCGCACAGGAGGACGTTAATCAGTCCGTGCGTGAGGAATGGTCAGTTGAAGCCGTGCGTGTACGATACGGACGACGCGTCGAGTTTGAGGACGAGCACGTGCAGGACGAAACGAGTCGGATGTAAGTATCCCAGGAAAAGATCGGAGAAAGATTTGGACGTGGAGGAGGATTTGAGCAGCGACGTGATGAGACCGATGACTTTGGCGCAGTATTACGATCACGAGCGATTGAAAACGTACGTGGACGATATGGTGAGTTACGAACAGTTCGCGGAGAGGTTTTTTGAACGCATTTTAGAGGACGCGAGAGGGAAGGATGGGGGAAAGTTCACCGAGGACGACGAAGAAGAAGAAGGAGACGGAGACGGAGAGAATAATAACCGAAACGCGAAGAAGAAGAAGAAAAAGAAGAAATCGTCGAACAAAAAGAACGAGAAACACAAAAAGAAGAAGTACCGCGCGTACAGAATGGATTGCAGCGGCGACCATTGCGTGCTGCCAGACGATAAAATGTGCGAACCACCCACGGAGGAAGAGCTCTACGACGAAAAAGGAGAGATTATGAAAAAATGGCGCGAAGACTTTGATTTCGATTGGCTCGAGTACGCCGACAATTTAGAACATCCAGTGACGGTCTCTTCTTCTTCTTCTTCTTCTTACGGCCGCGGCGGCGGCGGCAGCAGTCCGCGAAAAGCCATGAAAAAGAGCGAGTTGACACAAATGACGCGCGACGACGACGACGACGACGAAGAGTTGTATAAGAACATAATCAAGAAGCGCAAAAACAAACCCGACGACGAAGAAACGAAAAGGAGGCGAAAAGCGCCTCTCGCTGGACGCGCCGATCTAGAAGAGTTTGCGCGAAACGGCGGCGTCGTGCGGAAACGCGCGAAAGACGATGCCGAAAAGAGAGAAGACGAGAAAGAGAAAAAGAAGGTAAAGAACCCGCTTTTAAGCGAAGGCGGTGACGAGGAAGAGACCGCTACCAAGACGGAAGACGACCAAACTACGTCGTCGTCTATGTCCTCGTTAGGACGACTCACGCTGGCGACAGATTCTGAAACCGTCGGCACGGACGTCATCGTATGCGACGATAAAAACCGTTTCGTGACGAAAATTGCCATGATTTCATATTTTCACGATAAAACAGTCAACTCGCGCCCGTTGACGGTGACCCGACGCGGTTTGATTCGCGCGTTGAACTCAACCAGAGTTGCACCCAGGGAAGGCGCAAAACTTGAGGCGCGACGGAAAGAGAACGCCAAACGCGAAATGGACTTCATACGAATAGAACATCCCGACGCGTTTGAACTTCTCGATGAGGATTACATCAAAGGCTACGAGAACTGTCAGATTGATTTTTGCCACGCGGTTGTACCGGACGAACCGGACGAAGCGATTTCGCTTTCCATGAAGACGTTAAAAAACGCGCTGAAGATGCGCTACTTAGCCAAAGAGAACGAAAATCCTTTGGTCAATTGGAAGATGAACGTAAACGCGGTGTGGTACGATTTTACTAGCGACGAGGCGCGGTTGATGTATGCGACCGAGAAATGGTCTCGATACATAGAAAACATCGCGATTGATTTTCTCGGCTCGCGAAACTTGGCGCACCCGTACAAAGCGTTTCACTGGAAATCCAAAGGCTACTTGGATTGGCGATCGGCAGATTTGGAACAAGACGGCGTTTACGAACTCGCGACGCGCGAACTAGAACAAAAGAGCATGTGGTGCGCCTCTGAATTCGTAAAGTCGGTGAGAATGGAAGGCGTGGACGCTAAAGCGCGCATCGCCCTCGTTTCCGACATCCCGGCAAACACCGACGGCGGCGAGGACGATAGCCGGCATCTGGTCAAACCGTTGACGCCTAGCAGAGAACCAGGCGACGTCGACCATCGCGTCATGCACATGCTCTGGGATTTACTCAACAAAACGACATCCTCAGACGACGCCTTTTCCGGCCAAACCACCCGCGGCGTCGTCAAAATCGACGTCTCCAACCCGTACGCCATCTGGGCCAACACCACCGACTCTGGCATCGTCGGCGTCATCGACCACATCATCGCCGAAAAAGCTGCCACTCTCATCACCTGCGCCGACCCAACCGCCGAGTGCGCGCACTGCATGAACGTCGACAGCGAGTTCGTCGCCAGCGTGTTGACGAAGCGCCTCTTGGATCGAACGCCCAAAGCCAGAAACACGCTCGTAAAGTGGGGTTGAAAATGTAAACAACACGATAGCGCGCGCACTTTGTAATAACGAATAGTTTTTTAGAACAGAATAGTATTATTATTCGAAGACAAAACGAGACGACGCGCGCGCCTTTGCGGGTTACGCAGAGCAGCAAGTATCCTCTTTTTCCATTTTCTCTCTTCTCTCTCGTGCTTTTTACGAGAAAAAAAAATTGGAAAAGAAAGAAATCGTCACACACGCGAAAAGAGAGAGCGCGCGAGCGAACAAAAAAGACACGCTCTTCTCTCTTTCCATCCTCCACGCAAAAACCCCGTCTACCTCTCTCTCTCACACGCTGCGCGCGCGCGTGATAATACACACGTAGTACACGCGTTGTTAACAGAGAGAGAGAGAGAGACAAAGGAGAGAATTGGAGGGATTCAAATCAAAAATGGCTGACGACACCGCGCGAGCCGTGACGACGACTTTGACGACGTCGGAACCAGAGGTGGACCGGTCCGTCCACCCGTCCGGGATCGTGCCCACTTTACAGTGCGTTTTATTTCACACCATCTCTTTGATAATAGTATACGACGAGAAGAGGAAGAGAGAGCTTTCTCTCGGGAAAACTCCTCGAGATCGGCGCGTTTGAATTCGATTGAAAATTGGAAAATGCGCGCACCACAAACACCTTTATTGCGCTTCTGACGACGACGCTTTATTTTCTCTCTCGTAAACAACACAGAAACATCGTGGCTACGGTGAACTTAGATTGCAAATTAGATTTGAAGACGATCGCGTTTCACGCGAGAAATGTAGAGTATAACCCAAAGGTATGACTTTGAGAGCGTTTTTGACCTCTTTCTTCTCTCTCTCTCTCCCTCGCGCGCGAGAGAGCGAAACACGCGATTCGAAACGCGCGCGCCTTACTTACGCGCTAATATAAAAACTGACGAAACGATAACCTCTATTTTTTACCACGCAATAACAACACACCACAGCGTTTTGCAGCTGCAATCATGCGGATCAGGAACCCGAAAACGACGGCGTTAATTTTCGCGTCGGGGAAGATGGTGTGCACGGGCGCCAAGACGGAGGCGTTGGCGAGAGAGGCGGCGCGGAAGTACGCGAAAGTGATCATAAAGTTAGGTTTCCCGGCGCAGTTTAAAGATTTTAAGATTCAGAACATGGTTGGGTCGTGTGATGTGAGGTTTCCAATACGATTAGAAGGTTTAGCGTGGTCGCACGGGCATTTCGCGCAGTACGAGCCGGAGTTATTTCCCGGTTTGATTTATAGGATGCAGATGCCGAAAATCGTGCTTTTGATTTTTGTCAGCGGAAAAATTGTGTTGACTGGTGGGAAAAGAAGAGAAGATATATATCAAGCTTTTGAGAACATATACCCGGTGTTGACGGAATTTAAGAAATTACAGTTGGAGTCGGACGAAGGAGACGTCCCGGGGGGTGCGGCTGCGGCGCCGCAGGCGCTTCCGGCGCCCTCCGGGGCAGCCGGGAAAAAAGGCAAGAAATCGAAAGCTTGATCAAAGATACACACAAATATATATACACGTATAAACGCACACACGCATCGGGCGAAGCAGAAGAAAAAGAAGAAAACGATACGAAAAACTAATGTACTAAAACGAGAAGAAAAAAGAGAACAAAACAAAGTAGAAATTATACGCACATCAAAATTGCAACGACACACTTAAAAGAAGTATTAAGTGCTCGACGAGACGAGGTGAAACACCATCGCCAGTGACGGGCACACATTAGCAAACACACACACACTTACATATCTTTAGGAAGAAAACGAGCGATATAGAAAGCGAGAGAGTGCTTGTTGTGAGACAGTATCACGTCACAGCTCGTCAAAAACAAAACGAAAAGAATTTTTTAGTACACGCGCTTTTGTCTCCCTTTTCGCTTTAAAATTGACTACGTATTAAAAATCTGGTGTTTATCTGTGCCTACGTTTTACATTTCATACCCTCGTCTCTCTCTCTCTTTTCTCATGTCTGCTATTCTACTAAATACACCGTCGTTCGCACACCGACGGATGACGATTCCACCACCGCCACTCAATCTCTCTCTCTTCTAAAACCTCTCTCTCTCTCTCTCTCGTCCTCGTCGATTCAATCAATCGTTTCCGCCCAACACCGGTAACTGTATCTTCTCCATCTTCATAAACTCCCACTCCTTTTGACACAACGGACAAAACGAACGCTGTTTCAACCACTTGGAGATGCAATCTAAGTGGAACACGTGACCGCAGTTCCCCCACTGTTTTATTTAAAAGCGTATCGTTAGACGCGCAAAGCGAGAGTCAGTTTTGGTTGCACTTTCTTCCTCTTTCGTTTCGTTAAAAAAAACCGCGATCTCGCTTTTTGAATCTCTCTCTCTCTTTCCCGCGAGGAAAGCGACGATAGATGCTAACTCGAACGAAGAAAAGATAAAGATATAAAGAGAGAGAGACGAAAGAGAAAACAAACGAGATAAACGCACCGCGATGGACAAACCATCCGCGCCTTCCTGTTGACTGTTCGCTTGAAACTCGATGGACGGTTCGTGTAACGTGTTTCTGCAAATCGCGCACGAATCGAACGAGGTTGACCACGACCACACGGCGACGGCGTTCCATTTTTTAACCTCGATTTTTCTTTTCGTCGATGGTGTTGTTGTCGTTGCTGCTGTTGTTGTTGTCGTCGTCGTCGGTGCCGCGTCCATGGCGTCGTCGGAGACCATTGTTATTAGTAGTAACTAGTGCGCGTTTTTTTTCTTCTCTTTTTGAAGCATCGTGCGTCTCTGTGTCTCGGACAACTTTTCAAAATTTAGGGTTTCAAGATAAACCCTAAACAAACAATTTTGATACGACGACGCAAGATTTTTCAAAAGAGATTCACGGATTTTGTGACTGAAAAAACACTCTCGCGACCAAAAAAAAGCTTTCTCGAGCAGTGCAAAACATCGAAAAAAAAAAGCGAGCGATATATTCGGAAACGCTATCGGCATAACAGCACGCGAAGACACTTTTTAGTTATATATAAGAAATGTTTGCACTGAGCACTTCTGGTGTTTTAGCTCGACCAAAGTTGGTATCGTCGTCGAAGAGATGCTCTGCGAAGAGAGCGATGCCGATGGCGAAAATGGTACGCTTATATATATGAATTTTCGTTTTTTGTTTCTTTCGGTTATGTAGAAAATGGTCGGTATCCCATCGAGAGGAGAAAGCGGATCCGAAAAAATGCGCGGAAGGATATCGCGCGGATTTTAACCCAGACGCGAATTAGAGACTGACTTTTCTCGCACATTTTCTCTCTCACAATCAAACGCAGTCCGCGGAAACGAAGGTTGTCGAAGCGGCGACTGTTGCGACCGCGGCGTCCACGCTCGGTTTCGCGCAATCGTCGTTTGCCGCACAATCGGAGGAAGTTGTTGGTAACTTGGCGGGTATCGATGGCAGAATCGCCATCTTCTTTGTGTTTGCGCCGGTCCTCGGCTGGGTCGCGTACAACATCTTGGGCCCGGGTTTGAACCAGCTCGAAGACATGCAAAAGAAGAACGCGAAGAGAAAGGGTATCGTTGGAGGGGCGATTGGTAGTGCTTTGGGAGCGTCTTTGATGATGCAACCGGAAAGCGCGGATGCCGCGGAGCAAGTCGTTGGTAACTTGGCTGGCATCGATGGCAGAATCGCCATCTTCTTTGTGTTTGCGCCGGTCCTCGGTTGGGTCGCGTACAACATCTTGGGCCCGGGTTTGAACCAGCTCGAAGACATGCAAAAGAAGAACGCGAAGAGAAAAGGGATCGTCGCCGGTTTGACGGGTTTGTCCGCGGCGTCGTTGATGGCCATGCCGGAGCAAGCGGATGCCGCGGAGCAAGTTGTTGGTAACTTGGCTGGTATCGACGGCCGCATCGCCATCTTTTTTGTGTTTGCGCCGGTCCTCGGTTGGGTCGCGTACAACATCTTGGGCCCGGGTTTGAACCAGCTCGAAGATATGCAAAAGAAGAACGCGAAGAGAAAGTAAACACCCCCCCCCACCCAACTACGCAACACGTATAAAATGAGAGAAAGAGAGAGAGAGAGTTATATAATCAGAAACCTATTTTGTTAGTATTGTAAATGTTATTATGCACAATACTGTATCGCTAATACTAATGATGTTCATGCATACAAAACCAAACGCGCTGCGAATTGCTTATTATATATTTCTTCTTATCCGAATAAGTCGGCAAACGGATCCTTCTTTGCGGACGTTCGAGCCACGCCACCGCTAATGGAAGATTGCGCGTTGGGTTGTGGTGGATTTTTGTTATCGCTATTGTGCTGTTGCTGAGAGAGTTGACTGTTTCCTTCTACGCTGATATCTCCGAGCAAGTCACCGAGTAAGTCCACGGTAGGAGACGCTGTCGACGGTGGCGGCGCAGTCGATGGTACTCCAGATAACAAATCGCCGAGTAAACTAGCAGAGCTTGGGGTACTAGTAGTAGCGCTCGTAACTGGTGGTGTTGGTGGCGAAGGTGCAGATACCGTTGCTGTTTTTGGTCCTCCGAACAAATCGTTAGCGAGTTTTTGCTTCCTCTGCTCAGATTCAGAAATCTCTTCTTCTCTGTTCGCAGTTGTTGACGCGCGCGGAGGAGGTGATATTGTTGGAAACACGTGTTGTTGTTGTTGTTGTCCCGGGTGCGCAAGCAGATCTGGGACGATAAGCGATGGTGACGGAACGTGGTGTTGGGCAGGCGCCGCTGCTGATGATGATGAAAGGATAGTGTCATCTTCCTCTTCTTGTTTCACATCTACCGTCGTAATCTTCGGTTTCGAATATGGTTTAGCACCGTTTGCGAGCGCACGTTGCGTGTACGTGTCGATAGCCGAAAAATCAAACGACACGGTAGTACTGTTCGCTACGTTAGCAGTTGCCGAAGCAAAAAGCATCCCGAGCTCAGGATCTTTCGCGATTCGAAGTAAGTCGCTCGCCACGCGGTGCGTTCGAACATCCGAGCTCAAGGCGCACCATTCAATCACTTTCAAAGCGCGATCAGGAAATTGCGATGATGCAGTCTTTTGTCGCATTTTCAAATGCCAGTACGCGTCTAATACGAGAGGAGCGTTTCTAATGTCGCTTTCAAAAGGTATCGCTAACGTGTTCGATACGTTTTCAAACGAGGCGTTCGAATATCGTCCAATTGTAAAGCACGCGATATCGACGATTGCCCTGGGTAGTGGTTTACACGCCTCTCGTTCGGTGCAGACGATAGTTGCGTAGAGCTCACTCGCTTCTAGACGCATCTCGTCGTCCGTAGACTCGTCTCCAGAAATGCCTTCCCTGAGCGTATTCTTCACCCGTTCGGCAATTAACGCCGAGGATTCAAATTCAGGAATCGTCGGTTCGTGTCCATCGCCTTGTAACAGTTCAATCACTTTATTCGTATTTTCTAAAAACCATTTCGCGTCCGGGGCAAACTTTTCGATCGTTTGGCTCGTTTTCAACGCGAAGTCTGCGCGGACGTACCTATCGTTGGATTTGCGCAAAAAGCTCAACATCTTCTCGACGATCACGTCGCAATTATTTGCGGTGGTTATCTTGGACAACAAGTCAAACGTTTTCGCCCTGACCGATTCATCTTCACTATCTAACGAGTCTACTATGTGCATTTGATGCTCTGCCGCACAATCAGGAAGTCTTGGCGCCAATTTCGCGAGAGCGTCCAAGGCAGCGTATTTCAAATTCGCGTTCCGCCATCGATCCGAGCTACTCACGTTCAATTTCACATTTCCGTCCTCTCCGACGCCTCGATTGATAAACTTCCTCACGATCCCTTCGCATTGTTCCAACAATTCTCTGTTTGGATAAATCTTTGCAATTGTAAGCACGCACTCTAACAATATCCCGTCCCCGGTGCTACTCTTCGCCTTTTGCGCCTTCTTCATTGTCAACTGAATCACCTCGTACGCCTGTTTCGACGCTTCTCTATCCCCGCTGCCTAAAATGCCTAGTATTTTCAAAATCTTAATCTGCGCGAACGGCGCGGGTACTTTGTGATAATCATACGACGTCGGCAAGCGTCTTTCAACGATTTGTTTCAAAATCGACACGAAACTTGGGACCAAGTTCACGTACTTTCCAGCCTCTCTTTCGCACAAATCTCTCAACACGCACAAACTCGCAAACATCACGCTCGGATCGCGATCACACAACATCCTCCGAAACGAGTTCCCTAAATGACTCGTGCTTTCTGGAGAAAACGTGGCAAACTTTTGCAAACACAACACCGCCTTTTTCCTCACGTGCGCGTTCGCGTGGTCCAACAACTTCTCCACACTCGGCAACAACGCCGGTATCGCGTTATTCTCGTCCGTGATCAACTTTGCGATTGCATTTAGTGCCGCGCACACCACCAAATATTCCGAACTCGCCAAATCGTGTTGCATGGTGTTAATCAACAACATGATCAACTCGCTCTTATCGTCCAAGATGTGCGAACACGCTAAATACGCCTGCCGCTTCACGCTCAAATCGCTCTCATGTGTCGCTTTGACCGCGTAAATTTGCCCGAACGACGTGTCGTGATCGAGCATCTCCACGTACACTAATCTCAAGAGTAGCTCTTTCAGGGTATTTTTGTTCACTTTCGGATTCGAGAGCAAGTGCTTCAACAAGTGCGCCTCTCTTTTCACGATTTGGTCCTCATCCATTTTGTTTTTACACTCGCCTGTTTGTGGTAGTATCATTACGCGCGCGTGAGTGAATGAATACGAGTAATCGAAGGATAGAAGAACGCGCGCGCGAGAGTGAGAAAGTTGGTGCGACGATATTCTGTTAAAGCGAATCCAACCCCCACCCGGCACCGCACAAAAATGTCCGCGAACGTCTAACGAGATTTTTGCGCAAAATCTTTCGCGGTGGCATAACGGAAAATCGAAAATTAGGTGTGGGAAAGAGAGAGAGAGCGAGAGCGAGAGCGAGAGAAGAATAACGCGTCGATAAAAAAGAACCTACCGATAGCTCTCACGAGTTCGTAAAACTCCGTGGATTTCAGTTTCATCGGTGCCGTGGGTCGGTCTGCCATGACGCCAACGTGACCCGACATTTTTTCGATTTCAGAAAGTTCTTCTTGTGTGTCTCTCTTTTTATGACGAAGAAGAAGTTGGAAAAGAGAGATGAAAAAGAAACGAGAGTGTTCTGTGTTCAGTTTTGATGTGTTAATAAAATAATAATACAGCAACAAGCGCCTAGTGCAGCATTTAAAATTGTATGTGTAGATATTCTATCGATGAATGCGTTTTTCGTTGCACAACGCTCTCTCCGCGAAGGCTCTGGCGGTTTCTTCGCCTCTCGGGACGTGTCCGTACGGGTTTTCCGTCCACCGCGTGCGTCGTCGGTAGACGGTGAAATCTAACCCGCTGTTCCCCCAGTGTGTGCTAATAGATCTGGTTTCGATCGGTTCGAAAACGCAACAGGATTTGATTCTTGATTTGCACATGGTCGTGCATAATCGAGACTCGTTGATGACGAGGTGCGTGAGTAAAGGCAAAC
>Ga0255764_10002465_pt1 | contig 15046 bp, 18 predicted proteins | sample 071ome_30_FD_179964 | JGI IMG/M metagenome (GOLD analysis project Ga0255764, IMG submission 179964) | Coastal salt marsh microbial communities from the Groves Creek Marsh, Skidaway Island, Georgia - 071406AT metaG (version 2) | ecosystem: Environmental > Aquatic > Marine > Intertidal zone >... | reverse complement strand
CGAGTATTAATATTGGCATTTTCAATCCAAACGTAACTCAAAAGATCACCTTTCGATTTGATAGGAATGGAAACTTCGTTTCCAGATCCAAACGTACCAATATAATCCATACGTTCTGGTTTAATAGCAAAGTTTGTGTGACGTTTATAGTTTTGTCTAAAAAAAGAGACTTCTGGGTTGCCTGTGATATAGACATCCTGGGCACCAACGGAGACAAGATCAATCAAAGCAGCTGACATATTTACTACTATACTATATTAAAAAAATCAGGCGTTAACGAAGTAAGATAAAAATGGTCGTGTTCCAGGCACTCACCTGGGAAACACAAGACACGGAAGACGAACACCTTATTAGTATTTTTGGTAAAACAAGTGAAGGTAAATCCGTGTGTGTGACGACGAGTTTTACACCATACTTTTTTATAAAACTCCCTAAGAAAACGACACCATTAGATGTTCGTAATTTGTATACAAAGATTGATAAAACGTGTCCTGAGTGTCTGACGAGTTACGATATTGTTCAATCTAAAGATGTATGGGGGTTTCAGAATAATGAACAGTTTACGTTTATGCAGTTAAATTTCAAAAATTTAGCGGCGCGACGAATGGTAAATGGAAGACTAAAACGTACATTACCCGATGAATCTATAAAATATAAGGTATACGAATCCAATTTAGACCCCGTCCTGAGATTAATGCACAGAACGGGTATACAATCTACGGGGTGGTTGGATACCGGCGACGAGTGTGTGCGTTCGTATCTCGCGCATGTGGATATAGACTTGTTCTGTAATAACTGGAAAACACTTAAACCCATTGATATTCCCGAGACGGCGCCATTTGTCGTTGCTTCTGTGGATATTGAGTGTAATAGCTCAACCGGTAAGTTTCCTGATGCAGATGTAAAAGATGATGCGTGTTTTCAAATTGCTGTATCACTTGCACATTTTGGTTCCGATATACCGTACGATAAAACGTGTTTCTGTTATAAGAAGACGGACCCGGATTTAGAAGGGTGTATAATTAAAAGTTATGATACAGAACGTGAAATGCTTATGGCATTTAAGGCGTATATGATGGAAAAAGATATTGACATTATAACTGGGTGGAACATATTTGGTTTTGATTTGGAATATATTATGAAACGTGCGGTCATGACACATTGTGATCCATCCTTTTACGAAATGAGTAAATTGAAAAACTATACGTGTGAACTTGTGTATAAGAAATTATCGTCGAGTGCACTCGGTGATAACGACCTTAAGATTTTACCTATACCCGGGAGGTTTATTTTTGATTTGTTTCATGAGGTTAAAAAAGGGTACAAACTTGATTCGTACAAACTCGATAATGTTTCAAAATTGTACCTCGGTGATAATAAAATCGATATGCCTCCGAAAGAAATGTTTGCGCGTTTCGTTGAAGAAGACCCCGTGAAGTTACGTGAAGTTGCGGAGTACTGTATTAAGGATACTTTGTTACCACACAGACTTTTGTCTAAACTGTGTACACTCATAAACTTACTAGAAATGGCAAAAGCGACATGGGTTCCTCTGTGTTATTTGGTCGAACGGGGACAACAAATCAAAGTATTTAGTTTATTAACAAAAAAGGCACGTGAAATGGGGTTCATGGTACCAACACTATCTTGGGGTCAACAGTCTACAATAGGATACGAAGGTGCAACTGTTCTCGAAGCACAGAAAGGTGCCTATTATACACCTATTACCGCCCTAGATTTTGAAGGCCTGTATCCATCAATCATGATGGCACACAATTTATGTTATTCGACCCTCGTTATGGATTCGAAATACGAAGACATACCTGGTATAAAATACGAAACGTTTGGGTTTTATAAGTTTGCACAAGACGTTCCGAGTCTTCTGCCAAGTATTCTCTTAGAACTGAAACAGTTTCGTAAACAAGCTAAAAAAGATATGGCACAATCGACCGGTGCGTTAAAAGAAATGTATAACGGTAAACAATTAGCGTATAAAGTGTCTATGAACTCTGTATACGGTTTTACGGGTGCAGCAAAAGGTATGTTACCATGCGTACAAATTGCATCTACGGTAACGTTAAAAGGGCGAAGCATGATTGACGAAACAAAAGCATACGTTGAAAAGAATTTTCCGGGTGCAAAGGTAAGGTACGGTGATACGGATTCTGTTATGGTCGAATTTGACGTTGGAAATCGTAAAGGTATGGAAGCGATCGAGTATAGTTGGGAACTTGGTGAACGTGCCGCGGGTGAGTGTACCAAACTGTTTAAAGCACCAAATAATCTCGAACTTGAGAAAGTATATTGTCCGTACTTTTTGTATTCAAAAAAGAGGTACGCCGCGAAACTATGGACAAAAGGAAAAGACGGGAATATGAATATGGATTATATAGATGTTAAAGGTCTTCAATTGGTTCGACGTGATAATACACCACACATGCGTGAAGTGTGTAAAGAACTACTCGATGTCGTGTTAGAAAGTAGTGATACCGGACCACCAAAAGCACTCGCTTTACAAAGAGCTATTGAACTTATTGAAGGTGATGTACCAAATGAAAAGTTGATACTTTCACAAAGTCTTTCTGATTCGTATAAAGTAAAAGGTTTCACAGTTTCTATTAATAGTCCTGATATTAAGGATATTAATCAAGCACACGTCCAAGTTGTAAGAAAAATGCGTGAAAGACAACCGGGTTCCGAACCACAATCGGGTGATCGTGTACCTTATATTCTTATCGATACGGGTGATCCGAAAGCAAAGGCATTTGAAAAGTCTGAGGATCCAAAATATGCAAAGGATAATAATTTAAAAATAGATTATAATTATTATTTCATAAACAAATTTTTAAATCCCGTGTGTGATTTAATTGAACCACTTTTTGAAGATCCAAAAGAAGAAATATTCGGTGAACTTTTAACACGTGTTAAACCAAAACGACGACCTAAGAAAAAAGTAGAGGATGAAATTGAAGGGCAGCAGAAAATAAGTGATATGTTCAAATCGCTTAAAAAATAGTGACGTATATAAAATATGACGTCCAAAAAATTACAGACACTTTGGGAAGAGGAAGTTGAAACGGAAGTATATAGACGTAGTATAAAACTAATGGAAAAAATATCACATAAATATTCTATAAATTTAAAACTTTTACTTTCAGAAATTCCAAACCCATTAAATTTCTGTAGGGGGTTTAAAAAGGATGGTTCTCCGTGTATAGCAAGAGCCAAACTTAATGGAATGTGTGGGAGTCATATCGATCAGCCTCAACTTAGAGGACCGGTAGAAATGGTATTTAAAAATAACGATGGTATACGACATACACATAATTTAACGGAGTGTATATTTAAACCAGGGTGTCCGGCATGTGAAGTATCAAGAAAGGACTTTAAAGATTTGCGTGGAATTATGTAATAATGAACAAATCAGCTATTCTACTAACATCAATTGATAGTTTTTATAATATCCCCGAGAATAGAGCTACACTTTTAGAAATTTTAAACAAAACGAATGGGATTTCTTTAAGAAATCTAGAATGGTTTATTACGAACTACTCAAAGAAAAATAATTTATCGTACAAAACAAACGACGGTAAAATATTTAGTGTACACTGTGCATATAAATCGAGTTTAGATGGGTATAGTAAAAAATTGTTCGATCCATTTTGTAGATCAACAAAAATATCATACATCGTTCCGGGTACATCCAATGAAATACATACGACCGTGGCACAACTGAATTTCATAAGATGGTGTATAAAAAATAATATAATTGAATATATTCACAACAATAAAAATGAACTTTTTTCTAAACAAGTGACATGACACCATTTTCAAAAATAAATGTTTGGTATCCGACATAATACAAGTGTAAAGTGTAATCACTCGTAAGACCTTCTTTCATAGTGACATCTAAAACCGTTCGGTTAGATTGTAACTGACTAAAATCCAACATTCCCGATGGTTCTACATTAATTGGATTCATCGAGAATGCGTATGTATAAATACTTCTAAAAGGTCTCGATAATCGACTCGTAAATGGGACAACGTATTTAAAATATTTATGATCACTATCTTGAATATTTGGTATATCTTCACCATTTACAAATATTTTAGCATTTAACATAGGTGTATTGTAAAATTCGTTCAAAATAGAATATTCGTTACTCGACGAAAAATTATACCTATTTGCAAACACATTTGCTGTTAAAGATGTACCACCTTCATATGTATCTTCGTTTTCAAATGCTTTCTGTCTAAAAAACCAGTTCAGTGTTTTTACTGGTATTTTTGGAACAAGTTCGAGTTTTGCGTTTCGAACACCAGCTGAAATGTCTAACGAAGGGTGTTTTTTAACAATATCGGTAACAAAAACGTGTCTTCTATTTTTTATATATGCGCGTTCACTGGGTTCAAGTGTTATTTCTTCGGTAACGATATCAAATTCGTTTAAGGAAAGAGATTCTGTTTCGTTTGTAAAAAAAGTCTGTTTATGAAACTCGAATTCAAACTGGAGCTTTTGTTTGTGTATGGCACACGTTGGAAAATATGGACGATTTGGTGTGTTTGTTTCGTATTCATCACTTTCATATTTACGCGAAAAAAGTAAAGGTATTGGTATAAAAACACGCGACTTATTTCTGGCTAATATTTGATTACCTGGTAGTAAAGACGTATCTTCTGCATTATTTCTATTTACCATGTATCTTTTTGTTCGTTTTTCGGATTCATCTAAATATAACTCATCGTATATGATACCCCAATCTCCATGAAATTTTTCAACAACCGTTTCATCTACGCGCATGGTTATTGATTTAAAAATATGTCTACCAATTTGGTCTGCGTAATAACTATCGAAACCTGTTAGAGCGGGTAATTCAAAAGATATGTACATGTTTGCTAAAAGATCTCCCATGTTTCGTGGATTATAGGTAACTTTTATGGTTTCACCAAAAGGCCAAGACGTTGAAGAATTACTTGGTTTATTCACGTTTAGACTTTTATGAAACTTTGTAAAATTTGCGTGTCTTTTAGGTTCATACTTAAAGAGTGAATGAATAGGATCGTCTTCTAAAAGGTACGTATCTTGTTTACCAATTGCATTAAGTGATAGTATGGCACCCGTGTTTGGGCCAGATGTATCACACATACTTACTACTTATTGTTTATATATTTTTAAATCCCTTTTCCACATATCGACGTGTGACATTTTCTGTAATGTATCAAGTTCTACTTTTGACTTTGTAGTTTCTTCCCTGAGATTTTGTACAGCTTCGTGTGTATACTGATACGTTTTGATATTTAATAAATAGTCATACGAATTATCTATTTTATCAAATATCTTTTCCATTTCATGTTCAAGTTCAGAACGTTTGCGTTTGAAAACAATAAGTTTTTCGTGTATAACCATATCAATAAACTTTGACACATTTTCTAGTTTTTGTAGTTTATTTTTCAATGTTGTAATGAGATGTGTTTTTCTTTTTTTATACGTCTTTGTTCGTATACTTACAAAGTCGAGAAGTATTTCTTCTGGACTCGTATATTTATGGATACCCTTTTCTGGATGAAATAAATGCATGTTTGATACATGAAACGTTTTTTGGAGTTTGAAATCTTTTATTATATCTTTACCAGTATACCCCGTTATTTCAAAATTAACACTTTCCGTCGTACTATTATTTGTATAGTTTGTAATTTTCTTCTTTTCCATAAGTGTATCGAGATACTCTTTGTATTCTTGTGTCCAACGTCCCGGTGGAAGTTCGGTAATTTTTAAAATGTTACCCGTGTGTACCCATGTACCTTCCGTAATCCATAATCCTTCTTCGTTACTAAAAACGCGACCCGTAAATTTATCAAACCACGGTTTCATTGGTATAACATTTTCACCTGTGAGTACGCGTTCTATATTCATGCGTATATCATCTGGATTAAACGGTGGAATATAGGAACTAAATCCTGTACCTATACCTTCAGTTCCATTCACTAAAACGGTTGGTAAAATAGGAACATAATACTCGGGTTCTATCTGTTTACCATCGTCGTCCAAATACTGTAAAACGGGGTCATCTCTAGGGTCAAAAAGCTGACGCGCACTTTTCGTAAGTTTTGTGAATATATACCTCGTCTGACTCGCATCTTTACCACCCATAAGTCTCGTACCAAACTGACCACACGGTTCGAGTAAATTTATGTTATTCGAACCCATAAAATTGTGTGCTAGTTTTACAATCGTATCGGCCAAAGAGACTTCGCCGTGGTGGTACGATGTTTTTTCTGAAACGTACGCGGCTAACTGTGCGACTTTCATTTCCGATGTAAGATTCTTTGTGAAACATGCGTATAAGACTTTTCTTTGAGACGGTTTCAAACCATCGGAAACGTGTGCAATAGATCTTTTCAAATCCGCGAGACTGAAATTAACAAGATCCTTATGAATAAAGTCGGAAATACCGAGACGCTCAACGTTTCCATATGGTATTTCGAGTTCCGATGCCTTTTTTTCAGTACTCTCGAGTAACCACGTTTTTCTCGAATCTGATTTTGTTTTATCAAACGCAAGAATAATTGAATCGTCCATAGTTTCATCCGTGTCGAATTGAACGGTAAGATCTTTTATTTTTTTAAAGTATTCGCGTGCTTCCGCAGACGTTGAAGTACCGAGACCCTTGTAATATTTAATTTTCCAACCTTGTTTACCGTTACCGTACCATTGTCTGAACGTTGAATCTGTATAAAATGATTTGGTTTCTGAACCTTTTGTCGCTTTTATGATTGGTGTGACCATACTCACGACAAAATTAAGTTTGAGTAAACTCGGCCAGAAATAGTGAATCATGTTGAGAATGAGACCTTTGATATGACTTCCATCGTTATCCGCATCGGTCATGATCATGAGTCGACCATACCGAAGTTCGGAGAGTGACGTATACACTTTACCTTGTTGAAGTCCCAAAATTTTTTTGAGATCGTTAAACTCTTTGTTTTCGGTAAGTTGTTTTATACTTGCATCACGAACATTTTTACATTTGCCTCGAAGTGGGAAAACGCCGTAATGATCTCGACCAACTACGGAAAGACCCGCAATTGCCAACGTTTTTGCGGAATCACCTTCGGTCACAATAAGTGTACACTTACCCGAGTGTTGTGTACCAGCTTTATTTGCATCGTCGAGTTTTGGAATACCCGTTATTTTTGATTTACGAGACCCATCCGTTTTCTTGAGTTCTTTCATTTCGCGAAACTTTGATAACGCCATAAGTTCCGATTGAATACTCGTTTTTAGAATAGTTTTAATGAACGTTTTCGGTGGTTCAAATTTACTTCCGAAATCTTGTGGTTTAAGTGTACATTCCGATTTGACCTGACTACTAAAACTCGGATTGACCAACGTCGCTTTTACAAAAACGAAAAATGCGTTCTTGACTTGTTGGGGTCGAAGTTTTATTTTCTTTGCCATATCTTCGATAATACCATTTGCGAGTATTCCCGAAACGTGATCAACGTGTGAACCTCCTTTTGTTGTACATATCCCATTCACAAACGATACGTGTTCAAACCCATCATCTGAAGGAGCGATACACACTGACCATCTATCACTCGTAAACGTACACATCTCATCCATTTTTGTATACATTTTAGCATACGTAGTAAACGTAGATTTTGGTAAAGGTTCACCTTGAAACTTTACTTTACAGTTTTGTGATGTACAAATATTTGCATCGTATACTCGTTTTTCGAATATTTTATAGATAGAATCATCCATTTTTGACATACCAAACCTTTTCCAATCGGGAACAAAAGTAATAGAAACACTCGACGTAGCACTTGAATACTTTTTTATTTTGGGTGTACCACACGTTTTCATATTATCTGTCCATTCTTGTGTATACATACACTTATTTTCACCATCTTTAATTTTAATGGAAAACTTCGTCGAGTATACGTTTGTAAGTTTTGCACCATACCCGTTACGCCCACCAACGACGCGTTTTTGTGTATCGTCATAATTTGTACTCGTGAGTAAATGTCCGAATGTTAATTCGGGATTCCAAAGACCTTCTTTTTCATGCATTTTTACCGCAATGCCTCCCAAAGGTCCATTATTTTCCACGGTTATTTCACCCGTTTCTTTATCAATAGATACACTGAGCGACGTTACGTTTTTTGGGTACATGGAGTTCCTGTCGATCGCATTTACTAAAATTTCATCAAATATTTTTAAAAGTGCTGGTGAGTAGACGACATTTTTCTTTTCAAAGTGATCATTTTCATACACCCAGTACGGTTCAGCTACACGCGAAACTGGTCCAACATACGAATCTGGACGCTTTAAAATATGCTCCACGTGTGTGAGTTTTTGAATACTTTCACCCATTTATGTTATATTGCACCTTTTACTTAAGTATCTTTTTAGTCCTTCGAACCAATATATTAATTCATATTTTGTTTTTGACTTGGGTGTGGGATGAATATTTTTTATGCGACCACACTCGCGGTCACGTAACGTGGTAATTCCCACTTTATACGAATTTATATAACATGCATAACATACACGTTTTACCTCCGTACCAAAAAATTTTAGGTACATATCATTATTGACAGTAAAAATGGGGCGTATTTTTCTATATTTACGTATAAGAATACGTTCTTCCGTGGTATTTGTGTGTATACATGGTTCTAGGGGACATTCACACAAATAACATTCTTTTGACCATTTAATATACATAAAAAATACTGGTCTTTATCTTTTATGTATTATAATCATGTACAACAACCCGACGGCGTTCCAGCTATTGGTGTAAATTTAGAAATGCAACCACCTAATCGAGAAGAGCCCGAGCCCGAGCCCGAGCCCGAGTCTGTTTACGAAAGAACTGATATACTTTTTACTAAGATTATTCACGTTACTACATTTTTTGTGAATTGTTTATTTACACTCATATTATATAACATATTGAACATTATAAATCTTATACTTTCGATGTTGTGTTTATATGGTATTTCAAAAGAAGATATGAAATATGTATACTTTCATACCGTATATTTAATTATATGTTTGATTATGGCGATATATGTAGTATCGGACGTATATATAATTTATTATTCAACTTATACTGTACTGAATTTAATAACAATTGAACAATATAGTTAAAAGTTTTGATACATAAGTATAATATGCGAGAATTTATTTTAAAAAGACTCGAATTGGGAAAAACAAAATATGGTCACGGTGTCCGTGTTGATATGGATACAGTTACATGGGGAACACCTAAAAATTCGTGGTTAGAAATGGCTATAGAAGAATATATCGATGCTATAATTTATATAGCTGCTGATTATATCCGAAATTTTGAAACACCTGTAAGACCAGATGATAATGAACGTATATTAGAATTAGCATGTAATCCAGAATACATGTTGAGTGATTTTCATACCATGTCAATTAAAACAATTACAAATTTGATATACATGTCTACTCACCGAGAGTAAAACTGTAAGTTCTTCTGAGTTTTACAAAGAACCACATTCTTTATTAACCTAAGTTATTTTATTTTCAGTAAAATGTAAATTAAAAATGTCGCAATACTTTTTACCTACCGTTACACAAACAAATTTTAGTGATACGAAAAATGTACTCACTAAAAAACATCAATCAAATATTCAAAATTACGATGATTGTTTACGTGTATCTAAAACTTTAAAAACAAATAAAAAAACACCAGAAGAAATGGCACGTATTCTTGATAAAATGCGGAAGAAAAAACTTGAATGTCAAAAAACAAGACCAATTCAGGTTATTGATTCTGTACCTAAACGAGACGTTTCCGAAAACCGGAGCGTATGTAAAGCTTTCACGCTATCGGGAAAAAAGTGTTCATTCAAAGCCGTATGTGGAGAATATTGTAAAAAACATAGAATAGATAATCAAGTGTTAGGAACTAGACCAAAAATAAATGTTTCTTTATTATAAAAAAATGTTAGATCAGGAAACGCTCAGACCCGTCATAGTAGCAATGGCGCTTTATCTTGCAATTTCAAAAATCGTACCAGAACTTCTTAAGAAACCAACCAATATTAAATTTATTGATGATATTGTTGCTATGCTTATTGCCCAACGAGGATCACTCATGTCCGGCGCCATCTTGACTGGCGTTATTACTTTCCTTACCAATTATATTAGCGACGAATTCTTGTAATACATTTTCTTTACACGTTAACATGTGAGTCCTCGGATGTTCCATATACCTTATTTTTTTGGTATATGCATCTTCCATAAACTCTCGTAATTGATTTTCGTCGGGTTTACCCCATTTCATACCCGCTTTGAATAAAAAATCGTCTTTCGGTATTTCTTGTAAACCACATTTTATAGTATACGGTGTTTTGACATATTCAGGAGCACCACCATAATCAGTTATAATAACGGGTTTGTTTCGTAAAGCTGCTTCGACTGCTCCCATGCCTACACCTTCTGAAGACGAAAAACTGACATAACAGTCTCCCATTTCATGTATTTTTTCCATTTCTTCATCTGATATGAGTCCGTTTATAAACGTAACATTAGGTATTCGCGCTTCGACGGGTTGTTTACACGTTGCTTTTACCAATAAACGTGAATCTGGTTTATTCATACGTACGAATGTTTCTATGATTTTATTAAAATTTTTACGTGGGTCGTGAACATTACCTATATGGTAAAACGTATACGGTCTCTTATCGGGTATATGTGCGTGTATAACGAAAAAATCTTTATCAGGAAACTGTTTTTTAAAAACTTTTCTACAGAATTCACTCGGTACGGCAATTCTATCGAATAAGTCAAAAAGTTTACCATAATCTTCGTGTACTGTTTCTGTTTCACATACGGTCATACACGTCACATGTTTAATTTTTCTTTTTATTTCTGGTATTTTATCTAACCAGTATGGTACAGGTAAAGCAAATATAAACGCTCTTTCACATTCCGGAATTTTTTCGTGTATTTCTAAGTATTTACTTCTAGGAAAAAGGTTCATATATTTTTTACAGTGTTGACCTATACCACTCAGGGGAGTTGGTCCAATGAATAACATTTAGTATAAAGATAATATTTCTTTTATATATATTACGCGATGGACTCTATCAGAAAACAAATTGAAGATGCACTTCAAAGACCGAAAATCAATAAAGAAACTATTTATGGTATTCTTAAACAAATTGTCGATGTAATCGAACCACCAGCTCCAGCTCCAGCTCCAGCTCCAGCTCCAGCTCCAGCTCCAGCTCCAGTACCAGTCCCAGCTCCACCAAAGGCTCCAGAACCAGCTCCAGCTCCACCAAAGGCTCCAGCTCCACCAAAGGCTCCAGAACCAGCTCCAGTTCCAGCACCAGAGAAAAAGAAGACGACTACACCAAAGAAAACCGTAAAGCGTGTCGTTAAAAAGAAGGTTGAGGAACCGAAGGCGTAAATTTATTTTTTACAAATACAAATCCACCAATAATCATAGCTAAAAATAACACTAAATAACGTAAAGGATACTTTTTCTTTTTTTCTATTTCCATTTTTTCAATATCCTCCTTATCTGGAAGTTTTTTAACGTTTATGTTAAGATCATCTATCTTCCCGATAAGTTTATGTAACGCTTCGAGAATTTGTACTTCTTTATTGATAGGTTTTTCTTTGACGTCTATGGTTGTTATTTCAAGAACCATGTACCAATTCGCATCCGGTTGGAGCGTTTTATAATCACCGTCACCTTGTGATTCGTATATTTTAAAATTAAGTTTTTGTATCGATATGGGATTGAATAAATTTGTCTGACGCTGAAACGATCTCCACTGTTTATCACGCATGATAAAATCATTACTTCCCGTAAAACTTCGTTCTAATGGTACGCGCGCTAGGATCTGTCCGTTACGTTCATTTAGTATTTGACCACGTTTTGGGATATCATCACATACTATATCTATATACTTTGCTACATTTGTATTGCCTAAATCATTTTCACCTACTTGTGTGATATAAAAATCAACTGGTTTTATACCAATTACTTCTGATATTTCTTCGACGTGTAGATTAGATTCAAGTGATAAATCAATAGTGAATGTGTTATTTGTACCATTAACGAATTCGGAATCCACAATTATGTATTGTACTTTTTTTGGTAAGTCCTGGAGAGATACCATATTGTATTTAGTATATAAAAAAAAATAAAGGTAATTACTAACAGTTATGTTTACATTCTACAAAAGTGTATGTAACTTAATAGCGCCTACCCCAAACCCCGTGAGTATAAAAACATCTCCTTCGATAAATGTATTTGATAATGATTATATCGTATCCAAAAATGAAGCGAATGAAACAATCATTTTAGAAATACCAAAACAACCTAAGTTATATTATACATGGAAAAAATAATAAAAAATGAAATGGAAGACTATATCGCCTTACACACGTACGACTACATTCTCGCCTTTTGTCAAGCGACAAACAATCTCCCGGGAGATATACAGAGGATCATATGGGAAAAAGTTAATAAATACGACGCGTGTTCTCTCGAGTGCCCAGGGGCACCCAAAAAACGAAAATACGGTATGGGAGGAAAAACTGAAAAACTCGATAAACTTATTCGGCGATGGCGAGAACTGTACGGAACTCCATGAACACGCGTATAGTGAGTTTTGTTTTACGGATACGCATGATATTGTAAAATACGCAAACGAATTAAATCGTTCTAAATATAGGGAGGTACAAAATTATAAAAGAGAACTCATGTATAACAAAATGTACGGTATTTTATGGGAATTATCACCGGTACCTAAAGACGATTTTGTACACGAGGATAAACTCGTCGAGTTACAAGTTCGTTTACATGAATCTATAGAAAGGTGTGAAGCCTTTGAAGAGAAAGAGAAAAAGTTTAAAGAAAATATACTAAATAAAATGTAATGTAATGCTGAGTATAATAAATCCGTACACTAAAACCATTCGAATATCATGTCCTACTAAACGTAAAGAAGGTATAGCTGAATACGAGCAAGTCAAGGCTAAAATTAGAAAATCAACTTTACAATACGGTATCGCCGTTTCAACGTACCATTTTATTTTTCATACACCTATTGATGGTGTGTCAGCGACTTTGGGTACAATTGCATCTTATATGTATGTCGATTCACTTTCTTCTTACGTCGATAACATAGAAAAAGTACCTAGTTTAAATAAACGATTATTGTTACCGACATGTCTCGCATTGGCTGAATCTTTGTGGAATACATCGGAATTACCATTTGATTTTAATATGGGGGCAACCTTATTTGGATTTTTAGCGTATAAAATGGCATTTTATCAAATTGTTGCTGAAGAAATATTAATGTACAGAGAAGACCTAAGTGATATAGATCAGATATAATATTAATATAAAAATGTCTCTTATTTACGAACTTACAAAACAAGCTGTTACTATTGAACGACTTCCAAAACTCGACGGTATTTTATCGAGTTTTAGAAGTGATAAGTTTGCACACGGTACATATTCACAAGTATACGGTGTGAAACCAGAACACAATTTTCCTAGAGAATGTAATCCTAAACATCTCGACCATGTTGCATATTTCGGTGTTTCTTCATTTAATGATAAAATGCATATACTTGATTTTATGTATGAAGAGAAATACGAAAACGGTATGCGAATGGGTATTCTCGAACCGGCATTACAAATGTTGGCGAAAGATGGTTTGAAAACCATGATTGTTCCAAGACACATTTCAGAAGAATGGATTGATTTTTGGATGAACTACTTTAAAAATGAATTCAAGTGTCGGAAAACACTCTTACACTTTATCGAAAAATATAATCTTCACGGAAGCGTGGATTGGACGGAACTTTACAATACATTAAGTGACGATATGGACTTAAACAATAGCAACTAATGTGTAATATAATATAATGAGCCTTACTTACGAACTTCTTAAAAAATGTACCACGATCGTCGAACTTTTCGATGTTAATCAACTTTTTTCCGAATTAGTGGGTAAAAAGTGTAAAGTATACGGTTTGCGTGCCGATTTTGGGTACCCCGAACACCTTATTCCTAAAAATATGTACGGGTACCTCGCCTATATTGGTATTTCTAATAAAAAACTCGAAACATCGTACGGTCAAGCTCAATTTATTGAATTTTATTACGAACCTAAACAAAACGGTGTTTTAGAAAACTTTTTCGATATGTATATCGAAAGTGAAAAGAACATTCTCGAACAGAGTGGATATAAAAAAGACGAGGATTTTACGGTTGAACTGTTTCCAAGTAAAATTACGAAAAAGAATCTTTCGTTTTGGAAACGATATTTAGACGATGAATACGATGTCAATGATAAAATTTCTTTACGCGATTTCTTAGACGATTACGAAATCGAACACAAAATCGATTACGATATATTAGAAGAAGGATTACCTGAAAACATCGACGATTTGGATAATGAAAGTGAATACGAAACGGATTCCGAACTCGAAGAAGGTGAAATAAGAACCTAAGTACGAGATGTTAAAAAAATGATTAAGAAAATGCGTCCAAACTGTGTATACGAAAACTGTCTCTGTCGCCAAGGAAAAAACGGGTTTTGTGTGAAACACCGTGAAATTGGCGAAGCCGTCGAAGCCCTTTTACTTTTAAGAAAATTAACACACCTAAGTTGTAATAAAACAAAATAAAAATTAATACATTAAAAATGGAAGCTCTTACCACGTTAATGCAAACTCTCGACCTCAATTCTAAGATAATTTCTGAAGGTGATTATCTTAAAATGTGTGACTCGATAAAGAAAATTCACGATTATATCAAATACGAATCTGAGTCTGAAAGTGAAGACGAAGAAGAATTTAGAATCCGCCGTGTTGATATACCTATACCTTTTTCACCTGTTCCTAGACTCCCACCCTTTGGAGATAATCTCGACGATCTTACCATATATGATACAACACCACCACAATCAAGACGTGGGGATTTCGTACACGTGGATTTACCACCGATACAAACACCACCACCTGTTCCAGAACCTTTACGTG
>Ga0255764_10002460_pt1 | contig 15069 bp, 7 predicted proteins | sample 071ome_30_FD_179964 | JGI IMG/M metagenome (GOLD analysis project Ga0255764, IMG submission 179964) | Coastal salt marsh microbial communities from the Groves Creek Marsh, Skidaway Island, Georgia - 071406AT metaG (version 2) | ecosystem: Environmental > Aquatic > Marine > Intertidal zone > Salt... | reverse complement strand
GAGAACAGGCGCACCTGAAAAGAGAGAGAGAGAGAGAGAGAGAAGCGTGGTGAGAACGGGAAACGGGAGAACGAGAAGCAGGGCCTCCGAGGGACGTCGTCTCTCGTCTCTCGTCTCTCGTCTCTCATCATCTCCAACACACGTACCGCAGAGGCCAGCGTGCAGATCGCCGCGAGACACGCGACCAGCGCGAAACGAGTCTCTCCCGAATCCTTTGAACGAGAGCGCCCCACGATCGGGTGCGATTTGAGCGCGCCTTTCGACGGCCCAACCGCGTCACTCGCGACCACAGAGTCTGTGGCGACGGATGATGACATGACAAGACAGTCGAAAATTTAGAGTGCTGATCAGTGCTGCCACGTTCATGAAACAGCAAGTGTCCGGTCCAGGCCTCACTCGTTATCGATCTCTCTGGCGCCCCCAGACGGCCTCGATGGCCTTCATGCCACCCTTGGCGTACGTCTCGAACGCTCGGACGTGGTCTTTGTCGGCGCCGTGGATCATCGCCTTGGCCCTGGGGTCGCCCCGGCCGAGCAGCTCCCGGAGCAACCGGTGGTCGTTGATGGCATCGGGGTACTCGTTCGAGTTGAAGTTTGTCGTCGTCCGAGGGCCCTTGCACCGGATCAGCGCCCGGTCGTATGCCTTGGCTGCTTCCATGGCCGTGGGAAAGTTGCCGATGTACACGTGGTGGTCGAGCACCCCGATGCGGGCCTCGAAGAGGGGGGAGTTCATCGCAGCCCTGGAGACGCCACGGTACTTGATGACGCCGCGGATGAAACTGTCCGACTCGCGCTTGACCGAGGCGATGACCTGCTCGATCGAAAGGCCCTGGAGCGCCCGCATGGCCTCGGTGTAGTTCTCCAAGGGGAAGTTGGTCTTGGCCTTGGCGCCACGGATCTTGACGGCGATGATATCGTAGGCCTCCGCAGCCAGCTCTTGCGTCGCGTACCCGCCCAAGTACACCTGCTTCTTGAGCGAGTTCACCCAGCAATGGGCCTCCCAACGCCTGGAGCGCTTGTGCATCGTGACGCCCGTGAACCTGCTCTGTGCGGCGGCCTCTGTGTGTTTCGGCGCACCGGTGGCCTTGGCGGGCGGCGTGCTTACGGCGACGGCGACGGCGACGTCGCTCGCGCTGAAGACGGCACCGGCGACGGCGAGGGCCGGACTGCCATTGCCATCAGTCCCCCTTTTCTCCCTCTCCTCGCTCTCCCTCTCTCTATCCGTCTCCGTCCCCTTCTCGTCCCCTCCGTCCGTCGTCCTGGCCTTCTTTGATCGTGGAGGATCGCTCACAGGAGACGGACATTCTCCCTGAACCTCGGGATACGGGAGCAGCCTGCCCATACAGACGCTGTCCAGCGGCGCTTGGACGGACGTCCCGAGGATGCTCGCCATCTGCGTGAGGACCCGCGTCGCCGCGTCGGCCGTGACCTGGACCGTCGTCGCCACGCTGCTGGTTTTGTCCGGGTATTCATGTTGAGCAGGGAGCGCGGCAGCGGCAGTGGGGTCACTGGGGCAGGCCGTGTGGGACATGGTCGTGGTCGTCGTGGGGTGGGTGAACGCGCGGTTGGATTCTCGTTCGAGCGAGCGGGTGCCGCTGCTTGGGGGTAGATAGTAGATTATAATTCGTAGCCGTGTATATTGAAGGAATTTCACAGTGACGAACACGGAATGCCGAGCCAGAGCGAGGTCACCCAAGTCGAGGTGGCGTCGTCCCACGTCTGCCCTCGCGCCGACGTGGGAGCCACGAACGCCCGCGTCTAACGACAGATCCCTTCACCCTCCTCCGCACGCTGCCTTCACGTCCAATTCGAAAGACGGATACTTCTGTTGATTCCATATACCAGACGTTACCCCACGGGGCCCGCATGCCCTGCAACGCACGTAGAGCCTTCTTCAGAATTTGCCACAGTTGGCAGATCCGAAATGGGATCCTGTTTTTCGTTGCAGCGGAACAAGCCGCCGTCGACGCCGACGACGCCTGATCTCAGGGTGGAGAAGCGAATGCGTTCCTTCTCCAAACGGACCGAACTCTGGGAGCGGACGGGGGTGATCCAGGCCCAGAGTGCGAACCTCAGCGCCTTCCCGAGCGAACTCCGACGGGTGCCGCCGAAGAAGGTCAGGATCGTGGACGTCTCGAAGAACAAGATCAAGAAGGTCCCGTCGTACGTCGGTCAAATGGTGTACTGCAACAGGCTGGGCCTGAGTTCCAACAGGCTCCAACGCCTGCCGCCGTCGATCGGTCTGATGGAGTCGTTGCGAGTCCTGCTGCTCGACTCGAACAGGCTGGAAGAGCTGCCGGAAGAGCTGTTCATGCTTCCCAAGTTGGAACGGTTGTCGCTGGCGAACAACAAACTGACCAAGGTGCCGCGATCTGTCGGGAGGCTCAAGACGCTCAAGTACCTGGATGTGTCGGGCAACAGGAAGCTCAAGAACATCACGAGCGGGATCGCGGGCTGTAAAAGTCTGGAGGAGCTGCGGTGCTGCGACTGTGCCGTCCAGAAGCTGCCGGTGGACTGCGCCAAGCTGGAGCACCTGCGGCTGATCACGGCGGAGAACAACCGGATCGAGGCCGTGGCGAGCGCCATCTTCCTGTACTGCGAACGACTGCAGACGATCGCGCTGTACGGGAATCCGATCGAACTGAACACGGTGGAGAAGACGAAAGGCTACAAGGAGTGGGAAGCGCGGCGGGCCGCGCACTGGCCAGATGCAGCGAAGAAGGGCCCGGGGGTGCTGCTGGGGAGCAAGGCGGAGGACCGCGGCGAAGAGCCGCGAGGGGCCAGCGTGCTGTGGAGTGGCGACGTCGGGGGAAAAGACAAAGACAAAAGAACCGAGAGTGACAATGATCGGCGGCGAGACGGGAGAAGAAAGGGAGAGGGAAAGACGGACTCCTCGCCTCCCGTCGGATCTCCGACCACCAGTTCGGGCGTCAGCCGCAACGTCCGCAAACAAGGGCGAGCGGGGGGACAGATCAGCCCACAGGTCAGCAGCGGCGCGGCGAGCCGACTCAAGAACGACTAGTCTTAATGTGGTGATCCATTGCATTCTTTACGAGTACGTCGTTCCTTCCGGCGGCTGGGCGAGCTTCCGGTTGTGCGGCGCGGCCATCTCGCGTCGAATATCAGTCAACAGACTTTCCAGCGTGCTCTTGTTCGTCCATTTCCGGACCGGATGAAACGTCCCGTAGTCAATACCCCCCTTGGAATCCACGCCGCTCATCACGACAGACGTCAAAAACCGCACGCGCGGTGCCTCCTCCGGGTACCGCGCCCCGCACTCGATCTCCAACGTGTAGATCCGACAGTCAAACGCCGTACCCGGCGGACCAATAATCGTCCCCGTCCAATGACTCATCATCATATCCTCCGAATCCGAAAGACCATAGCTCACCGTGCCGTCGCCCACGCCCTTTTCCCCTCGCTCGAGCTCCTCCAACAGCCGGAAGTTCCGGGGAACTGCATGCGGATGGTGCGGATGGTGCGGATGGTGCGGATGGTGCGGGTGGTGAGCACGGTGGCGCGTGGTGCCTCTGCGCTGTCTCCTGTGTGTGTTTTCGGACCGACGGTTTTCGGCCCGGATAGGCCGTCACTGTGCCAGGGAATCTCTCTTCGCCGGGCTTCAAGACGTTGACCGGCCGAGTCGCGTCCGCCGTTGCACGTACCGGTTACCGAACCTGCCGATCCAAACATGTCAGCGTCGTCTCTCGTCTACTGCCTACGGATTTGCTTGTGGTGCCTGCGAGGAGGCCGTGGTCTGGAGTTTCGCGCGGAGAGAAAAGGAGCGCGCTCAAACCCCTTGCCCCACAAATCCATTCGCATGCGTGGTATCGCCGCGACCCTGACGTTCTGATATATACGGAGATGGGCATCTTGGCCACGGCGTGGCTGTCCCTACGGAAATAGGCTGGCGAGCGAAGAGCGCATTCGGAAGAAACTCGATTCCGGGGGAAACGAGAACGAAACGTGAAACATGGTGTATTGCCAAATATGCCAGCGCGAGACGGATGTGGAGACTGACGACCAGCGCGGGATCTCGTGTTGTACCGAGTGCGGCAGCGGTACGGGTTGAATTCTCAGAGGGGCGATGGCAGTGCTCGAACCGCCACTCGCGCTCGCGCTCGCCGACCTGCGCAACCACGTACCCACGAGCTCACTCGGTTCTCACTCGGTTCTCACTCGGTTCTCACTCGGTTCTCACTCGGTTCTCACTCGGTTCTCACTCGGTTCTCCGGTGTTCAGTCTTGGACGACCTGTCGTTCTCGCAGGATGTGACGTTTCAGAAAGACTCTGCCGGGGAGTCCACCGTGGTCGGGCAGTTTGTGAACGAGTCTGGCGTGGCCCGAGGTATTGGACGGTACGTATGGTTGACTCATTAATTGAGCGTTTCGCAGCGCGACATGGCACTGGCGATATCGATTCACCGCGGCGGTTCTCACCCGCGATTCCACCGACGACAGGATTCACGGAGGACGGGTCTACGCGTACCAGGCAGAGTCGCATGAGCGCGCGCAGCAGCGGGGTCGGCAGCATATTGCGCACCTTGTGGATCAGCTCAAGGTGAAGCCGCGGGAGGAAAGCATCGAGAGCGCGCACCGGGTGTATAAGATGGCGCTGCAGAAGGGCTTTACGAGGGGTCGGCGGACGAGCCACGTCGCCGCGGCGTGCCTGTACCTGCTGTGTAGGCAGGACGATAAGCCGTTCTTCCTGATTGATTTTTCGGATATCCTTCAGGTGAGTGTGTTCTCCCTGGGTGCGGTGTTTCTGCAGCTTGCCAAGCTGCTGCGGCTGGAGAACCAGCCGCAGTTCACCAAGCCAGTCGATCCCTCGCTCTATATCCATCGGTTTGCCGATAAGATGGGGTTTGCGGAGGAGAAGTTGCATTCTGTGAGTTCGACGGCGATGCGTCTGGTTGCGAGTATGAAGCGGGACTGGATTCAGACCGGTCGGCGTCCGTCGGGGGTGTGCGGGGCGGCGCTGTACATCGCGACGCACCTCCACGGGGACCCTCGGACCAAGCGGGAGATTGTCAACGTGGTGCACATCGGGGAGTTTACGCTGTCGAAGCGGTTGAACGAGTTTGCAACGACGCCGGCGGGGGAGATGAACAAGCAGGAGTTCTTGGAGCACTCGGAGCTGCTGGAGAAGCAGGAGAAGCTGGCGATCGAACAGGCGCAGTCAGAGGCCCTGGCGGAGGATAAGATCGGCGGGTGCTTCCATGTGCAGTCGGATCGGACGACGCATTTCAGGCAGGGGATGTGCAAGGAATGCTTTTTGAACTTCGTCGGCGTCAACACGATGTACGAGGGGGCGAATCCGCCGAGCTTCTCGAAGAACCGGGAGAAGGAGACGAGGGACATGCTGGCGCTGGAGGCGAAGCAGAAGGAGGAGGCGGAGAAGAGGAAGGCGGCGATGCAGGGGGCCGGGGCAGTCAAGGCGATCGAAGGGGGGAGCGGCGGGGGCGGGAGTGACGCGGAGAACGGCGGCGAGAACGGGAAGGACGCCGGGGAGAGCGGGCCGGTGACGAGGAGGCGGAGCAGTCGCGTGGCAGATAAGGATAAGAATAGGGACAAGGGCAATGACGCTGGGAAGGGCGGCAAGGAGAAGGCGAAGGGCAAGGGGCAGGAGGACGAGGACGCCGACGAGGACGCCCCGAGCAAGTCTTCTGGTAAAGCCACCGACGCTGCGGGTGCCGAGGAGGGAAACGCGGGCAACAACAAGAAGGCCGGTGCGTCGAAAAAGTCCGCCAAGTCGAAAAACGAGCTCGACAATGCGGACGTCGACTTGGACCTGTCCGAGGTGCCGGAGGGCGGCGCGCTGAACATTGCCGACAAGCACATCAACAGCGCGGCGATTCAGGCCGCGGAGAAAATGATGACAGACTTCAATGAGGAATTTGACAAGCTGGAGGCGGAAGACGACAAGAAGAAGCGGAAGAAGGGACAGGTTTCGCTCAAGGCGGTCATGGCGTCAATCTCCAGAGACGAGGTGGAACAGATCGAGGGGGCGTGCCCGGGTTTGGAGTTGACGACCGCCGTGGACGGGAAGGATATGCCGCTCACTGTCACCGGCGATTTCCCGGTCGCGGATCCCGACGACCAGCTTCAGGACGAGCTGGACGAACTGCTGAACGACGAGAACCTGTCGGACATCAGCGACTCGGAGATCAACCAGTACATCGCCCACGAGGACGAGGTCAAGTGCAAGGAGGAGATCTGGAACATGATGAATCAGGACTGGATGGAGAAGCAAGAGGCCAAGAGAGCCGCGCAAGAGGCTCAGCAACGTGCTCAGGAGGAGCAGCGGCTGGCGATGGAGCGGGCGCAGAAAGCGGGCATCCAGTACAAGCGCGGACGAGGGCGGCCTCTTGGATCAAAGTCCAAGCCCAAGATCAACGACAATATGCCGACGGCGGAGACGCCCGAGGAGGCTGCCATGCGCGTCATGGAGGATCGCAAGCTGAGCACCAAGATCAACTACTCGATCCTGGGCCAGCTCTTCAAGCGGGGGGACGACCAGGAGCCCATGGCCAGGCCGCTTTATAGCGAGGGAGAGGGTGCTGATGGGGAGGACATCGATATTTTCCCTATCGAACACTCGCTCGTACGGTCTGGGAGCGGGGTCGGCGGCGGTGTACATCTCGGCGAAGGCGGAGGCCCGGGCGTGAGCGGCGTCGGCAGCATCGGCGTCGGCGGCGTGGCGAACCCTGTCGCAGGAGACGCGCTGCCGCCTGGCACTGGCATGAACGCATCGCTCACAAAGAACGACGGGGCCAACCCCATCAAGGGGGCGTCGAAGAAAATCAAGAAATCCAAGCTGCAGTCGGAGAAGCAGAGCAAGGGCGGCTTGCCCCCGCGTCCTCCGCCCGCAAGGACGGACTCCCAGGCGCTCAAGCGGCATGGATCGTCCCAAGACGCCGGAGGGAGCGACAAGAAGCTGCGAGCCGCTGGCGCTGGCAGCGGCGGTTCGTTCAACCAGCCGACGCCGGTCCGCCTCGGTAGCCTGAAGGGCGGTCTGGGTGTTCCGACCGGTCCGGTAGGATTCGGGGCCTCGAAACCGATTCAACGTCCACCACAGGCCGTGGGACCGCCAGGCGCGGCGCTACCGGCGAGACTCGGTAGCCTCAAGGGTATAGGACGCACGAGAGGGCCGGAAGGGGTGGGACCTGCCTAGGTGACCCAGGCCTCTCAGGCCATCAGCCTCAAGGGGGGACTCAATAGGCCATAAGAGTAATTCCTACCATCATGTGTGTGATACAGATATATCAGAAATCGTCATCAGAATACTCGTCGCCGATATCAACGTCGAGGTCGGACTCGTCGCTCTCTCCGCTGTCGTCGCTGTCGTCGTCCAACGCGCCTGAGCCCTCGAAGCCGGTCTGGTAGCCGTCCTCCACCTTGAGGTACGGATCTCCAAAGTAGTTCTGCGTCGGGTTGGGCGCGTCGGGGGCGTCCAGAATGCCCCCCAAAGAGGCCGAGAACTCGTCGACCGGGTACATTGACGACTCTGCCACTTCGTTCTCGAACGACTGCTCCCCGCGGCTCATCGCCTCCTTGAGCAGCTCCCGGAGGACCTCAACGTGGGACATGGGCGGCGAGAGAAGCGCCGCCTGCCGCATGAGAAGGCCGTTGGGGCTGACGTCGGGGTGCACGTCGACCTCGTTGATGACAATCTCGCCAGTCTGCGCGTTGACCAGGAGCGAGATGGTCGCCGCCCCGGACAGGCCGAGCCTGTCGGACACCAGCTGCAGACGCAACATTGTGTCTCCTGCCGTATCTTCCGGCAGAATGGACCGAGGCGGCGGCGACACTTCGAACAGCGAGGCGATGGACCCGTCGTGGGCGAGCCGTGCGACAGCCGTGCTCAGGCCGAGGCAGCGCATGGTACCGGCCCCGCCGAGGAGCGATCCCTTGACCTCGAGCCAGTTATCAGTGGTGTTCCAACGCAGTTTGCCGTAGACAGGATCGTTCATATCCTCGTTCGGGTTGGCGTCCTTGTGCTCCTTGTGGTGTGAGCACGAGACGAGCTGCACCGGCTCTGCGGCGAGGAACGGCTCGATGACGAATTGGGTTGGCGGCGGAAGGGGCATCTGGACGTCTTCCACCTCGACTTCGCAATCGTGCGCCGAGACGCTCTCCAACCAGTTCTGGACGGCGTCGTTGTAGGCCATCAGGTCCCGCCCGCTCCGCATCCGCAGGACGCCAACGCCGCAGTCAGTTGCCGGGCGGATGACCATCATCTTGTTCTCCCACGCGCCAAAAAGCCTGTTGAAGAACTCGTTCGCCGAGTCCTCGGACTGGCACGTGGCGCGCAGCTCGAGCGCCGAGATGGAGTGCGCCGGTGGGGCCGAGATGATGGAACCGTCATAGTTGACGGCGTCCGTGAGCGACCTGAGCAGCTCGGGGCGCTCGTGGCACAGTTCGGACGCGACCATTGACGGTCCCGTGTACGGCACGCCGATCTCGTCCATGAGCTCCTGGATGGGCCCGTACGCCGACGGGTGACCGGGCAGGACCATGAGGACGACGGCGCATTTCTCCGACGCGGCCACCGCCCAGTCCTTGAGCGAGAGGTACCTGGGAATGGTATGCAAGCCATTGTCATGGAGCGATCCTCCCCACGGCGCACGAACTCCCTCGAGGCTCGCACCAGCGCCCTTAAGCGACGACCTGGTCGCGTCAGAGATCTGGTCGGCCTTGTGCAGGTCGTCACCGACGGCCCTTGAAACGTTCGTGAGCTTGTTGGCGTGAGAAATCCTATCGATCGATACTCGCATATCCTCGACTGTCTCCCTGACAACGTTGGATCCGGCCAACCGCCACACGCCACGCCTGTTGAGGTCGCCCGGCAGGGGCAGCTTGGGTGACTTGATCTGGGAAGGGTGCATGTACGGCACCTCGGAAGCCAAAAACGTGTCTGATCCACCGCTCTTGAGAATGTCCTCGCGCAGCTTGACGAGGGACATCAGGCGCTGGTCGTGGCCGAGACCCGCGTTGGGAGGGTCGAGCATGAACGTCTCCAGCAGGAGGTCCGGCGCGCCCTGCAGGGCGCGCATCGTGGCCGCAGCGGCCTGCAATGACTCATCCCTATGGTATCCCTCGCCTCCGCACAGGATCCACACCCGCTGCCTGCAAGGGTGCAGGCCCGGGAACTGCTGGGCGAGGACCTCGGAGACGTCGCCGGCAGGCTCCTCGTCAATGGCATCCAGATCGTCCATCTCGTTGAGTGCAGCAACGCTCTGCTCCAGGGCAGCCTCGATATTCTCAGCGGACGTCTGGTCCTTGATTTCGTCGTACGATAGCTCCTCGGCGAGCTGGTCCTCGGCGACCTCTCCGGCGGCTCCATCAGCCCCGGCAGCTTGGCCTCCTCTCGCCTCCCAGGCCTTGATGGCATCGGCAATTTCACTCATCGTCGTTTGTTTGGACTGACTCGACGTGCTTGATGCGTCCTCAGTCTCGCTCGTACCCACCCAGTCCTCGTCGCCGTCTTTGATCTCCTCCAGCGAGACGGCCTCGTCGTCGAGTGTGGGCAGTCCGCGGCGGGCCGCGGCCTGAGAGATGAGCTGCTTGGGCAGCCAGTTCCACGACAGACCGGATGCAACGAGCTGCTGCGAGAGAACGCCGACCTTGCTGTCAAAGTCCGGCACAACGTCCACGTTGGCGATGTACAGCTTGTTGGAGCCAAAGGTGCTCGGGTCAACAAGTGTCGAAGGGTCGTTCTCACCCTCGTACCGACCAGATGGCGGCTCTCTACGAATGGGAATGCCGTTAGTTGATCCGGATCCGGACGCGCCGTCGGAGCCGGCGGCCAGGTCGGCGCGAGTCCGATCGTCGATCGGGATCCCGAACACCTCCCCATACCGAGCGGTCGACACGCTTGCCGGATGCGTCGAGCCCATCATTTCGACGGGAGCACTCGCTACGGCGATGTCATTCTCCTCAATTGCCGACGCGTGGCCCGACAGAGCGTCAACCAGCGCGGCCTCGGCCGCCTTCCTGGCAGCAGCCACGGCCTCCTGCCGGCGCATCAGAGACGCGAGCGACTCGATCTTGACGCTCGTGTAGTCGCTCTCGTCCTCGACGACCTTCTTGGCGCCAGATTCGAACGCCACGAGGGCGCGCTTGTCCTGCGCCAGGACCTGCTGGTCGACGGCCGGGGCGACGAGGACGGACACCTTGGCATAGTCCCTCAGGTGCATGTCGCTGAAGAGCTTGCATGCGGCAAGCCTCGCGTGGTTCATGAGATCCACGGAGACCGACTGCGGTGGGGTCATATGCCGGATACTCCTGCTCTGCGACAGATCCCGGTCCCTGCTATCGTGCCCGGCCGGGATGAAGACGTCCTCACGCTTGAGCTTCACGATCCGCTCCATCATGTCGACGTCGTAGTCGTTCTGATGCCCAATCTTGGCGATCTCGATGTCGGAGATCTCGATGTAGTCGTTGATATCGAAGTAGCTCACCTCTGTCGGAACGAGCGCGACCGGCCCGGACGTCGTGCCGATCACGTTGACCTCGAGGACGACTGCGTTCTGCATCAGGGCTTCGACGGTCAAACGAAGACCAGAGAGTCCGTCGGTATCGACCTTGATCGAGTCGACGACCTCCACGAGGGCATCCGTGCCGCGGCACACGGCCGAGACCAGCGGCTCTGAGAGCCCGTCGACCACCTTAATCCTGAACCTGCCGATGACGGGATCCGAGACGCCAGCGGCCCATGTCATGAGAACCTCCGTGGAAGATTCCGCGTTCTCGCTCTCTATGACGCACGTGGGCACCGTGGAGAACTGCGACACGCGCGAGACGTCCGGCGGGGCCAGGCTCAGCGCGCTGATCTCCCCGAGTCCAGACGCCGAGTCGTCGTCGTCGTCGTCGTCGTCGTCGTGGTGGTGCGCCGTGGCACCCAGAGGCAACACGATTGTGTCGTTGGCCTTGAGATCTTCGACCGTCTGGCAGCTCCTGTGCTTGTCCCTCCCGAGCAGCGAGTCGAGCGCACCAGCGTCCCACCCGTGCAGCTCCTCCCACGACAGCTCGGTGTACCTCTTGCCCTCGCCTGTGCCGATCGGGTACAACACGGAGACAGAGACGCCCTGGCGCAGCAGCGTCGCCGCGTGGTACGCCTCCCCGGCGGGTCCCTCGCCCATCTTGTTGACGACCGCGGCCGAAAACTCATAGGCGGTGCCAGGCTTGAGGCCCTTGATGACGACGTCCTGCGACAGGCCGCTCGACACGATGACGTCCCCTTCTCCGTCCGCCTGCTTGGCTGTCACCCGGAACAGGCTCCCCAGCGGAGCCAGCGGCGCGGACAACGTGGCTACCACGCCGTTCACGGACGGCGTCAGGTACACGATATTGACGACGTCTGTCGGCGGCGCGTCACAGTCGGACGACGCAAACACCTCCTCCTCGAGGATGCCGTCGCCCTTGGTCGACGAGAACGGCATCAGCGTGCCCCAGATCTGGTCCGACTGCAGCCCGGGGAGCATCTCCCTCGCGGCACGCACGGCGCGATCCCTCGCCGCCTCCGTGCTCCCGTCGCACAGCAGCGCCACGTTGAGCGTCGGATCGCTGGGGCCGTCCCCCTCCCCCTCCCCGTCCCCATCTGCCTCGCTCGACACCCCCACGCCATCCTCGTCGCCCTCGTCGTTGTCCCAATCGTCTGGATCCGGCATCATCGCCGCGTGAATCCACTCTTCCACCAGCGCATTCGCCAGCCTCGACCCAGAGTCCTCCCCGACCGAAAAGCTGGCCAGCCCGCGCGCCGCCAGCGCCTCGTAAATCTCCTCATCGTTCAGCTTCCCCACCGCCGCCTCTGCGTACTTGATCATCCTCCCGAGCCCCGCATGTGCGTCAATCACATCCTTCCGCAGCACGTTGGTCAGCCGCTCGATCAGCACCTCGGACGTCCCATACACCGGCAAGCTCCTCGCCAGCAGCGTCGCCCTCAGGTACGGCAGATCCATCTCACTCACAGACGCCATCGTATTCTGCGCCTCCCTCAGATCCGCAGCCATCGCCCGATTCGGCGGCCTCGGCGGCACGTCAATCGTCGCCTGGTCCAGCTCCTTCCTCGCCGCGTCGGCCGCCTTATCCGCCAGCACCTTCCGCTCCCGCTGCGCATCGTACTCGACCAGTCGCGCCAACAGCTCGGCTTTATTGCCCTTTGTCGGCAGGTTCCGCTTCTGGCAGATCTGAATCAACCGCTTGGTGTTGAGCTTGTCGTACGCCGACGTGGTCGGCACCCCGTCCTGCGAGATCGCCCCGTCCACCACGAGCATCGCGAACGCCAACCCGATTGCATCCTCTTTATCGTCGGGCATGACAACCTCCCGCTGCTTGTAAAACTTGGCCAGATCGTGGTCCGTCATGGCCGACGGCAGCTTGACCCGACGCCCGTACGACCGACGGTCCCACACCGGCTTCCCCAGCATCTCCCGCACCTTCCGGATCAGCTTGGCCCGCAAATTGTACTTCATATCCTTCCCACCGAGACCGTTCAGCTTGCACATCGACTTGAGATCGTGGTACCTGGCGATTGAGCGTAGCGCGAGTGAGGGTCGATTCTGGGCGTGCGATCGCGTGTCCACCGAGGTCAATGCACCGTACTCGACGTCATTCTCGCACAACCGCATGTGAAAGTCGTTGAGCTGCTCCGCGGTCATGTCTTCCAGGATGAAGATCTTCCTGTCAGCCGTGCTCGGAGAGAGTCCGATGGCAGACGAGGGCTCGGTGGCCAGTGGAAGGTCCGACGAGTCTGACGAGAGCGACGCAAGCGGGGCCACCGGGCGGCGGGCAGCCCGCTCGAGCAGCCCTCGATGCGTCGAGGGCGGACGTGCCAACATCCTTCCCGCGAGCGCGCGACTCCCGCCGCGACTCCCGCCGCGACCGCCGCCGCGACCGCCGCGGTTGCCCCGCCCGACCGTGCCACCGCGACGTGCGCTGCATGAAAAAGACCCACCGGCCGTCGTGAATTGCCTCTGTGTCTGCAGCATGCCCACTCCGACCGTCCGACGACGCACGCACGAGCTCCTATGTACTGATGCTTGTCCACCACGCTCCGCACGCAGATGTCGAGGTTGAGGTCCCTCGAGAACCGCGAATTTCCTCGAGACGAGAAATGCGGATGCAAAGCAGCCGTACGCGTCGAATTCGGCCTTGATGACGTTACGGCCACGCGATACCAATGGAGTACGTATATACTACGAATGTGTAAAGTGTGGACGTCGCGTGGGTGAGATCGAGCGAGCGCGCCTAGAGGCCGGGAGCGGGGCCTCGAGCAAGCCGAGCTCGGCTCGTTGCGACATTTTTTCGCTCCATGCGTCGTCGCGGATGAACAGCTTCGGAATTCAGGGAGGGAAACCGACTTGACTGATTTCCCGATTGCCACGACCATGTCCAAGGCGACCAAGGCGGTTGCGTCGAAGATACGCCTCGTCATCGAGGCTGGTCAGGCGAAACCGGCGCCGCCGGTGGGTCCTGCGCTGGGCCAGGCGGGTCTGAAGATCATGGACTTTTGCAAGGACTTCAACGCCAAGACGGCAGACTTCAAGCCAGACGTGCCAATCTCGGTGCTCATCACGGCGTACGAGGATAAGACGTTTTCGTACGTCATGAAGTCGCCGCCGGCGACGTATTTTATCCGGAAAGCGGCCGGGCTGAGCGGGAACAAGGGGAGCCAGAAGCCGGGGCACGAGGCGGTGGGGGAGATTAGCGTCAAGGCGCTGCATGCCATTGCCGAGGTGAAGCGGAAAGACGGGACGCACGTGCCGCTCGAGGGCGTCGTCAAGAGTCTGATGGGGACGTGCAAAAGCATGGGGGTCAACGTGGTCGAGTAGTACATACATACATTTTGCAACGATATATCGCAGTCGGTACGGTAGTAGTTTGTCAGAGTCAGGGTCGCTACTACGACTTGGCCTTCCATTTCCAGCACTTGACCTTGCCCGTCTCGTCCCCTGCAAAGAGCAGCTGTGCCTGCGGGAAGGAGGCCATGGCCCTGGGGTTGTTGACGTGCGTCAGCGTCCCTCGGTCTGCAAACGTGGGCAGCTCGTAGAGCTTGATGCACTGCTCCGTGTTGTAGCTGATCATCAGCACCGCCTTGCCGTCCAGATCGGCGACGCCCTGCATCGCCAGGACGCCGTTGTTATTATTCGTGTGGTGGTAATTTCGCCCCCGTCCCCGTCCCCCGCCCCCGCTCGTGTGCATTTCCTCCGGGTGCGTGAAGATGCACACCGGGTTGACCATGTTGGTCCCGTCGGTTCCCGGCTCGAAGATCTTCACGGCACCGTCGAGGCTCCCGCTCATCAAATGCCCCTCCCATATCAACAGCTGCGTGATGGCCGGATACTGCGCGTTGCGGTGCGCCTTGATCAGCGTCTGCTTGATCGACCCGCTCTGCAAGTCCCACACCTTGATGGTCCCAGACGTGTCTCCCGAGAAGAGAATCGGACCGGCGACGGTCATACACGAGATCGACGACCGATGCCCGTCCGCGTTCTGCTGCTCTAGCACCGCCGCGCATTCAAACTGGTGCTGGCTGTTGCCGTTCACGTTCACCGTTGCAGCACTCGGCTTCCACACCCGAATGGTCTTATCCTGCCCACCGCTGAACAACATCCCGTTGCCCATGGCCAGACTCGTCACTTGCCCGGTGTGACCCTCCAATCGCACCTCCGTCCCCGGCGGCGCGTGGCCGACAATGCCCGCGTGTGCGCCGCCCAGCGCCCAGCCCTTGACCTCCCCCCGACCTGCCCGCGTCTTGACCCCGACAAACAGCCACCCGTGCTCGACCAACATGCTGTCCACCTCCCCGCCGACCTCCTGTGTATGCACGCACTGGCCGGACGTACAGTCCCACACGCGAACGGTGCCGTCGTGCGAGCCCGACAGCAGCTGGGAGTTGGCATAGTCGACGGCGAGGCAGGTCACCTTGCGCCGGTGCCCGCGCAAGTCCGACACAAACTCGACGTCTGGGGCTGCATTGGCGCCGTAGCCCCGACCTCCCCCTCGACCTCCACGTCCTCCGAACCGACCCCGACCGCGGGGGGCGTAGGAGGTGTTTTGCGGGTAGGAAT
>Ga0255764_10002459_pt1 | contig 15073 bp, 11 predicted proteins | sample 071ome_30_FD_179964 | JGI IMG/M metagenome (GOLD analysis project Ga0255764, IMG submission 179964) | Coastal salt marsh microbial communities from the Groves Creek Marsh, Skidaway Island, Georgia - 071406AT metaG (version 2) | ecosystem: Environmental > Aquatic > Marine > Intertidal zone >... | reverse complement strand
GTATTAGCACCAACACGTGAACTTGCGGCTCAGGTCGCCGACAGTGTTCGTAACTACGGAAAAGGCCTCGGGTTGAAACACACCAGTATTTTTGGTGGAGTGAGCTATGGGGGCCAGATGAAGGCGCTCCGTGGTGGACTAGACTTAGTGATAGCGACACCTGGCCGCTTGATCGATCATTTAAATCAAGGATCCATCGATCTTTCCAACGTTCAAACTCTGATTTTGGATGAGGCCGATCGTATGTTGGATATGGGTTTTGTCAGTGATATAGAACTCATTATTTCGAAATGTCACCCCAGCCATCAGACACTATTGTTCTCAGCGACATACACCAAAGGGATCAAAACCTTGTCATCCAAGTATCTCTCAAACCCAGTAGAGATCGCGGTTGCTAAAGACAACACAGTTGCAGCATTGGTGGAACAAACCTTTGTTCACGTCGACCAGCATAACAAGCGGGATCTACTCACGCAGTTGATTGGGTTAAACAATATGCATCAGGTGCTAGTGTTTACGAAAACCAAGTTTGGAGCTGATAAATTGGCCCGTGCATTGACCGAAAGCGGTTTACCATCGGTTGCGATGCACGGCAACAAAAGTCAAGCACAGCGTACGAAAGCACTTCAAAAATTTAAGCGCGGCGCGGCACGTATTATGGTAGCGACTGATGTTGCCGCGCGTGGCCTTGACATTGAAAAGTTGCCCTATGTGATCAATTTCGAATTACCCATGGTTGCGGAAGACTACGTGCATCGGATTGGTCGCACTGGACGTGCAGGCGAGAAGGGCGAAGCGATTTCATTTGTTTGTTCCACCGAACATCGGTTGATGCGCGATATCCAACATTTATTAAAAGTCGACGTTGAGTTCGAAGTGGCTGATGGCTTTGAACCGAAAGTACCTTTTCCGGTGAAAAAGCCAAAGGGTAAGCCGCAACCGCGTAAGCACGGTCGCTCATCGGGCCGAAATCACTCTGGGCCACGCGCCGAGCGAGCGAACGGCTCATCGTCGACTCGTCGTGATGGTCTAGAACCCCGCGGTCGCGGTCGTTCGGAACACCAGGGCGCTGGTCGGCCTGAGACCCGAGAAAGTCGCCCTGCTCGTGATGGAGAGCGTTCTGAGCGTCGAGAGTGGACGAAAGAACGGCCCAAAGCATCTGGTGAGCGGGCCGATTCACGACAATCCCGACCCAAGCAAGAGGGTGAGCGCTCAGAGCGCCGTGACTGGAACAGTGGTCGCCCAGCAGGCGATACAAAGCAAGGAAAGTCGCGGTATACCAAGGCTGGAAGTACATCTGGCAAACCGTCAGGTTCTGGCTCTAGGCAGGCCAAGCGGGATGGATTCTCAACTCCGAGACGTAAAGTGGAAAAACGATCAGTTCCCGCGAGTTAGGGCTTAAGAATACTGTCCGGCAGGCATTGAGACCTTGAGTTGCTCACGACATCTGAAGGTCTTTTCGTTCTCAAATAGTTTGTTCGGATTTAACTCTGGCCGGATAATACGTGGCTATGACTTTCTGAGTGCATGAATGAGCGACTTAAAACTCCTTTGTTTGCCCTGCGATGGCATTGGGCCGGAAATTATGGGCGCCGCTGTAGAGGTACTCAATGCTATCTCTTCACTATTGGATCTATCGGTCTCCATCGAGAGCGGTCTTGTCGGTTTAGAATCTCTCCAGCGTTACGGGACAACGTTACAAGAAGATCTTCTGCTAAAAGCGCGCGACGAGTTCGATGGTGTGATTTTAGGTCCAATGTCTACGATGGAATACCCCTCTGTTTCCGAGGGTGGTCGAAATATTTCTGGAGCGTTCAGGCTAGGGCTTGATCTTTACGCAAATGTCAGGCCTGCAAAATCCAGACAAGGAATCCGAAATAAGGCCCCAGAAATGGATTTGGTCATTTATCGTGAGAACACCGAAGGCTTCTACCCGGACCGAAATATGTATCAAGGGTGTGGGGAGATGATGCCAGATCCAGATATGGCTATTTCAGTTCGCAAGATAACACGTCGCTGCTGTATGCGTATTTGCCGGCAAGCGTTCTCAGCCGCAGCAAGTCGGCGAAAAAGGATCGCCGCGATTCATAAAGCAAACGTGTTTCGTATGACAGATGGGTTATTCCTCGAATGCTTCAGGGATGTGTCGAGAGAATTCCCAGAGGTGAAGACGGAAGAAATTCTGATCGATGCATTTGCGGCGCTACTCGTTCGGCAACCGGAGGTCTATGATGTAGTTGTCACTACTAATTTTTATGGTGATACGCTGTCCGATTTAGCATCTGAACTATCAGGGTCCCTTGGTCTCGCAGGATCAATTAATGCCAACGCAGAAACAGGCCGTTGTATGGCTCAGGCTCAACATGGTTCGGCACCTAATATCGCAGGTAAAAATATAGCGAACCCTACGTCTCTTATTTGGTCATTAGCGATGCTGTTGAAATGGATAGGAGAGCATCGGCGTGACCCAGGTTTGAGTTTGGCGGGCTCGATGACGGAAATTGCTATCGATCGAGTGTTGGCGAGCCCAGAAAACTGGACAAAAGATTTAGGTGGTGACATTAGTACTGATGAGTTTGGTCGTCGAGTTGTTGCAGCGTTACGACAACTGCCTAAGCGCTCATAGAAGACGTGTTTACGATGTTGATAGGAATGTTGAGGCAACTGATCGATGAAAAACCGACCTTGATCATGAGCCTTTGTTGGATCGAGGGATTTATCGTTGGTGGTTTTTTGGTGTATTGGTTACTTCTGTGATCTACAATATTCATGAGAATTCTGCCCCGTCTGAATGGATCAAAGCAAAGCTTGAGTCCATTAATCACCCAATCAGCTCTGCGATTGATATAGCATCAGGAGCTGGGAGGCATAGCCTGTTGTTGGCGGATAAAGCCCCTAGTGTGACTGCAGTGGATCGTAATCCTGAGCTCTTCGAATATTTTGAAAATACTCCGGTGCGCTTCCAATGCCTCGATCTCGAGAAAGAAGATTGGCCAATGAATGGGGACACCTTTGATGTTGTTCTTGTCTCGAATTATCTATATCGGCCTCACTTAAGTAGCCTAATCGGTCTTGTCGGACCAAATGGGTATCTGATTTACGAGACCTTCGGAGTTGGCAATGAACGCTTTGGGAAACCCAGTAATCCTCATTTTTTATTAAGACCTGACGAGCTTGAAGGATCGGTCGGCAACGGATTTATGATTTTGGATGAATTTTTTGGTGAGGTGACAAATCCTCATCCGGCCGTTAGAGCTCGATTATTTGCTCAACGAGTGGAGTCTTAAATTGAATGGCTTATTGAATCGAGCCTTCGTGGGTTACCTGAGCGCTCGAATCGCTATCGGTATTGCCAACACCATGCTTACGGTCGCGCTGGGTTGGCACTTATACGAGATAACCGGAGACCCATGGAGTCTCGCGTTCGTTGGGCTGATGCAGATCATCCCCGTCTACGTGTTTTTCTTTGTGTCGGGGTATGTAATTGATCGATTCCCGAGGGTATGGGTGGTCAGGTCGTGTGCTATTGTCGAGACGATCGCAGTGATAGGGATTGCTCAGTTATTGACTCGGGAAGACCCAGAGCTTTTGATCCTCTATGGTTTGGTGTTCCTACATGGAGCCGGACGGGCATTTCACGGTCCGGCATTGCACGCGATTGTTCCAAATATCGTCCCACGCAAGGTTTTAGACAGAGCAATCGCGATGTCAAGCACAAGCTGGAACGCCGCGTCAATCGCCGGCCCCGTTGTGGCGGGCTACTTGATAATGTTGCTCGATCGCCAGATCTATGAGGTCATCGCGGTGGCTTCCGCGGCGACACTAATAGGGTATCTGTTCATTCCAACGATCAGAATCCCCCAAGAGGCGGGTGATAGGCTGAAGACGTTGCTGGCAGGTATCCAATACGTTCGTGGAAGACCAATCATCCTTGGTGGGCTGACAATCGATTTACTGATTGTGGGGTTTGGGTCGGTCATGGTCTTGCTACCGGTATTCGCCGCCGATATATTGCGCGTTGGTCCGGAAGAGCTCGGGCTGATGCGTGGGATGCCCGCCCTTGGCAGTGTCTTGATGGGATTGTTTCTCTCCACCAGACGAGATGAGCTCACAAGCGCCGGGTCGAAGCTTTGGGTTTCACTAATCGTATTTGCAGCCTCAATTCTTGTGTTTTCGTTATCTGATGTTCTCATTTTGTCGCTGGTCGCTCTATTTTTTTACGGCGCGTCGGACATGGTCAGTGTCAATATTCGAATGGGCATGGTCCAGGCCGCGACACCCGAGCAACTGAGGGGTCGGGTCGCTGCCGTGAATATGCTGTTTATTCAGACCAGTAACGAAGGCGGGGATTTCCGTGGAGGCGCTTTGGCTGGTCTTCTTGGTCCCGTTTATACAGTCCTCTTTGGTGGCGTATTGGGCCTCGGATGCCTCGTGTGGAGTCGGAAAAAGTTTCCGGAGCTTTATACCCTCGACAAGATCTCAGACCTCTCACCACAAGAAGAGACCGCTGGTACCTGATTAGTGTTTGCTTGGCTTACCATGGCTTCGGGCAATCACTGGAGACATTGCTGATGGTGACACTCGGATATCTATGACCGCCGCTTTCGGCGCCTTGCTCAGGTCTAATAGAGCTTCATGAAGCTGTCCTAGATTTTCGACCCGGTAACCTTTAATACCGAACCCCTCTGCGATCCGGAATAGATCTGAGTAACCGAAGTTTGCTCCATCCTCACGAAGACCTTCCGCTCGAAGCTTATGGAACTCTGAGCCATAGCCGCCATCATTAAATATGCATGAGATCAAAGGCAGCTTGAGTCGGCGGATCGTTTCGAGCTCCTGGACGTGCATCAGAAAGCTACCGTCACCATCAAAAAGTATCGTTGGTCGATCGGTAGCTACAGCTGTACCTAGCGCAAATGACAACCCGTTTCCGATCGCACCAAACTCTCTAATTGTCAGGAATTTATCGAAGGGACGGTTCTTCATGTGCGAAAAGTAGTAAGAGCAGTGGCCGGAGGAGTTTACGATCTCCCAATCTGCTGGTATCGCTTGATTGATTTCTTGTACGGCCTGTAACGGATTCACTCCATCGGTGTAAGTTAGGCAGTCCGAATCGTCGATAGGTGTCTGTTGAATCAGGTCTGCATTCTCATTTGTACGATTAACGCAGGTCTTTGATTGGATCAGTGGTAAGAGTTCAGTAACAATCTGACCCGCGTCACCAACAATGATTTGTTCAGCGACTGTGTTCCCTTGAAAGAATTGCTGCGGGTCTAGTGTGATCTGTATGACCCTCGCGTTCGGCCATAGTTTTTGCTGGTCTGAATTGTGACTGGAGACCGATGCCCCAAATGCCACGATGAGGTCTGACTCAGCTAAGAATTTTCGTGTCACCTGTGACGCAAATCCACCAGAAACCCCAAGATAAAACGGGTCGTCATGGAATAAGCCTCTGGCAGGTAATGTCGTCGTAAGAAGTGCGTCACACTTTGCGGCAAGGAGAGTGATGTGTTGTGCAGTTTCAGGCTTAGTTGCACCTAGGCCTGCCATGATTATTGGCCTACGAGAAACATTCAATAACTCAGATAAATTACTGATTTCTTGAGACTTACCCGAGGGGATGCTTACTGATTTTTTGTAAATCTCGTGTAATGGAGTTTCATTCTCGGGTACATCAGTGATCTCTCCATGGAGAAGGTCAAATGGAGTGCCTATCACAACAGGTATCCGGTCGCGAACAGCTATGAGGAATGCCTCCTGTATACCTGGATCAAATCGTTTGCATGTATGAAGTTGCATATATCTTGCGCCAGTCGCTTCGACAAATGGCCGCTGCTCAATTTGCTGGTTGTACCAGCTTTTATTCAATGGTGACTCGCCAGCGAAAATAACCAGAGGTATCCTTGCCCGAACGGCAGCTGGCAGCGCTGTCATGATCTGCGTGAGCCCAGGACCACAGGTTACGGTCGACACTCCGACTTTCTCGGTTTTTCTGGCGTAGGCCATCGATGCCGCGACGGCGCAGTGCTCGTGTTGGACGTAGGTGAATGTAACACCTAGGTCTGCCATGGTTGCCGCGACTTGCATGTTTGCGTCACCGAGCAAAGCAAAACAGTGCTCAACCTTCTGGTTGACGACACAGCGCGCGAAAAACTCAAATGCATTCATCTCATTGTCCCAAAGCTAAGGTCTGTAGATTCTCGTATATCATTCGGACGGCGAGTGCGGTCAGAACGACGTTTAGTAGCACCCTAAAACGATCGTCGCTGATCCTTTTAAGGATTTTAGTCCCAAAAAAGGTGCCGGTGGCGGCACCAAGCACAAGACCTATTAGCTCGTAGCTGTATTCGATCAGGTTGACACCGATAGCGGTAAATGCAACCACCTTTAGACCATGCTGGCATGCCATCACGGCCGCGTGGTTTGCCACGATTTGTTCCTTAACCCAGTTCTCTTTCGGGTGGGCGGACATCGCTAGCGGACCTATCGCTCCCAAGATTAATCCCAACCCGCCCGTGATTGCCCCACTGACGATCGGGTGGACTGATCTGAGCCTGAGATAAGACGGTCTCCAGGTAGCCACAAGGATAAAGAACCCGAGAATTAATGAACCGGTCACCTGGTCCACCAAAGTGATCAGCGGAATAAAGATAACTACACCGAGCAATGAGCCGATCGTAAAAGGAACGACGTACTCCCTAACAATAAAACTCCGGAGTATCAGAGCGCGGCTTGCGTTTGAGAAGAATTGCGTGATCCCATGGAGAGGGATCACGACGCTCGGAGGAAATATTTGCAGCATCATCGCTAACAGAAGAATTCCCCCACCTAAACCGGCGCACGCTGTAAACAGCGAACTGCAGAAGGCAATTATCGCCAGGTAAATTGGCTCCATGTTACTGGCTATTCTGCCAGGTGGGCGAAGATCTCACCGCCGGCAATCTTTCTTGCGGTCCTAACCAATCCAGCTGACTTGTTGACGTAGTTATCGCCATCAGTTGAGTAATCGATCAATACGTCCATCGTCCCCATCGGGTGGTGAAGCGTCACCAGAGTTGGAGACGTACTGTCGGTCTGCATCAAGCCATCGGCCACGGTCCCTTTTGCGAGTGCACATGACGCGAGGCACTGGCTCCCGGTGACCGCCACCGTGGGGTGGGTCTCCCAGGGCATGAAGTATCTGCAACCTATTTGGTTGATTTCACCTACAGAGTTGAGTAGACCGAATTTTGGTGTGACGCTTTGTGAGACGTCCCCCATCCCCATCAACTGACCGGCTTCGATCCTGATGGACTCCATTTGCTTGAAAAATTCTTTGTTCGCGTCGAGCTCTTCTCGGGTTTCCGTGCCACTGAGCCCAAAGTCTGACGCGCGAGCCATGACCATTGGCATAGCGACATCCATGCAGGTGACTTCGATACCTTGTATCAGATTAACGGGGCTGCCGGTCGGAAAAAGGTGGCCAGTTGATGATCCTGCGACCTCAAGAAACAGAAGCTCGATCGGGGCGGAAGTTCCTGGCACGCCATCGATCTGTGTGTCACCGAAGTAGCTGACGTGGTTATCCGGTGTCTGAACCCGGGCAATGATCTTAGCACCCGTGTTGACTGCCCTGATTTTGATTTCTGTGATCGAGTCCGTTATCGGAATGAGTCCCATTTCTATGGCGGCAGGGCCGACAGCGGTAAGCATATTCCCGCAGGTCGGCTTGTAGTCTACCAGCTGCTTTTCCACGCTGACTTGTGCAAAAAAATAGTCGACATCAGCCCAGTCATCGTCAGACTTAGAGAGCATAGCGACCTTGGTCGTTACTGCGTTACCACCGCCGACGCCATCAATATTCAGCGGGTGTCCGGAGCCTGTCACGGAGATTAAAACCTCAGACAGCTCGCTCAGGTCAGTTGGTAGATCTCCTCGATTAAAAAATGGTCCACGCGAGGATCCACCTCGCATCAGGAGAAATGGAATCGATTTTTGTTGCATTGATTACGTTCTCATTAAACAAATGGCCGTATTGGCTAGGTAAGAGGCCATGGCAGATTGACGAACTCTTGGAGCAGGCCGGGAGGGAAATCTCGGTTGAGTAGCCAACCCATAAACAGCATGAAACCAAGACCGCTTAAACTATAAACCAGAGACTTAAGTAAGGATTCTCGCGCGCGAATCAAAAAGAAGCACAGTAGAAAAACCGACAATGCGATGATGAAACCGGTGAGTGATGTCAGTACTAGCAGGCCAGCAAACCAGCCCAGTGTTCCCCAGAATGAGTGTTGATTTTCGTCTACCTCAAGCTCTCTGTCCGCAAAGATTAGATCATTTTCTGGCCTCAGAATCATGAGAGCTAGAAGCCCTACTAAACAACCGAACGTAAAGGTAGAAATAACAACCGGGAACACGGCGTCTACCCAGGCATAGTCAGGAATCGTATACATCTCGATCATGAACCACCCCGTGAACAGAAGGAGGGTTGCAAGGAAAACCAATGGAGAACGTTTGAGACCGGCGGGAACCTCACCCTCGGCCTGGATATTTTTCGCTTGCCTTATACCCACAACAGCCGACAAGAGTGTAATCGCGATTAGTACCCAAACGATCGGGCTCAATAGATAATCGAGCACCGCCTGCAAACCCTGATCCATCCGGAAAGTTGAGATTTGGTAGGCATTGTTGGAGTACTGCTCAACCGGCTTCGCTAGAACGAAACCAATAAGGAAAGCGGGGCGAGACCAATCGAATCGCCTCAAAAGGATACCGATAAGCCCGATCCCCATCAGCGCAGCGAGATCTAATAAGTTTTGTCCTGACTGAAACGCAGCGAACGAAACGATCATAAATACGAAGGGAGCAATCAGAACAAATCGAATGTTCGTCAGTCGGGCGATCGGATTAGATAGGGCAATACAAAGGACTGTTCCTAATACATTAGCTAACGCGAGCATCCAAACGATCGCGTAAGTGATATCGAGGTCTTCGGTGAGCATTTGTTGACCAGGTTCGAGCTCACCTTGTCCGAGGAGTGCGAGCGCCCCGATGAAAATAGCCATACTTCCAGAGCCGGGAATACCGAACAGTAACGTAGGGACGAGACCACCGCCTTCTTTCGCGTTGTTGGCACTCTCAGGAGCTATCACACCGCGTATCTCGCCTGACCCGAAACGCTCCTTCTTTTTGGTCGTTTGAACCGCGTGGCCGTAGGCTATCCAATCAACGACCGAGCCTCCGAGCCCTGGGATCACTCCTACAGCTACGCCGATCAGAGAGCACCGGATCGATAACCACTTGTTAGCCCACCAGTCTTTGATACCGTCAAACCAACCAGCCCCGAGTCCTTCTCGTTGATTGATGGCCTCTCCTTTTCTAAGCAGAGCAACTACCTCTGGTATCGCAAAGATTCCAAGGCCGACGATGACCAGCTTTAGCCCGTCTAGGATATAAGGATAGTCGTAGCTCGCCAATCGGGGCTGGCCGTTAAACGGTCCCTCGCCGATCATCGCTACCATCATTCCGAGCCCGGCTGCCGCCAAACCTTTGAGCGCGACTCGGCCGGCGAGAATGCCAACCATTGAGATCCCAAAAACGGCGACCATCAGTAACTCGGGAGACTGGAACATCAGTACTATCGGTCTTGCCACCAGTACGAAGAAGGTCAGGAAAATCGCACCGACGAGCCCACCGAAAAGTGATGAAGCAAACGCTGATGACAGGGCTCGCGCGGCCTGCCCTTGCTTTGCGAGAGGGAAACCATCTAGAACTGTCGCCTGGGAGGATGACGACCCGGGTATGCCCATCAGGACGGATGCAAACGTATCAGACGTGGGGACGACCGCGACTAGGCCGATCATCAATGCCAGACCATAAACTGGCTCTAACCCAAACATGAAAGGCAGCATAAGGGAAAGGCCAGCGATGCCGCCAAGCCCTGGAAAAACTCCAACCGATAGGCCCAAAAGGACTCCTGTTGCAAGATATGCGAGAGCTGTTGGATCGAGTATCAGCAACCACGCATCACCGAGTGCCGTAACCGCGGTGTATAGCATTTCCATAAAAAATATTGTCCTGGTGTAAACACAGAGGGGCGCCGGTTAGGCGCCCCTGATTGCGTATTATTGTTCTGGCTACTTGAGCTCTACGCCGAAACGTTTCTTCAGGTAGTCTTGGACCCAACTGCGAGCCTCAGGAGAGATACTCAGAGCCTCCCGCAGAGATTTCGATGCCGCTGCGCCTGTGTAGACCGGATACTTTCCTAGGCGTGCAGCAGAGATTTTCGCAAAATCATCACGTGCCGCGACTTTCTTAAATGCCTCGCGGAACGTTGTGATCATGTCATTGCTTGTCCCAGCTGGCAGGAATGTAGCCTTCTGCATCGGGAAACCGGCGATAAAGAACGCCTTCCAAACATCCCACTTGACGCCCGAAGTTTCACACCCCTCGGTTTTTTCACAGACCTCCTTAAATGTTGGTAGGTCTGGGAACGTCGGGTCACGAACAATGTTGCCGTTATCGTCTATAGCACCCCATGACATCATAGGGACCGCTTTGCCGGCTTCCACAAGCGGCATGGAGTTCTTTAGGTAGGCTGCTGACGTTTGGTAGTCGATATTGGCCTCGCCTGATTCGAACATCTTCCGTCCGCCCCCACGGCCCTTTACGCCCATCACGTGCTTCACGTCCATCCCCAGCATGTCCCACGCAAGAGCTGGAACGAGGTCAAGAGAAGTCGCGCCTTGGTTTCCGTAAATGAACTTTTTACCCTGAAGCTTGTTCGCAGAGCCGTCAAATAGCTTACCGTCATCAGCATTCAGGTAAGCAACTCCGCCGGTACCTGAGGCCATGACCGTGTTCCAATCGTTATACTCGTACCGAACCCGAGGATCGTTTAAAAGATAAGGAAACTGGGTTGAGCCAGACGACCCAAATATCACGGTACCGTCGCCATTTGTCTGGCGCTGGAACCAGTTGGCGCCTTTCGTTGAACCTGCTCCCGGCATATATTTTACCACGACGGTTGGGTTGCCCGGTAATGCCTCGCTCAGCAGCGGCGCAAAGAAGTTAGCCCACTTTGCAGAACCTCCGGTTTCTGAGAAGGGGATTGTCCATTCAACCGTTTTTCCAGACAGATTGGCCGCTGACGCCATGCCTGCGGTTAAGACTGATGCGCAGATGCCCACCGTAATTTTCTTTAACAACATCGGAATTTATCCTCCTAGATTATTTTTATCAGGCGTCATTCATCGCCCCGAGTCACAGTCTCTCAATGTTCATAAATGAGACCTGGTCTTATATTGATAGATAGTTCCCTCCATGAAAAGATGTTTTACTGATGAATTAGACGCTAAAATTCGATTGATTAATGCAAAATAGAGATAAATCAGATGGCTAATATTGATCTCGATGATCTGGTTGCCTTTAAAGCGCTCGCCGAGACCCACTCATTTAGCGCTGGGGCTCGGTTGATTCCGATTTCCCAGTCCGCGTTTAGCCGCCGGATTGAGAAGCTTGAGTCCGCGCTCGAGGCGAAGCTGGTCGAGCGCACTACCCGGCGAGTCACGCTCACGGCGGTCGGCCGTGACTTTTATAGAAATATTAGCCGGATCATGGCGGACTTGGACCACACCGTGCTCGGCGTTAAGGGGGTCGCTGATCCAATCTTTAACGAGGTCACAGTCGCATGTGTACCCTCCGTCGTTAACTACTTCGCGTCAGACGTGATTCGAGAATTTAATAAAAATCATCCGACCACGAGAGTAAAGTTGATCGACTCTAGCTCTAACGACGTATTGTTGACCGTCGCTCGCGGCGACGCAGAATTTGGCGTGAACTTTGTTGGGTCGCTAGACACCGAGGTAGAGTTCGAACCATTGTTGGAGGAAAGCTTCGTAGTAGCATGTACCAAGGATCACCCGCTCGCATCGTCCTCATGCGTGTCTTGGTCTGATCTTTCAGCATTTCCCTACATCGGCCCAGGAAAAGAGTCAGGAAACCGCCTTATCATTGATCAGACCCTCGCGGCATCGAATATTAAGATGAATAGTCTGTTTGAGACTCAGCATCAGACGACAATGATCGGGCTTGTCGAGGCAGGTCTCGGGATCGCCGTTGTTCCGTCCATGGCCATGCCCAGACGTGACCATCCGTTCCTGGTGAGCGTCCCGCTTAGAGATCCAGTCATTTCGCGGGTGGTAGGCTTGATCAAAAAGAGAGGGAAGGCAATCGAGGGCATTGCAAAAGAACTCTACGCAACATTTTTAGGGTCGATAATGTCAGATCAAGGGATCGGGTGATTCCTGTTTCTTTTTGAGATGGTGCAGAACAGGGGCGCCGGTGATGACCAGAAAAATACGGACAATATGATGAAGCACGATAACACTCACTGTCCCACCGGCCGCGAGCGTCATAACGGCTATCTCTGCCTGTCCGCCTGGCCAAAAACACAAGAAAAGTTCAAACAACGGTATGTCACTGATTTGGCTAGCCACCAGTAATGTCAATAACGCGATAGGAATAATAATGGCAACAAAGCCAAGCCCTGAGATGATATCCCTACTCAGTTCCTTCGTGGTGATTCCTTGGTAGTGAAGACCGACGCCGAGCCCAATAAAAAACTGTGACAGGATGATCATTTCCTCTGACGGCCGATGTGTCAGGATTCCAACCATAGCCAGCGGTGCCGAGAGAAGAAGCGGACCAAGAATATCAGCCCCAAAGAGCTTCAATTTCCTGAACAGGATCATCCCTACGATACCAGTTAAAAACAGTCCGATGTTCTCGACCAGGGGTAGCTCTGTGATTGGTGATCCAAGCGGATTACCGAGCTCTAGTTCAAAAATTTGCGTCAACACGATCGGCGCGATGGTGACAAGAACCAGCGAGCGCGTCGCATGAACGAGTGACAGCGTCCTTGGATTTCCTCCGGCCTCGATTCCGAACACGATCATGTCTTGCAAACCACCCGGCATCGAGGCGTAGTAGGCGGTCGGACGATCGTATTTAAGGACTCTCCTGAAAAACGGATACCCAACACATGAAATCAGGAAAACATACACCGGAACGATCAGCAACGTAGGGATGTAGCTCGGGATGGTTGTGATTACTTCCATCGTTAATGTAGTCCCGATCGCGACGCCCAAAACAGTACGGCTGACGTTTGAAACGAGCGGCATTCCGGCCAGCTCAACACCGAATAGTGAGGCAGTGAGGCACCCAAACAGTGAGCCGAATAAGAAAGGTAGAGGTGCTCCGAACTGTTCAAGAAGAAGGCTAAATCCGAGACAGATTAAGACGGTCTTTACCTGTAGCACGGGTCTGGATTTCAAGGTTGGACTTCCATGTATTCATACGTATACAATGTAGTATGGGTCCGAAATTGAATAAAAGCAAACACGAACCACAGTCCGCGGTCTGCTACGAGTATCTTGTCTCTAAAATGCAGAGAGGCGAGTTGGTGTCTGGTATGTCAGTTACAGAGCAAGGAGTGGCCGACGAGCTTGGAATCAGCCGTACTCCTGCTCGAGAAGCATTGCGGCGCTTGGAAATTGATGGGTTAGTGGTTTCCGAGCCCCGGTTTGGTATGAAAGTCACAGAGCTAGGCTACATCGAGACATTAGAGCTTTATGAAGCACGCGAAGCCCTAGAGATGGCCGCGGTAGAGATATGTGCAGAAAAAATTAGTGACATTGAAATTGCGGAGCTTGAAATCCTACAAGAGCAAATGGCTGGCTCGGTGCGAGATCCTAGCCGGATGGCAAGCCTAAATTATGCGTTTCATAAAGCCTTACTTAACGCTGTGAAGAATCGTTATCTGACAATGTCTTTCGAGGTGATACAGAAGACTCTTGCCATATTAGGACCAACGACACTGGCGAATACAGAGCGAGCGGAGGAGTCGTTGACTGAACATCAAGAGTTGATTCAGTGTCTAAAGAATCATGACAGTGAGGGCGCTAGAAAGGTAATGGGTAGACATCTATCTAACGCAAAACGAATCCGTTTGAGGCAGATTAATCAGAGGCTGGTTGATGAAAGTTGAGTTGCCAGAAATCACGCCAGACACCTCGTTAATTTCAGTGGGTGAAGGGCAATTCGATTATGACGTTATTGTGGTTGGTGGCGGCAACGCTGCCCTGTGCGCTGCTATTCGAGCAGCGGAGGCGGGTGCGTCGGCCGCAATCTTTGAGCGGGCTCCAAAGGAGTATCGTGGCGGTAACTCGCGTCATACACGCAACTTTCGATGCAAGCATGCTGCTCCCAAGGGCGTCTTGACCGACTCGTATAGTGAGGATGAGTTTTATGACGACCTACTGAAGGTCACTAAGGGGAATACCGACGAAGAACTGGCGAGGCTCACGATACGCGAGTCAGAGACCTGTTATGAGTGGATGCTCGAACAGGGCTGCTACTTTCAGGAGTCGTTATCCGGGACCCTGTCACTTTCTCGCACCAATGCGTTTTTCTTGGGCGGTGGTAAAGCCTTGGTGAATGCTTACTACAACCGGCTTGAGTCATTGGGTGTCGCTATTTTTTATCGAGCGACCGTTCTCGATGTGGTGATACGTAATCGAGAGTTTGATGGGGTACTGGTCGATCTAGACGGAACTCAAAGTTACAAACGAGGTCGCTGCGTCGTTTTGGCGTCTGGTGGGTTTGAGGCTGATAAGGACTGGCTGGCGAGCGCTTGGGGCGACGCGGCCAAAAACTTTCTGATCAGGGGTACACCCTATAACACTGGGGAGGTTCTCAAAGGTGTTTTAGCGGGTGGGGCGGATCAAGTCGGGGATCCGACGCAATGTCACGCGGTGGCGATAGACGGACGTGCCCCAGAGTATGATGGTGGAATCGTCACGCGGGTTGACTGTGTACCGTTTTCGATCGTGGTTAACCAAGAGGGTCACCGTTTTTATGACGAGGGTGAGGACGTTTGGCCCAAGCGGTATGCGATTTGGGGTAGGTTGGTCGCGAAACAGCCTAACCAGGTGGCTTACGCGATCATTGATAGTAAATCCAAAGATTTGTTTATGCCGACCGTCTTTTCAGCGACCGTTACCGAAAGCTTGGATGATATGGCTCAACATTTGGG
>Ga0255764_10002457_pt1 | contig 15075 bp, 11 predicted proteins | sample 071ome_30_FD_179964 | JGI IMG/M metagenome (GOLD analysis project Ga0255764, IMG submission 179964) | Coastal salt marsh microbial communities from the Groves Creek Marsh, Skidaway Island, Georgia - 071406AT metaG (version 2) | ecosystem: Environmental > Aquatic > Marine > Intertidal zone >... | reverse complement strand
GTGTTAAGGGCTGCTTGAGCAAAAGTAATTAGTGTTGCCACCTTAAAGACTATTCGATACACGCCCACCTCATTCTCTTCGAGGAAATAACTGAGCATGAGGGTATCGGACCAGCTCATGACCAGGAACAGGGCGGAAGAGACCAGCATTGGGGTGGCCACTTTCATCAGGTTTCCTGCGAGCGCTGCACCGCGCCAAGGCTTGCGCTCGCACAACGAAATCACGTGCACGGTCGAGAGCAATGCAAAAGCGCTACTAATGCCGAGGAGGAGGAGCAAAGCGAATTGGGCACTGCCTTGAGCGTCAAAACCCGCACTTTCCATTGGCACCCACCAAAGCAGGGCGGCAAGGATGAGGTATACAGTCCCGTGTTGATTGATGCTGAACAACACCGGCTTGTGCAAACCGCGGTAGGCCTCCGCATTCAACAGCATGAGAGTGAACGGCAGGGCCGTCAGCGATGCGGTACGCAAGACACCCACGGGAGTTTGATTGAAAAAGAGTTCGGTCAGCGCTTCGGCTGCGAAGAAGGTCAAGATGGACAGGGCAGCGGTAATTGCCAACACGCGTACAAATATGTGTCCATAGAGTCCGCGCGACGGGGCATCCCCAAGCTCGGTTTTGCCCAATTCCTTCACCAACACCGTATCCAACCCCCAACGCCCCACCGTCGAGGCAATAAGAATCAGAGTGAAGGCCACCTCATACACGCCCACTGCCTTCTCACCTCCCGCTTGGCCTAAGGACCACAGCAGCACATAGCCCCCAAGGGCGCCAATGATTTTGAAGATGAGCACGACGCTGCTTCCCTTGGCTAAAGTGGCAGCCGTGGGATCCTTTAAGAATTGAAGGATACGCTGAATCATGGTTTTGTAGCGAGTTGGGTGCGAATATACCGCTTATCTAACGCTACAGCGGCGCACTTTTGTACATTTAAGCCATGAAAATTGCGGTGAACGTACGGTGGCTTTTGCCAAGCAGGCTCGAGGGCACAGGGATATATACCTTGCGCATGCTCGAGCAGATCCTCCCCGCCGCAATGGAACACGAGTTTCTGCTGTTGTGGGACCGCCCTTCTGCGATGAAGGGAATGAGGGACCAATTCTCTTTTCTAAACGCCCCCAACATCACCCACAAGCTTGTCATTCCTCCTGCCCGCCACCCGTGGTTGTGGTGGTATTGGAACAGCATAGGTGTGCCGGCCGCCCTGAAGCGTTGGGGCGCCGCGCGTTATTGGTCACCGGACGGTTTGCCCGCCCGCACCAAAATCAAGCAATGGCTCACTATCCACGACCTGAATTTTGAGCACCACCCGGAATGGGTTCCGCCCCATGTGGGACGCTATTACCGCACGCACATCCGACGCGGCGCCCGCATGGCGGAGCAGCTCTTCACGGTGAGTGAGTGGAGCGCGAGGGATTTGGTGGAGACCTATGGGGTCGCTGCCGGGAAGATTGTGGTGACTCCGAATGCACCTCAGCGACCCATGTCACCCGGAAAGTCTCGCTTTGAAGAACATTATTTTTGTGCCGTAGGCGCCCTCACCCCCCGCAAGAATTTGATTACCCTTTTGAAGGCTTGGGACCGGTGGTTGGAGAAACATCCGGAGCGCCGAGGCTTCCATTTGAACATTGCAGGAAACGCTCATTTTAAGGATCCAATTTTCGAAAGTGCCATGGGCGAGATGAAACACTTGGACACGGTCAACTGGTTGGGAAGGTTGGAAGACGATGCGCTTGAACAACTCTACCGCGGGGCCATAGCTTTCTGTATGCCTAGTGCAATGGAAGGATTTGGCATACCCGTCGTGGAAGCCATGCAATGTGGCACGCCTGTTATGGCCTCAAACAACAGCGCTTTAACGGAGGTGGTGGGAGATGCTGGAATGTTGCTGCCCACGTTCGATGTCGAAGCTTGGGCCATTGGGCTCGAGGCGATGGCTGAAGGAGGGGAAAATTGGTCTGAAAAAGGCTTGATTCGCGGGGGCCAATTCACTTGGTCCGCTAGCGCCGCCCCTTGGCTCGAAGTGCTAACATCTACGAGCAAATGAAGCTTCAACACAGTCCCATAGAGGTCGTGGAAGCCGGCACTGACGAGGCGGGACGCGGTTGTTTGGCCGGGCCTGTGACGGCAGCAGCGGTGATCTTACCGCCGGATTTTAAGAATGATTTGTTGAACGATTCCAAGCAGCTCACTGAGAAGCAGCGCAACCTTTTACGACCCTTGATTGAGAAGGAAGCTGTGGCTTGGGCCGTGGTGCATGTCGGACCGGAAGAGATTGACGAGATCAATATTTTAAATGCCAGCATCTTGGGCATGCACAGGGCCATTGAGAAATTGGATGTGGTGCCTCACTTCATTGCTGTGGACGGCAACAGGTTCAAACCATATGGGGATATTCCGTATCACTGTCAGGTCAAAGGGGATGCTACCTATCAAAATATCGCGGCCGCGTCGGTCTTGGCAAAAACGTATAGGGATGAGCTGATGAGAGAATTGGCCACAGAACACCCACATTACCAGTGGGAGCGCAACGCGGGCTACCCTACGAAGGCGCACCGCGACGGCATTCGAGCCCATGGCGCATCGCCCCACCACCGCAAAAGTTTTCAGTTGCTTCCGAGCCAATTGAACCTCTTCGATTTGTGAAAAACTGACCCTCACTAGCCCACTACTTGGCGCGGTAAAAATGTAGCTTTAATCAAAAATTTAGCTATGCGTCTCGCCTCCCTAAGCGCCCTTATTTTGGCATCTGCCCTTTTGGTACAATGTGGCCAACCCGCCCCTCCTGCCAAGGCGACTTCTTTGCTGCCTATGGATGCGCCATTGTATGTCCGCATCAATGATATGCACCAGTTCGGCGAGACCAGCGACACCCTTTCAATTCCCTACCTCAGCGCCATTCCAGCGCACACCTTGGAGCAGTGGAACGCAGGGCGTTGGACGGGAGCGCTCCTCCCCTCGGGCGCCAGCAGTTTGGATTGGGTATGGACCACCGAGCACGACCTCACCCTATTCGTCGGCGCTCCCACCACCATTGGAAATTACGAGGTCTTCACCTTGGATTCGATGTACGCCTACAACGACGGGCCAAGCTGGGTGATCAGTGCCAGTGAAGGCCTACTTCAGGATATCATCAACCAACGCACCGCTGGCTATTCCTTGATGGACGATGGCGGATTCAAAACCTTGTGGGACAACGCGTCCAAATCTGATGATGCGAACGTTTTTATTCAACACAAGGAAGTGGCCAGATTGGGCACACATTACTTTGAACAAGATTGGAGCTGGCTGGAGCACTTCGCACAGTGGTCTGCCATTGATCTGGATTGGAAGAAGAACAAGACCATTGCTACGGCGGTGGCATTGTGTGCAGATTCCACCAACACTTATTTGAGCACCTTCACAGAGCGTCCTACGGGTACGGATCTGAGCCCAATTATTGCCGCCTCGTCGAAATACGCCGTGGGGATCAACACCGGAGATCCGGTAGAATGGCTGCGCGCTTTTAACCCCTACCGCGGCAAGAAACAAAGGCTCAAGCAAGCCCAAAAGACCTTGGAAGATGCCGGCATATCGCCGATGACTTTCGCCAATAGTTTTGAGGGCAGCTTTGTTCGCGTGGGCTACGGTGATGGAGTGGTGGTCGCAGCAAAACTAGAGGGAGAGGAAATGAGCGTTCAGGATGCCTTAACCGCGTTGAGTGCACAAAGCTCCGTGTACCAGGGCCATGCACGCGGAACACTTACAGAATCACACCGCTTCTTGTTTAGCGCGGCCTTCGGTTGGGTGTATTCAGATATGGGCAGCACTTCATGGATGCTCTGGGATCAATGGCTTTTGGTGGGGACGAGTGCCCAATTATTGGAGGTGTACAGCAGCGAATTGGACATGAATAAACACTGGCATGCCCTAGAATCTCTGGAAGCATTGGGAGATGCCATGGACCGCAACGAGCACTTTACCGCCGCCTTCAACTTCAACAGCTTGGAGGAGGGCCCCTTCTTTGAAACCTTGCCGGCTGCTTTAGATCGGGCTTTTCTCGCCGGACACTTGGAGGTGAACAACGGCATTGCCTATGGAAACGCCACGGTGCAACAACGCGGCGAGGAAGTGGCCGTTAGTGCTTACCTATGGTCCCATGCCCTGCCGCAGCAAGCCATCAGCGGACCGTTCTTGATCAAGAACCACCGCAGCGGCATGACCAACATACTCGTGCAAGACGAAAGCAAACAATGTTTCCTACTCGACGAAAATGGCGAGGAATTGTGGAGCATCTCCCTAGACGGCCCCATCCAAGGAAATGTTCAGCAGATAGACATGTTCAAGAATGCCAAATTCCAGATGGTCTTTGCCACCAATGATCGCTTGCATTGCTTGGACATCTTGGGACGTGAAGTAGAAGGGTTCCCTGTGAGCTTACCCGAGGCGACCACGTTGGGGGCGACCGTTTTGGATTACGACAAGAACCGCAACTACCGCATACTCGTGCCCGCCGGGTCGAAACTGTATAATTACAGCGTGGAAGGACAGCGTATAGACGGTTGGAAAATCGACGCGGCTAACGGCACCATCACCCAAAGTCCACTGTTGTACCAAAGAGGCGGCAAAGATTATGTAATCATATCTACCCTCGAGCGTGCCCATGTGCTCAACAGACGTGGAGAAGAGCGCATTAAAACCTCAGCCCTCACCGCGGCCAAACACCCCTGGGTGGTTACCGGCGGGAACCCACCGAGCATCATGCGTGTAGGCGAAGAAGGCGAGATTCAAGAACAGCGTTTCGACGGCACTACGAATATTTTAGAGCACGACTTGAACAACCTTCAAGGCATGGAGGCCATGAGCTACGGCACATTGTATTGGTCAGAGGACAAGCTCAGTGTACGCGGCGAAACCTCCACCCACACTATTACTTTCCCGCAAAGCATTGACCGAGTAGAAGCCTATCCTGGAGGTACGGGACTCATTTACGATACAGAAGGCACCGTTCACGTGACTCAATTGAAGGAGGCCGCTGCGCCGATCACTGCATTTGAAGGATCCGAGGCAGAGGCAGGGCGATTGACCCCAGCCGGAGCACCGGTTCTAGTACTCGTGCAGGGCAACGCGGTAATCTGTTACCAATTGTAATTACTTCTTACGGAAGAAGATTTCGATTGGGGCACCGTGGAAGTCGAACGCCTTGCGCATCTTGTTTTCTAGGAAGCGTTTGTACGGTTCTTTGATGTATTGCGGCATGTTTGCAAAGAAGGCAAACTGCGGCGTACGTGTAGGCAACTGTGTACAGAACTTAATCTTCACGTACTTTCCTTTCACTGCCGGCGGCGGATATCCCTTGATGATATCCAACATCGTATCGTTGAGCTTGCTCGTTGAAATGCGCTGCTTGCGGCGCTCGTAAACCTTTACACCTTCCTCAAAAGCTTTCAATACACGTTGCTTCGTCAACGCACTAGTGAAGATGATAGGGAAATCTGTAAAGGGTTCCAATTTCTTTCTGATAAACGCTTCAGCATCGCGAACGGTATTGGTTTCTTTCTCCACCAAATCCCATTTGTTCACTACGACCACCAAGCCCTTTTTGTTCTTCTCCACCAATGAAACGATGGCCAAATCCTGAGCTTCAAACCCTCGCGTTGCATCCACCACCATCATACATACATCCGCATGCTCGATAGCGCGAATAGAACGCATGTTCGAGTAGAACTCCAGATTCTCCATGGTCTTGCCCTTCTTGCGAAGTCCCGCCGTATCGAGCAACATAAAATCAAATCCAAACTTGTTGAAGCGCGTGTTTACGGTATCTCTAGTCGTACCTGCCACCTCAGTGACAATGTTGCGCTCCTCGTCAAACAAGGCATTGACAATAGAACTCTTTCCAGCATTCGGACGACCCACAATGGCCATCTTCGGAAGGTCTTCATAGTCGTCCACAGGATTTTCATCCATGTTCTCTACGAGCTCGTCCAACAAGTCTCCAGTACCCCCGCCGTTTACGGCAGAGATGGTGTGGTATTTTTCGATGCCCAAACCATAGAATTCAGCAGCCTCTAATTCCTGCATACTGTTGTCCACCTTGTTCACTGCGTACACCACAGGCTTCTCGGTTTTGCGCAACATGCCGGCAATGATCTTATCAAATTCCGTCAACCCCGCTTGAAGGTCTAGTACGAATAGGATAACGGTAGCTTCTTCAAGGGCCAATTCTACTTGGCGACGGATCTCCGCTTCAAAAACATCTTCCGAACCTTCGATATACCCACCGGTATCGATGACTGAAAACTCCTTTCCATTCCAATCACTCTTTCCATAATGACGGTCGCGTGTCACCCCCGCAACGCTATCTACAATAGCATCACGACGCTGGATCAGACGATTAAATAGTGTGCTTTTACCCACATTTGGGCGGCCCACGATGGCAACGATGTTACTCATAGTTTAGTTTTTATACCCGAACCTTTTCAGGTGCAGGTCGCTGTCTCGCCAATTCTTTTTGACTTTGACAAAGGTCTCTAAATGTACTTGCTTGGCAAAGAAGGACTCTAATTGCTTTCGTGCGCCTATACCCACTTGCTTGAGTTTCGATCCTTTATGTCCAATGATGATTCCTTTCTGTGTATCGCGGGCCACGTAAATGACAGTACGAATGCGGATAATATCATCAGCCTCCTTGAATTCCTCCACGTCTACCTCGACGCTATACGGCACCTCTTTCTTATAATTCAACAGGATCTGCTCACGCACGATTTCACTCACAAAGAAGCGTTCGGTTTTGTCCGTGAGGGCGTCTTTATCAAAATAGGGAGGTGAAGGTGGGATGAGCGCAATTAATCGGTCCAACAAATACTGGGTATTGGCCTGTTCCAGCGCCGAAATAGGAATGATTTCAGCGTTAGGTAAGTGCTCGGCCCAATAGGCCACTTCCTCCTCCAACTTCTCCTGATTCGTCGTATCAATTTTATTGATGATCAGCAACACAGGCACCTTGGTGTTGAGCAGCTTCTGGAAAAACCCTTCGTCCTTGAGGGCACGATCGCCAGGCTCTACCAAGTACAAGAACACATCCGCATCTTCAAAGGCATCTGATACGAATTTCATCATGTGCTCCTGCATCTTATATGCCGGCTGAATGACCCCAGGGGTATCGGAGAACACGATTTGGTATTCTGGCTCGTTCAGGATACCGAAAATACGGTGACGAGTGGTCTGCGCTTTGGGCGTAATAATGCTCAAGCGCTCTCCTACTAGAGCGTTCATCAAGGTACTTTTCCCTACGTTGGGATTCCCGATGATATTGACAAAGCCACTTTTGTGTTCCATGGGGCAAAGATGCGACAATTGTGGCCTATTCTAACCACAATCACATCCATCAAAAATTCATTTCATAACTCATTGATTGTCATGTTGTTAATTTTTTACCCTATCTTCAAAGAGAACAAAACCAACTAGTTATGAAAAAATTAATTCTTTTCTCAGCTCTTAGCCTGCTGGCCTGGAGCTGTACTCCGCCTGAACAGGAGGCTGAAGCTACCCCACCCGTATTGGAAGATGGGGCGTATTCATTGACCAATGCGACTTGGACCTACGCTGATACCGTTGTAGAATTTGAACCGCAACAGATTAAGATCTACGCGGATGGACACTACATGTTTGCTACATGGAATTCTACTACCAACTCTCCTGCCATGGGTGCCGGAGCAGCATGGAGTGAAAACGGAATGATGTACGAACAACCATTTTACAACGCCAGTGGTCCAACCGACTCATCACAAACATTCGAGCTCGGAATCACCTCAACAGATGGAGGCTTTGAGCAAACCATTGCCGGCATGGACGACAATGACTCATCGAGCTTCGATTTATACGAAAATTGGGTCGCCCTTGAAGGTGAGGCCACTCCGTACGACGGCTTATGGGTGTTAACTTCATACAACGGAAACGAAGGAGTGAACAATTTCCATGAGATAAAAATGATTGGCGGCGGACATTTTGTGTGGTTCCATACTTGGAGCGATACCGTAGACCACGCTGATTTCGGTTATGGCCAATTCTTAGACCACGGCGAAGGCAGCGTTACTGAAGTTGCCCAAGTAGGTTCTATTGAAGGATTTGAAGGCGAATGGCAGATCACATACACCATGGTAGGTAGCGACATGTTACAACAAAGCTATATGACTGCAGATTCTGTCGAAGTCATTCAGAATTATACGAAACTTTAAACCGCCCTCTACATATAGAAGTGACCCGGCCCTTGCGGCCGGGTCTTTTTATTGTCGTGTAATTGTCTTCAAAGAAATTGGGCCAAGTCCCCAATAGACCCGATTTTTATAGCCAACAACAACACTAGCTATGCGTTCCATTTTTGCCCTTGCCTTGCTCATCAGCACAACTTCCTTACAAGCCCAAGTTTTTGACACCCTCGTTTGGGCGGATGAATTCAACGTTGACGGGGGCCTCGACACCTCAAAATGGTGGCATCAAACCATCCTGCCCAACAACGGACAAAGCTGGTGGAATGGAGAAATCCAGCACTATACGGACCGCGACACCAATGCCTATGTGAGTGGCGGGAGCCTTCACCTTACGGCACTTCGCGAGACCTATACAGACCAAAACGTCACTAAAGACTACACCTCAGCCCGACTAAACTCAAAGTTTGCCTTTACCTACGGCCGTGTCGAAGTACGGGCCAAACTCCCTACCGGAGTGGGTACTTGGCCTGCGATATGGATGCTCGGACAGAACATCACTGAAATAGGTGCGTACTGGCAAGTGCAAGGCTATGGCACAACCGGATGGCCCGCTTGTGGTGAGATTGACATCATGGAGCACTGGGGACACAACCAGAACTATGTGTCAAGCGCCATTCATACCCCTTCTAGTTTTGGCGGCACAGTGAATGTAGGAGGACAATACGTGAGCGGCGCAAGCACGAATTACCACGTCTATGCCTTAGAATGGAGCGAGACTAAAATGGTATTCAGTGTAGACAGTGTGGTGCACTACACCTACGAGCCCTCCACCTATACTGCGAGTACCTGGCCATTCTACGATCCACAATATTTGCTGCTCAACATCGCAATCCAATCTTCTATCGATTCGACCTTTACCAGCAGCGCCATGGAAGTGGACTACGTACGCATCTACCAGCAATCCAACCTAAGTGTGGAAGAAGCCGCTCGTAACGGAATAGGCGCTATTGGCAATCCTTTTAGTGACCAATTATTCGTGCGCCTCACCGGCCCAAGCACCATCAACCTCTACGACATTACTGGCAAGCAGGTGTACACCAACACCCATACCGAAAGCACTTACCTCCCAACTGCAGAATACGCCCAAGGAATGTATGTTCTAGAAATCATACAACCCGGATTCAAAGGCTACCGCGAAAAGGTAATCAAGCAGTAAGCTGACGAAAAAAGCAAAAAAAAATATGGGCCTAGTTTCTGCGAAACCAGGCCCGTTATCATTTAAGATTTCTCGCGCGGCACTAATACCTGCGGAAGGTTAGAATTTGAGTTTTTCGTCTTTGTCCCAAAGACCCCAAGAGGCACCCACATCGCCTTCCTTTTCAATTTTCCAACTCTCGTCAAAAGAAGAGAAATAGAACATTGGAATATCATCCGCTTTAGACCAGCGCTGCGCGTTGATAAAGTACTTCAAGCTGTTCTCGAACGACGCGTGGGCACCACCGATGCTCTGACCGGCACTCGGCCATCCGGTTTCCGTGATCAATACAGGCTTTCCTTTTCCTGCCGCCTGGGCTTCAAAGTACATTTGCTTCATATACATCAGTGAATACTCTAGAGAACAGCCCTCCCAATACGGATAGCAGTTCGCTAAGATGATATCACAAACATCAGCTACCTCTGGATGGTCAGTGAATTCATAATAGGCATCAACGTAACCAACAGGAACCGCTGTAATTAGAGACTTCACACGCTTGATGTACTCAATGAGTGCCTCTACAGTGAGGTCCTCGCGGTAAAGCACCTCGTTACCCACAGCTGCGACATCCACTACCCCTTCCTTGCAAAGGGTTACCAAGGCTTCAATCTCGCCTTCGTTTTTTTCTAGGTCATCCCCTAACCAAGCACCGACTAAGGTTTTGATGCCCATTTCGTGTGCTACGCGAGCAATGATTTCATTGCCTTCGGTACAAGAGAAGGTACGTACCCAAGAAATGTGTGGCTTCAGAATCTCCAACTTGCGGCGCACCTGCGCTTCGGACAGTTGATCGCCTGGTTTCTGGCCTTCGTCGTACGCACTAAAACAAATGCCGTGAATGCCGTCCATTAACATTTGACGGCTTTGAGTTTTTAGTTCTTCAAGACTAAGATTATTGACTACAGGACCGGCCAGCGACAAAAATTTCTCTCTTCTAAAAGACATAGGTATTGGTAAATTTTATTGAGCAGTTTCTGATTTTCTTTGGTCCAATTTTGCGCGGACCTCTTTCGCATAATTTTCATCCACTTTGTAGTTCCACATCACGGCAATGGCAATGAGGGTACAAAGTATAGGAAGCCCCGAGAAGAACATTCTCAAGCCGTCCACAGCACCTTCCGGTTGTGCTACCGCACCACTTTGGTAATTCACTGCTGTCAAGATCAATCCGCTGAGCGCACCGGCAAAAGCAAAGCCCAGCTTCACCATCCACCAATAGATTGCTCCGAAGACACCCTCTCTTCGTTTGCCTGTATTGAGTTCATCGATGTCCAAAACATCTGAAGTCATCGACATCATAATGGTGAACAATCCGCCAATACCGAACGAGTGGAACGGTAGGGCAAACAAGAACATGTACGGCTTCCCTGGGATCATCAAGAACCAAAGGAGAATGTATCCTATGATAGAGATGGCCTGACTCAAAATGAAGGCACGCTTTTTTCCGAGGCTCTTGGACATCCATGCAACAATCGGAATCACTAAGAAGGTCGTAATCAACGCCCCAACACTACCAAAAAGTGTAGGCCATACACCTACAGCAGAAGCGTCATCATTGAACAAATGACTCTTAATCACGAAGAAGGTAAAACTAGCAATAGTATTGAATCCGTTAAAAATCAAAAACGTTGCGATACAAAGCTTACGGAACGGTACGGAAGCAAAGGCCTCTTTAAAACCCAAAGCGATGTTCTTCAAGCTGCCGAAAATCCCGCTTAGGTTCAATGGCTCGTAATCGTCACGGTCTTTCGTGCTTTCACTCTTAATGAAAAACGCTGGTGCCATCGCGCAAAGGGTGAAGACCACTGCAACCCATACCGCTAAAGTTCGCGTGGCCTCATCGGCGGTTGGGAACCAGCTTGGGTCGTACATAATCACCCAAAACCAAGGCGCAATAACCCAGGCCCATTGGCCAATCCATTGAGAAATGGCCATCACATTCGTGCGTTCGTGGTAGTCGTCACTCATTTCGTAGCCCATGCTTACATAAGGCACACCGAAAATGGTCAGCCCGAGGTAGAATACGAACGACCACAACATCACATAGGTGAAGTTGTAGGCAACGCTGTTTTCTCTGTAAAGCTGCCAAAGGAAGGCAAAAGAAATACCCATGATGAGTGCACCAATGAGGACATACTGTCGACGGCGTCCCCAACGGGAACGGGTGTTGTCGGAAATGTAGCCCATAATAGGATCAAGCACGGCGTCAAAAGCACGCGGCGCGAAGAAAATCACACCCCACATCCAGCCTGGAAAGCCGAGGTCTTGAACCAAGACTACCATAAAAATACCCATGGCTGCAGGGAACATTTGGTTCGCCAACATGCCCACCCCGAAGGCAATTTTTTGTCTCATTGGGACTTTGTTTGTTGTGTTGCTCATGTGCGTTATTGTTTGGGATCAATAAGGATCGTTTGCAAGGCTTGGGGAGGTATGTGAAGGGTATGGACCGTTCCGTCAATGTCGAGGGCGTATCCTGCCTTTTCTTCTGATTCGTTGAAGACTGCAACGGCGAGTGTTCCGTCTGGATTTCTTACTGCTGCCGCCATGATTGTACCATTTTCAACTTCCGAGGCAAGGACTTCTGCTCCCGGACGCATGTATTTTGAGAAATGAGCCATCACGTAGTACAGTGGTGTAAAATACACCTCGTCCGCTTCTGGATCGACGATGACCGGTGCAATACACCAGTTTTTAAACCAATTAGGCCCTCCCTGACGGTCCAGGACCATATTCCAATCTACCCAACCGTCTACCCAGTGGTTCAAGCACCCGATAATGTCGCGGGCGTAGCGGTGAGCAGGAGCATATTTTGGGTGCAAGTATTTCTTCTCTTCCTCACGCCAAGTGAACCCCCAGTCGGTGGCCTCCTTTTTCCAATACCACTCGTCGTCCTGCCATACGGGGACCTCAGCGTCAATACAACCTTCGGTTTCAATAAGGAATTTGTTCGGTGCCTTAGCATGCGCATATTCCAACATCTCCGGGAAATAACTGACCGTGCTTTCGTACCAGTGAATGGCCATTCCGTCAAAATATTTGGCATTCTCTTCATTGGCATACATCTCGTCTGCCCATTCCTCAATGCCCTCACGGTTTTGATCGTACCCTAAAATAATCTTATCGCCTTTGCCATCGGCCTCAAGGGTAGGGCCTAAATGATTCTTTACAAAGTCCACCATCTCTTGCGGACTGTAGTGCATACTTTCCCAATTATTCCCATTACCGTGCGGCTCATTCTCCACAGTGAATCCCCAGATCGGAATACCCTCCGCTTCATAGGCATCTACATATTTCGAAAAGAATTTCGCCCAAGTCGGATAGTATTCCGGCAGCAATTTGCCTCCTACCCAGTGTTTGTTGTCCTTCATCCATGGCGCCGCCGTCCAAGGCGAGGCAAAAAGTTTGAACCCTTCGGTAGAACGCTCTTGCGCGCCCTTGATCATTGGAATCAAATCATCGCGGTCCTCGTCAATACTGAAATGTTCCAAATCAACATCGCCTGTAACCGGTGTGTAGCTGTAATTTGAAAGCGAGAAATCACATGAGTTCATGTGCGTGCGCATCAACGAATACTTCGCCCCTTCATCCGAGAAGTACGCATCAAGGATTCGTGTCCGATTCCCCTCGCTCAACTGGTTTAATAAATACGCGGAAGCCTCCGTAAAAGCACCTCCAAATCCCGTTATCGTTTGCTTCGTTTGCGTGGAGGTAATGCGAATGACTGCTGGATTTTCAACGGCTTCAAAGTCGCTTACTTCTGTCAGTGCATTTCCCGACCGAGAGGTCTCAAATATCTTCATTGAAGTCGGCTCCTGCGGGCTACACTGAACAACCGCCAAAGCTTGGACTAGCAACGCCTGGCTTCGTAAAATGGTTTTTATATGTGGCCCAATTCTTTTCATCATTCCTTGGTAAAATGCTCGACGACCACACCCCAACCTTTTTTCGGCTGGCGGTCGATATCGACAATACCCCAATATTCTTCATTTGGCGCACCGTCGTACGGTACACCACTGCTTTTTGGCGCCCAACCGCCAATATCTTGTCGCTCCGGATTGCCCGCTTTCCACCATCCGTCTGTGAACGAGAACAACAGCAACCCTTGGTTCTCAGATTGTCTTGCTAAAATTTGATCAATGATCGTGTCCAAGGCTACCGCTTGGGCGTCCTCGTTTGGTCCCTGTGTAAATCCTGCATCGGCTATGCGCATGTAGCTATCCGCTCCCACCTCTGAGAAATAGAATGGTTTATCACTCACGGCGTTCCATTCGTCGATAATGGTGGCCGGTTGGTCCCAACGGTAGACATTCAAACCCCACATATCCACTTCCGCGCCCATGTGAAAGGCCACAGAATCCGGCAACTCGCCATGCGCCGTCCCCACGGGATGCACAGAATCCAAGGCATGGATGGCATCAACTGCCTCCTTCAATGTGGTGTACCAATTCATGATATCACCCTCAAACCATTCCGGGTGGTAATTGTACTCATTGCCCAATTCCCACATCAAAATCGCTTCATGGTCTTTGAAACGCTCGACATATTCGAGGTAAGAACCTGAGAGCAAATCATAAAATCCGTTTTGGTTGTAGCCGAAGCCCACCACTACTTTCATGCCCTTTTCGGCAATCTTGTCCAACACCTCCACCTCTTCAATAGGGGCATAGGTGCGAATGGTATTCATCCCAGCATCCACCATCAAGGCAAGGTCTTCATCAATGCGGTCGAAACTGCGCATGGTATCGCCCTTGGCCACCGGATGGTAGCACACTCCTTTCATGTACATCGGCGCAGTATGTTCCACCGTCGTTTCTTCCACTGGCTCCACAGTACAAGCGGCAAAGAAAATAGCCGCAAGCACAGAAAAGCCAAAACGTAAATACAATGCTTTCATCATTATTCGTTCACTGTTTTAGGCACCAATACGGTTGCTTTTACCGCCGCACTATCCCCACCGAATGACTTAGTGATGGTGTTGCCGTTGCGCATTAGTCCTTCAAAAATTCCTTGGTCCACCAAAGACCATATAGCGTACTTCGCCTGCCCATTCAGGGTAATCAGACCAAAGTTGTTTTCACTTCCTTCTTCGTGATTGGGATCCTTCCACGGCTCGTCAAAAGCCTCAAAATAGAAGCATGAAATCCCCGCCGAATCTGTCCAAGCGCGCATCTTCTTGTAATAGAGCGCCTGCTTCACTTCATCCGCGGCAAACGAACCATTAGGCCCATAGAGACCACGACTCACACTGGCCCAACCGGTCTCCCCGATGTGCACAGGTTTTTCCACGCCAATACTGTCGAGGTAGGCCTTCACACTGTTGTACTGGTTCTTCGCATAGAATACGGCGCGATCTACGGCCAATTCCACTCGCTCATCATCACCAGCCTCTGCCACCGTGCTCTCGTGAACCTCCCAGAACGCGCTATTGTAATGAGTATCATGGAAGGGATAGGTGTGCATAGAAACATAATCCACCGCCTTGACCAACGCTTCGAGGTCTTCATTGTGGTAATCTGGACTGCCACCGCCCCAAGAGGCGAAATTGTCCGAGCTTGTAATCCAAAGGTCCGGACTCAATTTGCCCATGCTTTTGAGTTCCTTTAGGTAGTTCACATATTTTAG
>Ga0255764_10002441_pt1 | contig 15114 bp, 14 predicted proteins | sample 071ome_30_FD_179964 | JGI IMG/M metagenome (GOLD analysis project Ga0255764, IMG submission 179964) | Coastal salt marsh microbial communities from the Groves Creek Marsh, Skidaway Island, Georgia - 071406AT metaG (version 2) | ecosystem: Environmental > Aquatic > Marine > Intertidal zone >... | reverse complement strand
CGCAGGCGATATCTCTCTCCAAAGGACCTTATTACTCTTCTGAGACTCAACCAATCTCTAAGATCCGCTGGCGATTTTGTGACAAACTCGTTAGGGTTATCCACCTTACTCACAGACACTAACATTTTGCTGACCACTTCGCAGGCAACTCTCCTTCTTTCAAAATCAAACGCACACAATAAGCCAAAACCCATGATCCCCATGCCTGCGAGAATCCCCGCGTAGCTTGCTAGGTTGGCTATTAAAACTTGCAACTGCTCACCAATGATTGGCTGGTCGAAATAAAACTTAGAAAAAACCAGAGAAAAAAGAATGGTCAAAACCGAAACTGCTATGAGGGCGTTGTACCAGCTCGGTGCCTTCAGTCCATAGGCCGCCTCAATGACTGCTGTAGCTGCGCGTTTCAGTCTAGATCGCCTTTCAGTCGAAGGTGGTTGGTCTAGTCCTCCATCTGTTCGCTCGTTTGCCTGTGCTAGCTCAGCCTCAACCAAACCAGGATGCTCAAGTGGACTAGACCATCCAACGGCTATTAACTTGCTAGAGCCCTTCTCGAAGTCCCAATCTGGGGCAGGCTCAGAAAGCAGGTTAAACTCCTTACTAGAAAAATAGCCATATTTGACCGCAATGATCAGCCTCCTGCAAAACAGAAACGCATAGGCGCACATTACCTGGAGCGGATCAATTCCCCATAAAGTTTGAGAGTCAAAAAATAGTGATATGATCAGCCCCGCAGTGATCAGCCAAGATCCGGGATAGACTACCAACCAAGAAAACACGATGAAATAGGCTGGATTGTACCTCGTAGATAGAACCATCAAATTTCGATTTTGACAAATATTCCATGCTTTCGATGGCGATCTTTCAACCGCTAAGGCTGCCAGGGGAGATCCAATTACTGGGGGCAAGTTCTCATAAAGCAAACTAATCCAAAATTGCTTCCATGAGAATAAGATCAGGGATGAACTTTTTCGATCCATAAATTTTACTCGATTCTAGGGCCATCTTCAGACTAATAGTAGCTTCTTGAGGGCCCTACTCTCCACCCAAGCGATAACTACTTGCGATCTCTCCAACCATAGTCACTGTCGCACAAAGCAGTTAAGAATTTTGAAGTGACCAAAGCATTTTTGGAGTGCACCTGTTTGCTTGCCGCAAATATCTCGACTCACGCAAGTACGATCGCATTGGTTCTGAACGTGCTTCCATTTTGGCGCACATTCGGCCTGGTACCACGGAAATAATTCTTCATGTACACTGACCTAAAGCCCAACTAATAAACGATCATGTCGGAAGCATCTTCGATAAGTGCAAGAGTCCAAAGCAGACCCGCCCAAATAGAGCGACCAAGTCCAGCGCCCGAGGAAAAGCCTATTCAGGACACAAAACGTGCGGACGTGGAGATAAGCCGCACCGCTCTTCGCAGCGAGAGCCCGGCCGTTTACGACCAAAAGGGAAGAATGTCTAACGAACCAGAAGCGAACCCTAATAGCGAGCGTTCAGCTGCAACTGCGCCGGATCAAAACGGTGTTCGAAATTCTCGAGAAGCCCCTCCAGAAGACCCACCATCTGATCGGACATAAATTTGATCAGTAGCCTGGTTATCACCCAGCGAATTTAAAGCTGTTTTCCACTCGGATGCCATATCATCGCGTTGGGGCAGTTAAGTGAGAACTAAAAAGCATAGTTAACACCGCTTTCGAAATTGCTCGTCCTCGATGAGGAGTGTCAGAGATGGCTTTTAAATATCTCTACGGATTTGATTATCGTACTAACAAAAGTTGATCCCTCTAGGTCCTTCCTGGACTCAACTACTTGTTTTAAGCACTCCAACTCCGCTTGCTCGAGTTTCTTACCTATCGGATCATCCCTGTGATCTGCGGCCAAAGACATATAGCAAAGACCTATCCAGAAATAGAGCTCCTCACCTGAAATATCCTTCACACTTTTAATGCAGCTGTTGCTTCGGAACGAACTATCGCCATTGAACTCTGCTCTGTCCACTACCTCTGAGATGATCAAAGCCTTCTTTTTTATCAGTTCCAGGACCTCGAGTTCCTCCGAAAAAGTCCAGAGCACGGGTAGGGAACTTCGAACGAACCTGTTACCCTTTAACCTCGTATGCCATAGCAACTCGCACAGAGTTTCCCGTTCAGCGGAAGACAGAGCCATGTCCGCTTCGCAAATAGCGATAACGAAGTCGATCCTATCCATATCCAACATAACTATTCCTCATTGTTGTCGAGGCCTTCCGAAACACCTTCGCGCAATCCAAAATTACACGTTTTAGGTATAGTTGTAAGACTCAAGTATCTACTGGTATTCGACGTCCATATTTGGCCTGCAATCTCTGAGAAATCTAAATTCCATTACTCATCCGAAAAAACTCCCGACCAACTAGTAACAGCCTTGATCAACTTTCAACCACAGCAGAGTTCATTACTGCAGATCAATCAGGCTGGCCGTCCCAATTGATATCAGAAGAGTGATTGGCGTCATAGGGGAATGCATCCTCGTCATCGGGAACACCATCGTTATCATCATCGGGGTCATCGACGTCTAACAACCCATCACCATCTCTATCAAGATAATCCAAATCGTAATCGTCAGGAATTCCGTCGGAATCATGATCGTAAACCGATGCATTGAAGAAAAGGTCGCTTGAACGATCACCATATCGAGTAAAGGTTGTCCAACCTTCAGATAATCCGCCTACATGAAAAGGGGAGATGTCTCCTTTATAAGTGTAGGCCTTAAATCCATTTATCGTTAGTTGACCTTCAACGGAAGCGACCTCAACACGCGCACCGTCATTCAGATTCACAACGGCGTTCCCATTGTCCGACACCACATCCCAAAGAGAGTCGTCTACCTCGGCATCGCCGATGGGTGTATACAAAGTTCTGTACTCACCCAGCTTGTCGGACCTCGTCTGCAAAAACGAAACGTTGAAAGACATATCCAACGAATCACTAAATTCCTCTGCAGAACTAAATGCATCGATGAGATAAAGATCCTTAATACTTTTAATTTTCCCAGTTCTGATTTCGTAAGCGATCTCTTCATAAATTTGATGAGGGTGACGTCCGAAAGTTTGCTGCATCGCCAAAGGCCAATCCGCATGACTTGCGATTCTTCTATAAAGCTCTACAAAAGTCTTATTCAGACCATATTTCACAACTAAACGAGCGAACACAATTGGACGGTAAGCGTTCTGTGCCTCTCCTTCCTTAAAATGAGCCACCCAATCAAAATCCTCGGCTTTGTCTTCAAGATCGTAGAATACCCACGCGTAAACAGTCTCAAGCGAGCCGAACTCTCGGGGTTCTATCTCTCTGGGCAAATAGTATTCCGTAAAGTACTCCGGCAACATGCCAGTTATATGGTGACCAACTTCTGGTAATTGATATCCTTCTCTCCCATCTGAAGCCCAAGATGCAAAAGCAGGATTCACGATCCAGTGTTGAGCCTCCCAGTTATGGGCATATTCGTGCAAGAACCCTGGCGTAGCCTGGAAACTAATCTGAGATATATAGTCCGGGTTATCTGGCTCAAACGATCGAGCAAATAGGTCAACTCCCGCAAAGAACTCGCTTCCACCGCTGACATCAAAATTTTTCACTGGATAGTAGTAGCCGGATTTTTCTTCAGAAGCGTCACAATCTTTACCAAATTCGCGGCCAGGACAATAGTTGTAAGGAATCGCTCCGTTACCGTAACTAATTTCGTTCATCCCGTAGTATCCACCTCCCGAGCCAACATGCGGGAGTTTTACGCCGAGCGAAACTTCCTCGGCCGCTCCTGGACTTCTCCTAGCTGCAAGATCAACTACTCTTTGAGACGAGTCTTCATCGTCAAAATCGTAAAAGTAATTTTCAGCCCGGACACTTCCTATCAATTCAATGAAAGAACCCATAACTTCGACCCAGTACTCGCGCAAGTCGTCCCTATGCGAGTCAGCCCAAAACATGTAAGTCGAGTCCCGATCTCTCGCTAGGTTCTCCTCATTTATCTCGCCAACCTTAAAGACCTTCAGAGCGTTAGAGTTAGCTGGAGGTGCAACAAAACCGTTATCTTGAAGGCTTTTAACAACTCCATTTCTTGGCCTCGGCATCTCAAGCACTGCTACATCGAGCTGCCCCTCCTCATGAGGTCGCTCCGCGTAATGCCAATCAATATGTTGCTCAAAGTTCGCCGTCTTGTCAGAGCTGTGCCTAAACGACTTCCAAGCTTGAAAGTCTTGTTCACTGGTGCCATTACCCACCCTGCCCATTGTTCGAGAACCATATCCATTACCTGCTCCAGAAGCTTCCGGAAAATCTCGAATCCCTGTGTCTTCACTCGTCAATCCTGAGCAAGGCCCTTCTTGCGCCTCGAGCTCTCCAATCCAGCTAACAAAATCAACACACCTTCCAGACACATCATCGCGCCAAAGATAGTCAGAGTCAGAAATATTCGGATCGGTCGGAAGGGATAGTGAAACAGCGACAACATCCTGCCTGTCGGGCTCATCTACCATCGAGTGTGCAAAGCCCACTCCTGATACACTGTCGAAAAACGCCCCGAACTTGCTTATTACATCATTAGGGCACAATGGACCTTTAGCAATTATCTTCCCAGCGGCGTCATAGTATTCTAAGCGACCAGTTCTACAAGACATACCGGCTGCCCCGGCAACCTCTATGGTTTTGTCTGCGCTAATTTCATTGATCCAAGGAGTTGCTGCGAACAACGCTTTAGCGAACTTTATTTTGTCACCACTCCCAGTCCTGAACTCCCACTTAACAAAGTGGTATCCACCAAGACTCTGTGGTGTAGGCAACATACCTGCTAGCGCTTCTCCACTAACCTCGCACACAGCTCCAGACCAGCAGAGGTAGTCCTGAACTGCAGCTGCTAGGTAATTCGTGCTCGACGTAAGATTAGCGTCAAACACAAATCCTCCAACGGAGGCTTCTAGTTTTACAAGCTCAGAAAATCCTTTTTCAAGGGGAAGGTTTTCTGCATAGTATGATGAAAGGCTGGCGTCATAGGGCGCGACATCATCCTCGTTAAGAGCACCGTCGCCATCTATGTCCGGATCCGCGTTATCGCCAATACCATCCCAATCGAGATCAGAGGATTCGAGTGCGTCATAAGGGAAGGCATCCTCTTCATCTATAACGCCATCGTTATCGTCATCTGGGTCCTCATGGTTAAAAACCCCATCCTGATCGCGATCCAAAAACTGATCGTCGTACTCATCGGGTATCCCATCCGAGTCGTGGTCGTAGATGAACACCGGGTGGGCCAACAAATTCGTGGGCACACCTTTCCTTGTGAAAGCAGCCCAATCTGAGGATCGATTAAGCCCCGCTGCATGAAACGCTGTCTCATCCGCATCAAATATGAATGCGGGATAGCCGTTTACTAAGAGCTGCCCATTCTCGTCACGACTCAAATCAGCTTCTACATATCCTGCAGAGCTCAACACAAATTCCTCGTCAATAATCAAGGGGTTGTATCCAGCGAATGTATCCGACGTCGTGATATCTATTGGCGTGTAGAGTGTTTGGAATAGCCCGTTTGCTTTTTTAACTTGAAGGAGTGAGACGTTGTAGCTAACTCCCACAACCTCTTTGAATTCAGATTCGCCAAAGAACTCTATATCGGGCTCTAAATCCGAGCCACCACTAACGCGGTTCTTCATGTAATGGTCAAATTCTAGATACAGTTGATCATGAGAGCGATTGTATGTTTGCTGAACCGCTTCACGCCAATCACCTTCAAAATTTGCCCGGCGATAAAGTTCTGAAATTACTTTTTCAACACCATACTTTCGAACCAAAAAAGTAATGAAATGAGAACCCGCCGACCCCCAATTCTGGTAACACACCTCCAAATCATGAATGAATTCGCAGTCTCTTAAACTAGCAACCCAATCCGTGTCGGATGGCGAGTTCCCTTCTGTTTCAACAAACGTGTAGTAATAGGCCACCTCTCCTAACACTGGATCCCAGCCATCTTTCAATTCATCAGGCAGATAGTGCTTTTTTAGCAACTCTGGGATTAAACCCGTAATTGAGTGCATCCACTCAGTTCGACTAGCTCCTGCAAAATTATCTCCTAGTTCTGGGCAACCCTCCTTATCACAGTACTCACGCTTATTCTTGTTCTCTAGTGGTGCGACGATATTGTGTTGTGCTTCCCAGTTGTGCGCATACTCGTGATAAAGAGCTGTTAGGATGTTGAGTCGTATACTTGAAGGGTCGCAGCACCATGGCTCTCCGTCGCCAGCGCTGCCATTTAGGTCCGCGCTTCCGAAAGAAGTTTTGGCAAAAGTCACATCAAAATTCTTGATGGGCACATAACTATAGCTTGATTCCCCTTCCACATAATGAGCTTCATCCATACCTGGGAATCCACCTCCAGTCCCCATCAATACAAATGGATAGTTGTTCCAACCTGTATCCTCACAGGTCCAGAGATTCCCTCTCTTACAGGCTATCTCTGCCAATAACTTCGCTGATTCTGGGTCATCTTGATCGTAGAAGTAGTTCTCAGCTCTCACGCTACCAAACACGTCGACCATGTATGGCATCGCCTCTTTGATGTAATCCACAAGCTCTGGAGGCGTGGATGGCGCAAAAAACATGTAGGTTGATTTGCCGTCATTTTCTAGGTGCTCTGGCGACACTTCATTAACAACAAAGAATTTGAGTGAGTCTGATGTTTCAGGCGGATCACCATAGGGTAACAACATCAGTCTTTCGAAAGTCTCGCTGCGAGGCCGCGGAAGCATCAGTAAGTCAACCTCAAGTTTCTGGCCGGAAAACTCTGGATCGCTGTTGTCTCCAATCCCATTGCCATTAACGTCATTCCACTCTGCAGCGTCATTCGGGAATTTGTCTACTGCATCGGAATAGCCATCGCCATCCATGTCTTTTATCGAGTTTAAATATTGAAGCACTGATTCTGAGCCACTTCGAGAAGCTCCTGGAGAAATGGCACCTGAAGTCAATGATTCACCGGAAAAACCAAAGAGATCTCTGATAATTAAAAGCCCGTCGCTTAAGGCCTTCACCTCCCCATCACCATCGACATCAAGAAGATCTTCATTAGCTCTCAGATGGGCTTCTATCTCAGAAGAAGACGATCTTTGAGCGTCCTCTGAAACGGCAGAAGCAGTTAAACCATCTCCCGTAAAGCCAAACATATAGCGAATAACCAAGAGCCCATCTGTCAGCGCCTTAGTCTCGCCATCTTTGTCAATATCAAGCGTAAAACTTTGTCCATAGGCTGACGCTAAACCAAGGAGAACGAAGATCCCAATGACGACTAGTTTATATAGGTTTTTGAACACGACCTTCGACTGGTACATATGACTGATAACTCCAAAGTATTCCCATCTTGCGTCTCCTCTAAGTTAAGCGAAAAGAGCGAAGAAAACAAAAACTGACTCCTCCTTTCAATCCCTTTGAGCATAATTGCCTCCTCGTGATCTTCGGTGGCTAAGCTAACTAAAGTGTTGAGCTGATGTGACTATAGTTCCGGGGTTGGGCGCTTGTAGAGGTCATTGGGTAATCCCCCATTTGAGGAACCTGACGAGGTTCTGAGGGTATTTTAGGATGTCCGGTTAACGAATCGCGAAAGGACCATCTGAGGCTGAGCGTTTGCCTGAGCGAGCATTACTGTACCCGTTTGCTGAAGCACCTGCGACTTGGCAAGTTTAGCTGCCTCAACTGCGAAATCTGCATCTTGGATACTTGATTTGGCGGCCATAGTGTTTTCAGCGACATTCATTAGGTTTGGGATGGTGTTATTAAATCGATTTATCTGAGCCCCTATTCCCACTCTTTGTTGAACAATCTCATTCATCGCAGCCCTGGAGCGAGAGCAGAATCGGTAACAGGTTGTATCTATTCAAAATGCAGATCAGCAAGCGGCGCTTAGACCAATAAGTAGACACAAATTGTCCTTCGACAATGAACTGGGTGGCAGTAACTTCTTGAAAATAAGCGGCTGGATCTGCCACTTGGTAGAGTTATGAGGCAATTACTCAGCTGTCCGCGCAAATTCCATCGGTACTAAGGCACTAAAATACCAGGAAATCTGAGCAGTTAGTCATCAGGTTGGAGCTTTTGTTTGTCCAACATCTCAAGCGACATTTTCACGAGTTCTGGGAACTTTCTTGTCGATGTTAGACCAAGAATTTCGGATGCTTTCTTAAGGCAATCTATTTCTTTACGTTCCAACATCAATGACAGAGCGTGATCTTCGTGGTCCGACTTCAGCACCCTAAAACACAACCCTATGACAAGAAGCTGCACCTCCTGCGTATCCTTTTCAATAAGTCTGGCACAGTACTGAGCTCTAAAAAGTCTACTCCCTGCGTATTCCTCGCCATCGATTACATTCGTAATCAAGCAAGCTAGATCGTTAATTTTCTCAAATAGTTCCAACCCGTCCGCGTCAGCAGTCGTCATATCTAAAGGTTCAATGAAAAGATTTCTCACTTCAGTTCGATACCCGAGAAGTGAGTTTACTAGGCTGCCTTTTTCCTTTGATGTAAGCGACATATCTGCTTCGCAAACAGCTAAAACGAAGGCAAGGCGAGACATTAGTTGATTCAGAGACAGCTCTCGATCCCTCTCATCCACTAATGAGCATTCTGATCCAACTTCGCCTTGAATTTCGGTCATTTTTAACCCAAGGTTTCATCTGATGAATTGACACTGTAGATTATCATGACCCTTTCAAAACTGTTCCCATTAGTTAGCATTTTGATTTTCCTTGGCTCAGCCCACTCGCCGAACTCTCTGGCTGAGACCCGAATCGGCGAAGGCTACGCGCCGAATGGCGAGTCAGTTAGCATATTCGTAGATAGAATCCCGAGATTGAAGTATCCCAGGAAAGCGCAAAGGCTTGGAGTTGAGGGCTACGTTGACATCGCGTGCGATATTGATTCGGATGGAAATAAGACTGATCTTAGAGTCCTTGCAGCTGAGCCCAGGCGCATCTTTGACAAAGCAGCACTTGACTTCGTTGAGGCAATGAACATAAGCCCTCCCCTGCTAAATGGAACACCTGTCGACCTGACAGATGCGAATTTTAGAGTCAATTTTAGATTCGATTGAGGTAGGGAGTGTACATGACGCTTAAACTTAGAATTCTAGGTTTGATTCTGCTCAGTATTTTAGGGCTATTCGCTCTCAATTATTACTCCGATAAGACCCTCGAAGACGCAAACCGATCTTATATTTCTGAAGCAAGCCTCGACACTTTTCAAAATTCTTGGTTTGCACTCATGGATCAGGAGTTTGACGCCAGGGTACTGCCCTTTGATCTAATGGATGGTGCTACGCAGTACGTCGATTTTTGGGACGCAGCGTTCAACGACAGCGGTGATACCGAAGAAATAAATCCTCTCCACTTTTCAATAGTTCAGGGAAGAGTTGAAGTAACTCAGGCTCTCCTGGAGGGCATCTTTGAAGATCCTCTAATGGAAGATCAGATCAGTTTTGCCATGGTTTATGACAAGAGGGGGATGCAACTCTTCTGCGGTGCTGGGTTGTACCTGGCTGGAGTTGACCCTTGCTCAGCATCGGCACAGCCTGATTTCTTCCTCAATTTTAAAGGATTCTATGAGTCACTTGATCGGGGGTCTGTTCGCCGATTGATACGAATCACCGACCTTGATAACGAGGCGCCCGTATCTCTAAACGATTCAATAGCCTTCCAATTAAAAGATGTATCAGGCGATGGGATAGCCGTGGTGATTGTTGGAAGAAACGTTGTGGAAGGTTTGGAGGACTTCTCTGAGAACTTTGAAATTGAAGTCGCCGTAGGAATTGGTCAAGAATCTATCACTACTTATGATTATTTCGATGAAGAGAAGCCTGAACAATTAAACGGGTTAATTGCTGCCAGCACAAAGCGCGCTCTGGATGAGGAGCGATATCGCTTTAGCTTCGTCGATGAAATTACACGAACTAGAATTACCTCCATACCTTTTTCGAAGACTGAGAGAGCAAGCGATCTACGCTTAGTGATTTTTGAGGATCAGTCTCAGTTAATTTCGTCGCTCAGAGAAACTCAGAAAAGAGCTCAGATTGGTTGGCTGGTGCTCGGGCTAATTGTTTTGCTCGTGGTCTTTCTCATAACCAGTGCTGCATTTAATCGGATATTGCAGGCCATAGCGGCTCTAGAAAGGATGGGTGCAGGTGATCTATCTGCAGAAATAGATCTTAAATCGAACTTTTTTAGCTCTCCTAATGACGAGGTCGGTCGACTCGTGAAAGCTATCAAAGACTACAGAAGTCACCGAATCGAAGCAGAAGAGCAGAGGATTGAGCGCGCCAAACGCCGAAATGAACGCGATGAGATCATGTTCGAGAAGATGGCCTTGCTAGCAGATGAACTCGAAGGATCAGCCAGAGCTTTACTACTTGATGAAATTTCCCAGATGCAAGAGGAGTTGAATGCCGGAAGTGAAGAAGCACGTGAGAGAGCGTCTATCGAGATGATGTCAAGAGCTTTTTCTAGAATGTCTGATGAAGTCGTTGCACTGATCTCAGCTAGAACCAGTGAATTGGTAGAAGCAAGAGATGAAATCAGTAGCTCAATACGATATGCCGCCAGGCTACAGAATGCCCTTCTTCCAAAATTTTTCCCAGGCGACATTACTATGAAGGTAGAGTGGCGCCCAAGAGATTTAGTGGGAGGCGACATATACTTTATCAAGGATTTGCCAGACAGGGTTTACATCGCGGTTGTTGATTGCACTGGCCACGGAGTACCAGGAGCCTTTCTCTCGATTATTGCACGGAGCGCATTAGACAAGGCTGTCGATGCTATCAAATATCAGTCTGCGGGCGAGTACTTAACTTCGGCAAATAGCTTGATGAAGGAAACTCTCGCGAGAGCGGATCAAAGCAACAGGAGTGAAGAGGGATTCGACGGTGGAGTTTGTATTTATTATCGAAAAGATAGGGTTCTCGAATTTTCTGGTGCGAAAGCATCCATTTTTAACGTAACGGAAGCTTCTGCGAATGAAATAAGTGGGGACAGAAAGTCAGTTGGCTCAACGCGGATCGCGGACGACTTTCAATTCCAAACGCATAAAATTAGTAAACCCGAAGGCGCATTTGTAATGTTAACGGATGGTATAACTGACGTTATGAATGGTGAAGAGAAACCAATTGCTTTTGGAAGAAGGCGAGTGCTGCGAATATTGAGAGATTCAGTGAACATAACCCCTAAAAATTTAGTGGACAACTTAATGACCAGCGTAGATCTGTACAGAGCTGGCGCGCCTTTTCGGGATGATTTGACACTCTTGGCGTTTTCGATCAACGAAGATGACGAGGTCGCTAGAGCAAAATCGAGTGATGATAGGGTGGTACCTAAGATATGATTTTTGAGAAATCGGCGAGAACGCCTCTAGTGGAAATCGAAAGTAACAGATGCCTAATACGAGGAGAGTGCTACCCTGAAAATATAGCTGAATGGTCTACACCCATCCTAGGAGCCCTCCGTGATGCGATGGATGGAACAACTTCTGAATACAACGTTGACTTGGAACTCTATTATTTTAATAGTTCCTCGGCCAAGTTCCTGTTTGATTTCTTCGAATATTTGGATGATGAAGCCAGCGCCGGTCGTTCCATCACTATTAATTGGCGATACCGTAAAGAAGACGACACTATGCAGGAAGCAGGGGAAGATTTCCAAGAGGATATAGAAGCCTGCAACTTCCAACTCTTGGCAATTGAAGAGCAAGATGAATTACAGAGCGATGAATAAGATATCGCCAAGGGGGAAGCTGTATGAGCGCCAATGAGGATACTGTAGGGCTACACGCTTTTATGCAGAATAGAAAGACACTGTTTTGCTACTCAGGACCATTGACAGAAGATCTTCTGACACAGATTTCACAGCCAGTGCGAGTTCAACTCTCTGACAAGGAAACTGAAGAGACTGTTTCCAAGCGTGTTTTCGGAGTCTTCATTGAACAGGCTCAGAATATCATCCGCTACTCTGAGCAAAAGACAAAATTGACAGGGGAAAGTGTCGGCACTATTGCTATAAGCCTAGCTGATGGTGGTTTTTTGATCGAAGCAGTCAATCTAATCGATGCATCTCAAAGAGACCTTCTCGAGAGTACACTGATGGATATTAGCCTCAAGGATCAGAAAGAACTACGGGAGATGTATAAGAAGAGGCTTAAGGAAGGACCGCCAGAGGGTTCGAAAGGTGCGGGACTAGGTTTTATCGATATGGCACGGCGTGTAAAGCGATTCGAGTACGAATTGCACGAGTCAGAGAATGGTCCTCTCTTCGTTTACAGAGGCTGGGTCGGCTAAGCTTTTAGTCAAAGGAGAGTTGGCTCTGCTTCGAATCAAAATCGTCTATCAACTTCAAAGCCAACTTCACACTCCTCCTAGTATTTTCCAACTCATCAGCTGATAGCTTATCAAGAATCACACCCATGGTTCGTTGCCCTAATTCGATGTTAAGAACCGTAGCATCTACCGACTTTAGAACTTTATATGGAGTGAGAAAACCTAGACCTTTCAAATTTATCTCAGGTAATTTCTCCGCATCTATTGAATCTTTAACTAATGCGTAGGTTTCCTGAGATATATAAATGGATCCATTTTCCGCAGCTTCTTCTAGTCGAGAGGCTCGATTTACAGCACTTCCAATAGCCGTGTAGTCCAATCGGCTCTCAGAGCCAAAGTTTCCAACGGTAGCAAAACCGGTGTCTATACCGATACGCATTTGCAGAGGCTCAGTTAAACCATATTTTTCCCAGCTGCTAGAGAGGTTTTCCAACTCCTTAAGCATTTCCAAAGCCATCTTTACACACTTCAGGGCATCCTCTTCTATTCCTTCTGATTCAGGATCTCCAAAGAAGAGCATTATTCCATCCCCGATGTACTTATCTATTGTTGCACCGTATTCGAGCGCAATTTTTGTCATTGTTTCGAGATAGAGGTTGAGCAAATCCGTGACATCTTCAGATTCCATGCTCTCGACAAAGTTTGTAAATCCGCACAGGTCTGAGAAGAATACGGTGAGCTTCTTCCTTCTGCTGACCCTACTCCCTTGCCGGCTTCCAGAAAAAATGGACTGATACAGTTGTGGGGAGAGAAACTTAGACAACTGGGAGGACATTCCCTCTAATTGTTTATTAGTCGCTTGGGCTTCCTCCTTCAGCTCGTTTAATCGATGCTCATTCTTGTCGCTTAGCTTCACGATTCTTTTAGTCGTTTTGAGCAACTTGGTGTATGCCCTGACGAGCTCGGCATAGTCCTCTTCCTTGGCCAACTTACGCTCTGCGAGGTCCTTTGCATTCGTAAGGATCCTGGATTCATTTTCAAAAACGTCTCTACTTTCCAAGCTTATTCCTAATTAGATTGACGAGTAATTTTCTCCATCGTACCTGGGGAATAGTTTCAAGGCGATTTCTCTTGGGCAATCCGTCCAAGCTCCAAACCATCTTTGCGCTTGCAAAAGAGCTTGTTGGTGATTGTCAGCAGCACCTAGAACCGACTTGTACATGTTCTTTCTGAAGGATTCTGCTATCCCATGCATTCTTCTAGCCGCTTCCTTCATTACAAGAATAGCCAATTCAGGATCATTCTTCTCTAATCGAGAGATAGCTTCTTCGTCCATCAAAAGCGCCATCCCGCTCTCTGTGGCAAGCACCGTCGCAGTTCTCTCCTGGCTAACTAGCATATTTATCTCGCCAATCATGCTTGGCGCTGGGAAGTGGGCGGTTCTAAACACTAGATCTCCACAATTCAACCTGATTTTCTTGAATACCGCGAACTCTCCTGAAAGAACGATAAACAGATTCTGGTCAGTCTCTCCCTGTTGAATGAGCACTTGACCAGCTTGGAAGGGCTTTTGAGAAAAATATGAGAGAAACTTTTCAATGACACTATCAGCAAAATCTGGAAATAACCTCTTCATGACTAGCTCAGAGTCAACAGTTTCAGGCTCAGTCATAGGAGTCTCTTTGTTCAGTCTTAAATACAAATATTGCCGACTTTGCTCTTGTTTTCAACCTAGCGACGGATGCTGGGTAGGACATCTGCTCACGTATCAGCTGAGGGCTTTTCAGATATCAGCGGGACTGCATATGCTAAGCAAGGTCCTGACAATAAACCGAGAGACACTCAGGTTTTCACGCCGCACGGAACGACTTTTGAAACGGAGTTCGAGGGACAAGATCCTTGTCCCAAGGAGTAATTAAATTGTGTTAGAAACATGGAGGACGATTCTTTACTCGCGCTTTGATCTGACGTCCTCCTTTCAAGCACTGACTACTTACGCCCAATGGCAGAAATCGCCATAACACTCCTCATGCTCATGTGAAGTATTTGTCCTCTAGCAAGGACAAGTAATCTTGCAGACCACTTTCGTCCTCTTCACTTTCCAACCATTCCAATCGTCTGAGTTCATCATTCAGACGATCTAAGATAAACCCCTTTGCAAACGGGTGGCGCTTTAGGTACTCAATTCTGTTGTAGGCGAAAATAGCAACCAAGGTATTGCCGAAGATCAAAACTAAAGCCCCAGAATTACCGCTCAGCATGAAGAAGATGGCTATTAACAGCGTGATTAGATAGTAGGAACCCAAAAATTTTTGGAGCTGGATCAGGGCAGCATCTGGATTGGCCTCAGATTCTCTCATCAAAGATCGATTGAGACGTTCTTTGATTCGGCTCAATCTTTTTTCTAAATCTTCATTCACAGACTAAACCCATCACTACCCCCTAACCTGTTCCGCGAACATCAACCACCGAGCGTAAATTGCAACTTGTTATAGACCCCTTTCGTTGGCACAGGTCTTCCGTCTGCAAAGCGAGGGATATAAAGGAACTGTTTCACCGCCCTAATCACCGCTTTATCGAACAAATCAGCTAATCAAGACTAAAGAATAAACAAAAAATGCTTATAAATCAGGGATCTTAGGCTGAGACGCCTATATTAATTGGTGGAGCTGGGCTTCTTCATTGCCCTATATCACCACCAACTGGCTCGTCCAGCCACGTATTTTCAATAGGTTACCGCTGCCCAGTTCATTGTCAAAGGACAACTTTTGTCTACTGATTTGTCTACTTCTAC
>Ga0255764_10002438_pt1 | contig 15124 bp, 13 predicted proteins | sample 071ome_30_FD_179964 | JGI IMG/M metagenome (GOLD analysis project Ga0255764, IMG submission 179964) | Coastal salt marsh microbial communities from the Groves Creek Marsh, Skidaway Island, Georgia - 071406AT metaG (version 2) | ecosystem: Environmental > Aquatic > Marine > Intertidal zone >... | reverse complement strand
GCCATCGTGCCTCCTAAACTGAATGTATACGATGCTACTTCAATTCAACTATGGAGAGGCAATTTTTGGGTAAATGGGAGCTTTCTGGATACATCTACTCAAAAATGGCAGGGTGTTCCTCCAGAGACTTTCTGGTTCGCTTGATATGAGACACAAGTACAGACTGTGCCTCGCCGACGTCCTTGCGACGCAATGCGTCAACGAAAAGTCTGTGCTGGAGATGGGTCGTTCCGCCTTTGCTGAGTCCATTGAGCTCAACAAAAGCACGCCTGTAGTGCTGAGTCGTATTCCAAAGCTTTAGGACTATGTCACGAACCATCCCACTTTCGACTCCGGCATAGGACAAAAGGTGAAACTCGCGATCCAATCGAAGGAAAGTCTCAACATCTCCGCACGACTCCATTTGACTGCAGAGCTCATCCAACTGATCAAGGTGTTCATTCGACAGTCCTGAAAGGCTTTGGCTCAGAAGAAGCGGTTCGAGCCGCTCTCTGACCTCGTATGCGTCGTTACATTCCTGGTAGTTGAGCTTGCTCACCCAGGCGCCGCTGTTAGAGACGATTGTGACAAGCCCGTCGGCCTCAAGCCTGCGTAACGCGTCCCGGACTGGAAGTCGAGAAGAGCCGAACCTCTCAGCAATCTCTTCTTGCCTCAGGCGAGTTCCGGGAGCGAGATCTCCGTTGAGAATTTCATCATGTAGACGTTGAGCGATGGATTGTCCAGACAAATCTCACTCCTAACGGATACTTAGCAAATCCTATTGCCAGCTAACACCTTTACTGAGCGGTATGTCCGCCATCTACAACTAGCTCAGTGCCGGTGACATAGCTAGAGTCGTCCGACACCAAAAAGAGCGCGGCCTTTGCCACTTCTCTGGGATCTCCCAACCTTGCCATGGGAGTTTTGTCGACAATCGCCTGAGTAAGGCCCTTGTCCTGGGCTAAAACCATAGGTGTGGCGATGATGCCAGGGTGCAGAGAATTTGAGCGGATACCGTCTGAAGCGTATGTCAGAGCGACATTCTTGCTAAACGATCTAACCGCTCCCTTACTAGCCGTATAGGCAGCCACACCGGAAGCACCCACGTAACCCCACATGGAAGAGGTGTGAAGCATGACGCCACCGCCCTGCTTTTGCATTTGTGGCAGCACCGCCCGTGTCCCGTAGAAGACTCCGTTGAGATTCAGATTTACAATTCTGTGCCAGTCGTCTATCTCGATTGAGTCAATGCCCTCGTAGGAACCCACGCTTCCCGCATTGTTGAAAAGAATGTCTATCCTGCCCTCGGCATGAACAATGTCCGCGACAACTTGATGCCAGGCATTTAGGTCAGTGACGTCGTGAGCTACAAATTTGACTCTCGGGTTTTCAAACGGCTCATCGATTGTGAGGTCAAGGCAGTAGACGGTGGCTCCCTCCTCGGCAAACACGTCAACGGATGCTCTTCCAATACCTCTTGACCCACCGGTTACAACTGCTACCTTGTTTTCGAGTCTCACGGCTCCTCCAAACACAAATGAATACAATTCAAGGTTCAAGATACCTTTTTTCAGGCAGAATAGGCTGTTTTCAACCTAGAATGTATCCAATCAGAAGCCTCCCTAGAAAGCAGAATCCCAAGATGTCGATGAAGGTCACGAACCCAACCACTGAGGTAGTTGAGGCGGAATTCCCACTAGATACTTCTGAGCAAGTTGAGGCAAAACTCGCTCTAGCTCAAGAAGCACACCTCAAAATTCGAGCCTTCAGCTTTGCAGAGCGTTCCAAGCTCATGCATGCCGCCGCCGACTTGATTGAGGCAGAGATCGACACGACCTCCGTCATGCTAACGAGAGAAATGGGCAAGCCCATAGCGCAGAGCCGAGCGGAGGTATTGAAGTGTGCCAAGAGCATGCGCTACTACGCCGATAATGCCGAATCCATGCTGTCCCCCTGGAACATTGATGACCCAAGCAAGGTAGGAGCTAGCTCCGCGGGAAGCATCTGGCAGCCTTTGGGAGTAGTTTTGGCGGTAATGCCCTGGAACTACCCACTCTGGCAGGTAATGCGTTTCGCTGCCCCTGCTCTGATGGCGGGTAACGCAGGTGTTCTAAAACACGCTTCAAATGTCCCCGAATCAGCGATGTACCTTCACTCACTTTTCACAAGGGCCGGTTTCCCTGAGGGGGCATTTGGAAGCCTAATGATTTCGGCATCTCAAGTAGCGTCTGTAATCGATGACTGGAGAGTCCGTGCAACCACCCTTACAGGCTCAGAGCCTGCGGGTCGTGCTGTTGCCGAGCGAAGTGGAAAGATGCTCAAGCCTTCAGTCCAAGAGCTTGGAGGCAGCGATCCCTTTATCGTGACCCCGAGCGCAGACTTGGACAAAGCCGTTGAGGTCGCGGTGACCGCAAGGATCAACAACAACGGACAGTCCTGCATCGCAGGAAAGCGGTTCCTGGTTTTCGCTGAGGTCTACGAAGAATTTCTTGAAAAGTTTGTTGCCAAAATGGACGCCCTTGTTATGGGTGACCCGATGGACGAGTCGACTCAGCTCGGGCCTCTGGCAACTGCAGGTGGGCTGCGAGACATCAACGAGCTAGTGGAGGATGCCAAGTCCAAAGGTGCCCGGATCCTCTGTGGTGGAAGCGCACCTGAGGGCAAAGGGTACTTCTACCCCGCAACCGTCATTGACGGTATTACCCCTGACATGAGGCTCACGATGGAGGAGGCATTTGGGCCAGTAGCCAGCGTCTACAAAGTCAGCTCGCGTGAAGAGGCGATAAAGATTGCCAACCAAACCACTTTTGGTCTCAGCAGTGCAGTTTGGACTCAAGATAAGGGAGAAGAGGCATTCTTCGTTGAGCATCTGGCCGCAGGTGCAGTGTTCGTAAATGGCATGACAATTAGCTACCCAGAGCTCGCCTTTGGAGGAATCAAGGACTCCGGCTTTGGCCGCGAACTCTCGGATGCTGGAATCAAGGAGTTCTGCAACCTTAAGACGGTCTGGAAGGGCTGAGCATGAAGGTTGGCTTTCTGGGTCTTGGAACCATGGGAGCCGCCATGGCCTCGCGGCTGGTCGGAAAAGTTGACCTGGTGCCGTGGAATCGATCGCCCGCTGCACTGGAGCCGCTTAAGTCTCAGAGTCTTCAGCCAGCATCTGATGCGAAAGAAGCTTTGGCCTGTGAGCTATCTTTTTCTATGCTGGCAAATGATGCTGCTACAGATGCCATTCTCGCGGAAGAAAATCTGACCTCAGGAACAACTCACATTTGCATGGCCTCAATCTCACCTGCGCTAGCAACAAAGCTAGCTACGAGATTTGAAGACGCCGATGCAACGTTTGTTTCTGCACCCGTCGTTGGAAGGCCTAACGTAGCCGAATCTGGTCAGCTGAACATTCTGGCAGCAGGTCCCAAGGATGCAATCGATAAAGCTCAGTCGCTTTTTGATCTGATGGGAAGGAAGACTTGGATACTGGGCGAAACTGCATCAAAAGCTAACCTGGTGAAAATTGCCGTCAACTACAACATTCTTCATACCATCCAGTCGCTCGCGGAGAGCGTGGCAATTGTTGAAAAGCACGGTATCAATGCGAACGAGTTCATTGATGTGCTGACAGGAACCCTGTTCTCCGGAGTTGCTCACACCGGCTACGGGTCTCAGGTTGCTAGTTCGTCATACGAGCCGACCATGTTCTCAATCGAGTTGGGACGCAAAGACCTGGCCCTTGCAATGCAGGCGGCTGAGGAAGTAAATCTTGAGCTACCAACAGCTAGCCTGCTAGACGAGCTGTTGGAACAGGCAATGGCTGATCCCAACCTCGCAAGCAAGGACTGGGCTGCGATGGCCGAGATTACTCTCGGACGAGGACCTAATAAGGGTTAGCTACGAAGAGCTCTTGAGCTGGGAACCTAGTCAGGACCTGAGCCCCATTTTCGGTAATAACAACCTCTTCTTCAATCCTTGCTGCGCTGACTCCATCGGAAGCTGGGCAATAGGTCTCTAGTGCAAAGACCATACCTGCCTGAATTTCGACGGGGTTCGTCATGCTGTTTAGCCTTGAAATGATTGGACGCTCGTGGAGACCAAGTCCAAGGCCGTGGCCGAACTGCAGGCCGAAAGCATCCATCTCATTGGCAAAACCGAAGTCCTCAGCCTTTGGCCATAGAGCCGCTACCTCATCGGTTCCAACTCCGGGTCTCACCTTCTGAATCGCCAGATCCATCCACTCCCGGGCCTTGGCATAAGCATCATGCTGAGCTGGAGTGGAGGAGCCAACGCTGAAGGTCCTGTAGTAGCAGGTGCGGTAACCGTTGAAGCTGTGAATGATGTCGAAGAATGCCTGGTCCCCCGGCCTGATTATCTTGTCGGTGAAGTTGTGGGGGTGGGGATTGCACCTCTCACCACTCACGGCATTGATGGCCTCTACCTGGTCGGATCCGAGTTCATAAAGTCGCTTTGCTGCCAAACCGACAATCTCGTTCTCCCGAATGCCTGGCTTGAGGGCCTCAGTTATGTCCTGATAAACACCGTCAACCATGGCGGCAGCCTGGCTCAGCAGCATAATTTCATCAACGTTCTTGATAGATCTTGCTCCCAGCATGTCCTGCTGAATGTCAACTACCTCGATGCCTTGTGCCTGCATCTCAAACAGGAATGCTGGCTCAACAAGGTCTACTCCAATTGGAGCATTACCCAATCCGGCGTCGTGAAGCATTCCCTTAATGGTGGTGACGGCCTCTTTGATAAGACCCACCTCTGGGTGGATTGCTCCGCGAAGTCCGAGCATGCCTGCATGCGAGTGGTCTGGATTTAGCCAGGGAGCAAACAGCTTGTGGTGTTTCGCGGCGGAACCGAAGTCCCAGATGTGTGGTGAGCCGTCGCGGGTAAGAAGCGCGTAACGACTCATCTTGTCGCCAAGTGCGCCACCAATCCAAGTTTGGGTGGTGTAGCGAATGTTGTAAAAGTCAAATAGAAGGAAGGCGCCGCACTCGGTGGCTTCAAGAGCTTGCATTGCACGGGCGAGGCGATACTCACGAAGTCTGTGGAAATCGACTCGCTGCTCAAAATCAACTGCCATGGTTCCATGCGCCGGAATCTGCCGGTTGGCAAAATCCAGGGCTGGAATTAGAGGCTTGGCATGAGATTCTGTCATTCGTTTTCTTTCTCGCTAAAGAAGCTCTGGAGTTCAAAGTGGGTTGATTTGGGGCTGTCCGCATAAACGAACAGCCCCAAACCAACTGGGAGTTTCTGGAGGTTATCCCTTGGTGTAGTACTCGTAGTGAGGACCACGCCAAAGTGGATTCACTGTAAAGTCCTGCAGCCAGTCCCTATATGGATATGCAAGACCTTCCTGAGCTGCATAAACCCACATTGGATCCTCGTAAAGCAGCTGCTGTAGCTCGGAATAGATTTCGAACCGTTCGTCCGGATCGACCGTGGCCTTACCGGCGTCGATCAGATCGGCTATCTGATCTGGGTTTTCGTAGGCATCACGCATACCGTGCTTGCTGCCCCAGTCTCCATCTGGATGCTGGTGAGGATCGAAGAACTGGTGAGGATCAGCTCCTGGATCAGCGTTTTTCACCCACAGAGCGAAGGGCACAGGATCGGCACCCAAATTGTCGTCAAACTGTGTTTCCGCTTGGCTAACTACATTAACTCTGAAGTTCGGATTGATTTTCTCAATTCCGTCCTTCATCAGAAGCGCCACACCTTCGAACTCGGGTTCACCGGCTTGAACAAGAATAGAAACTACAAAACCCTCTTCCCAGTAAGGAGTCTGCTCCATCAGCTCAGCCGCCATTTCGAGGTCATATTCATACACTGGAGCATTCTCGTCGTAGCCAAATACCCCTTGCGGGATGTAAGCCGTATAGCGAGCTCCATAACCATCAAGGAACGAGTTGATGTAGGTGTCGTAGTCGAAGGCATAACTAAACGCCTGTCGAATTCGCTTGTCAGCAAAGAAATCTTGAGGAATTGTGTCGCCTGATGGTAGATCGTCTGATCTCATGTTAAATCCAAGGTGGATTGGCTCTAGAAGGAGGCCATCCTCAAAGATTGCAACTCCGTCTACTTCCGCAACGTCGGAAACATTCGACGGGGAGATATCTATGATGTCAGCATCTCCTGCACGAAGCGCTAGTACGCGCGAGCTCTCTTCAGGTGTTATGTCCCAACGAACATTCGACTTAGCTGGCTCGCCCCAATAATCCTCATTGATGAGCATGGTCAAAGATTCACCTCTGAGCCACTCCCCAAACTTGTAGGGGCCTGTTCCCACCATGTTTGTGTCCATCCATTCGCTAGGTGTGTCTGCCTGAATGCCGCCGTTTGCCTCGACAGCTTCTGGGCTTACAACAGATGCGACTGTGTTAAGGACCACGGAGTAAAGGAAGGAAGCATCAGGCTCAACGATTGTCACCTCAAAGGTGAAGTCGTCCACCGCTCTCATTGAGTCAACCGAATCAACAAGTGCTGCTCCCTGCCCCTCTGGAAGATTCATGGTGATGACGCGCATCCATGAATAAACCACATCGTCAGCAGTGAAGTCGGTTCCGTCGTGGAACTTTACCCCTTCACGCAGTGGGAAAGTGTAGGTCAGTCGGTCTTCGGAGACTAAGCCGTTTTCTAGCGTTGGTACTTGGGTGGCCAAAGAAGGGATGAGGTCTGGTCCGTCAATCCCAACATCTACTAGTCGCTCGTAGACGTTGTCTATGAATCGCTCGCCTTTTTCCCCCTGCTCAGCCCTAGCTGGATCTAGACTTTGGGGCTCACCATTTTGGGCATGTACGATGAAGCCTGCATTTTTGATTTCACTCGTGGTGCCTTGTTGTTCAGATGATTGACTGTCGCCATCGCCAGCCGGTCCCGCACATGCAGCCAACACTAATGTCAGCGATGCTAGTCCGGCTACTGACGCCACCAATCGTGACTTGGGACTCAGGGATGAATCTCCCCGAGCCATTGACTCTTCATTCATGATTCTCCTTCTTCCTTATCTGTTTGGTTTATTGCGAGTCTTGGGAGCTCGCCTGATTGTTGAGTTCTTAGACACGAACTCCACCTGCCTGGCTGCACTTGCTTAATTTCCGCATCCGCTACCTCCGTGAATTGCAGCCCAACCTTGGTCGCCTCGGCACCACTAGACAAACTCAATGCCTCATGAAAGTGAGATTTCGCAAGCGTGGTGGCGAATTCAGCAGCGTTTTCCGAGCGTTCAAATTCAATCTCGGCCGTGTAATCGTTGCGTCGATTAATTGTTTTTATAGTTTCAAACAGCACAGGAGACTTCTCCTCTGTCAACGAGAGGACATCGTTTACCTCCCAGCCACAGCCGACGGCTGCAACTGGGCAGCGTGGGTGAAGCCTGCAGCCATGCGGAGGATTGATAGGGTTTGGAACCGTGCCAGATAGTTCCCATTCTTTGTTCCTTTCCCCCTCGAGAGTGGGATTGGAGTCCCTAAGCACCCTTGAATAAGGGTGCATCGGATTGTCAAATACCTGATCTGTTGGTCCGTATTCAACTACCTGTCCCAAATACATCACTGCAATGTCGTCTGACATGTGTTGCACAACTCCAAGATCGTGCGTAATGAAAAGGTAAGTAAGGTTCATTTCTCTTTGAAGCTCGACTAGCAAATTGAGAATCTGTGCTTGGACGGATACATCCAGTGCTGAGGTGGGCTCGTCCAAAATAACAAACTCAGGATTCAGAGCGAGCGCCCGAGCTATTGAAATTCGCTGTCTCTGACCGCCGGAAAATTGATGTGGATACCGCAGGAGATGATCTGCACTTAGGCCAACTTTCTCTAGGAGTTCTACAACCCGGTCACTGAGTTCCTCTCCACTCGCATTTTCATGGACACGCAATGGGCGTCCAACTATGTCCCGCACAAGTTGTCTCGGATTTAGTGAGGAGAAGGCGTCCTGGAATACCACCTGACAGTTTCTTCGGTACTGAGCGCGTTTTTCTCTGCTCATGGCACCAAGACGACTGCTCAAGCTCAGCTCTTGCCATAAGGCTTTGTCTGCCTTCGACATTACCTGCTCAGGAATAGATCTAAGTCTCTGTACCTCTACCTGTTGCTGTGGATCAAGGCCCATCCATATGTCACCGCCTGTGGGTTCAACCAAACCCGCGATGACGCGACCGAGGGTGGTTTTGCCGCAACCAGATTCGCCGACTAGCCCTAAGGTTTTTCCGCGCCCAATGCTGAGGTCGACCCCATCTACCGCCTTGACGTGGCTTGTTACCCGTTGCAAGGCACCCTCTCTTACTGGAAAGTGGACTTTCACGTCATTTAGGGTGACTACGGCATCATTTTCAAATTGCCCAGTCATTTGGGTCTGTGCTTGGTTCATCGCTCAACCTCATCAAAGTACTCGGCGCGCTCGGGCATGCTGGAGGCACTAACCGAATATGCCGTCGAATCCTCAAAGCGAAGGCAGGAGACCATCCGCCCACTGACGATTGGTTGAAGTCTTGGAACGACTTGCTTGCATGCATCCGCGGCCCATTTGCACCGGCTGAAGAAGTGGCACTGAGCTGGGGGAGATACTAACTGCGGTACCGAGCCAGGAATCGCGGCTAATTCACCCCTCGAAGTTCTTCGGTGAGGAATTGCTCCGAGAAGACCTTGTGTATAGGGGTGCTGCGGGCTCTGTAAAACTTGTTTGGACGGGCCCGTTTCAACAATCCTTCCCGCGTACATAACAGCAACTCGGTCGGCAAACTCCCTGACCAGCGATAAGTCGTGAGTGATGTACAAGACTGCCATTCCTCGTTTGCGTTGCATATCTTTAATCAACTCGAGAATCCTGGCCTGAATTGTGACGTCCAAGGCAGTGGTGGGCTCATCCGCTATCAATAGGTCTGGGTCGCAAGCCAAAGCCTGGGCAATCATTACTCTCTGCTTCATACCACCAGATAACTCGTGAGGATAACTCGACATAATCTTCCCGGGGTTCGGAATTCCAGTGTCAGCCAGGGCTCTCTCGACTAACTTGTCGAGAGATTTCTCCAAAGCTGCGGCTCTCCGCCGCTGAGTCAACTCAAAGAATCTTGTTTGCAAAATGTTGGCTTGTTGGGTGATAACTCGCTTTTCCAACCTCGAAGCCTTCGAAAGATCCAAATTAGCTTGTTCAAAAATCAAGGCCAGCCTGTGCTGCGCAAAGACTTCAGAGACTTGTCTTCCAATAGTGAGGGCGGGATTGAGAGCCTTACCAGGATCTTGGAAAATCATTGAAATCCGCTCACCTCTGATACCGAGGACTTCTCGCATTGGCGCTGAAAGGATTTCAGTAACGGAGCCATTTTTTTGCTTGAGGCTTATAGTTCCACTGGCATACTCTCCTGGAGGCTCTGGAACTAGTTTCAGAATAGACCGCGCCGTAACACTCTTTCCACAACCAGTCTCTCCTACAAGCGCAAGAGTCTCCCCGGGGGCAATCTCGAACGTTACATTGTCAACAGCGTGAACAACACCCTTTCGAGAGTGAAAATGAACACTCAAGTCTTGAACTCTGAGCAACCAGTCGCGCTCCACTCTTACCTACCTTCAGTCTTAGGGTCTAGGACATCTCGGAGGCCATCTCCCACAAGATTGAATGCGAGGGCCCACAGCACGATGGCCAATCCGGCAAAAGTGGAAACCCACCATTCGCCAGCCAAAAGGCCGGATTGTCCCGCACTGACTAGTGCACCCCACTCTGTAAGTCCAGCCTGCGCCAGACCGATAAAACTAAGTGTCGCACCAATTAGAACAACGTTTCCCATGTCCAAGGTGGCTTGGACAATTAACGGAGTCCAGGAATTGGGAAGGACATCTTTTCTGTAAATGTTCCACGTGGAGTCCCCAACGACTCTCGCGGACGCGACATACTCTGCCTGTTTTACCTTGATGATTTCTCCCCTCACAATCCTTGCGTACTTCACCCAGAAAACCGCGGCGAGCGCCAGGATGATGTTGGAGAAAGCTGGGCCCAGTACGGCTGCTATAGCGAGGGCAAAAATCAACTCGGGAATAGAAAGAAATACATCCACAATTCTCATCAGCAGGTTGTCTAGCCTGCCTCCCTTCATCGCCGCGATACTTCCGACAATGGTTCCGAATATGAGTGTGAAGCCAACCACTGTTAGTGATAGCTGGAGAGAGAGTCTCGATCCCCAAATTATTCCGTAGAGCACATCCCCGCCCGTTGAGTCGGTTCCAAGTACATGTCCCGCCACTCCTGGAGGAGAATCAATATTTGACCAGTCTCTAGGGCTCTGATAGGGGTCAGGCTGATTTGGCTCAGCAAGGAGAGGCGCAAAAATCGCCATTAACAGAAATGCAGAGATAATCGCTAGGCCGATAACGGTTAATGGGTTTCTGAGGACCTCTCGCCCGACCTCCAATCGTCGCTTCCATTTCACGCTAAGCGTGCTCAATTTCGAGTGATTAGTGGTACTGGGCTTGCTACGCGATGAGATTGTCACCCTCCAAGCACCACCCTTCGGTCTAGGTAGGCGTAGGCAATGTCCACCGCCAGGTTTACTGTCATGAAGATAAGAGCCGTAATCAGCACGTAGGCCATGATGGTTGCCTGGTCACCAGAGAGAACTGCACTTGTTACCCACTGTCCAAGGCCCGGCCATCGGAAAATTAACTCAACTGCAACGGCACCTTGTAGCAAAAATCCAAAACTTAGCCCGATGACCGTAGTCGTTGGTAAAAGGGCATTCCTACGAGCGTGGCGTTTGATGACTACCTTGTTGGGCAAGCCTTTGGCCCGTGCCGCATCAACATACTCTTCCGACATAGCTTCAACCATTGACGAGCGCATCATTCGCACGATGATGGCCATTGCCCCGAAGGCAAGAACTACGGCTGGCAAAACGAGATGTCTCACTGCATCAAAAAAAGCTGTGCCGTTTAACGCTAGCAGCGAGTCGATTGTGTAAAGCCCCGTCGGGTGCGCTATCGAGGTGAATATCTCCGGAGTAGAGCGACCAAGAGGGAACCAGTCAAGCCACAGGTAAAAAGGGACCAACAGAAGCAGCCCGAACCAGAAGGTGGGAGTGCTGGCACCCAAAATAGAAAACATTCGTGCAGTGTGATCAGGGGCTCTGTTTCTCTTAACTCCAGCAATAGTGCCAAGAGCTATGCCGGCGAAGATTGCGATCAGGCCAGCGGCGATTGCAAGTTCTAAGGTGGCAGCAAACTTGCTTCCTATGACCTCAGTCACTGGGGCAACGGAAACTCCCGACCAACCAAGATCTCCCCTGAACAATCCACTGATCCAGGCAAAGTACTGAACGGGGATTGGCTCATCCAACAGGTACCGAGCCTCAAGAGCCGCAACTTCAGCTGGCGTCATATTTGGAGTTTGATAGATACCTACGGGAGATCCCGTAAACCGAGTCAAAGTGAAGACAATCACACTCACGCCCAGCATGATGAGCGGCAGCAAAGCTAGTCGTCTCAGTAGGTAATCTCTAACCTGCATATCCAGCCTCCGTTGGCCATTGAAGATTCACTTATGAGCAATCCTTGCAATCGATTGTAAAGAGTCTAGCGCTCTCTCGATCAATTGCAAGTTGGTACCAAAGTTGTATTTCTGATTCTGAGGTTCCCCGAAAGCCGTCTTCGAGGAGATCGAGGAAACCGTCGTGAGCTGCTACCTAGCGGCCAAAGAGGCGATGTCTCGGTCAGTTGGAGCGTATGCACCAAATTGAGCCCTTAGTTGAACAAGTTGATGTAATTGCACCGTAGAAACCCCTGGATCACGAAGAAGGCCGTATTCCTCGGATTGCATCAAAGAAACGTATTCCTTGCTAGCAAGTTTGGGAAATTCGAGACTCAGTAAGTTGACAACCTCGAAATTAGGTCTCGCCAAAATGAAGTTGGACGCTTCTTCCCAAAGTTCAAGAAACCTGTCAGTAGTTGAGTTTTTCGCCGAATCAATTTGAGTCAAGACCGTACCCAAGTAGTCATCGCTCACATCAATGGATGTGGCCCACTTCCTCAAACCTAGCTGCTCCGCCTGAACAGCGGTTTCCGCATTCAGAATGGTGGCTGACACAGCCTTTTCTTCGAGTGCGCTAAGTCGCTTGGGGGTTGCGCCTATCGCCGCCAGGGAATACTCTCCCGGAGCGACCCCTATTCTTTGGGCGAGAGCAAAAAGTAGGAATGCAAACCCGGAAGTTGGGACGTCGACGCCAAAAATTGTGCCCCTCAGCTGTAGAGCTTGGGTTACGTCTTTTGAGGTGTACAAGGCCAAGCCCATGCCTCTATCAATCCCTCGAAGAATGTGAAGTGGTAACTTACGGCTTAGTGGGTTTTCGTCAGTCGTGGCATACAGAAGAACGTTGTCCGGGCTTGTAATCGCAATGTCTATTTCCCCGGAAGAAAGAGAATTGAATTGCGCTGGCGATGAGGGAACTCTTGATGTCTCCCAAACAATCCCATACTTCTCATCAAGTTTTTTCGCCTTTGCGACCGCCAGGATGGCTGATTCACTGAACTGCCCAATCTTGATGGTGTCTTTCCTCGATGCCATTCAGTCTTCTACAACTTTCCAACTATGTTTTGATTAGCCATCCCTGGATGTCAAGTGCTAACTATCAGATTCAAGGCCGTCCGAAATTGCTGAGTTCTCAGACTCAAGCCGCATTCCTGCCCCATTTGCCACAGCCAGTAGAAGTGTCGCAAAATCCTCTTCGACATTACCCCTTCCGGCTTCTTGCGCAACAATCTGACGAGTTGCGGAGGCAATAGGCATCGGTACGCCAAGGTCCGAAGATGCGCTCAAACCGAGGTCGAAGTCCTTGAGAAGAAGTGGCATTGTAAAAGTAGGAGTGAAGTCCAGATTTACAAAGGCAGGCGACTTGTATTGAGTAAACACGGAGCCCATTACGGAATCGTTAAGGAAGTTTAAGAACGCCTCTCGCGATACTCCGCCCTTTTCCGCCAAAACTGTGATTTCCGAAAGTGACTGAGTGACAACTCCCAGGAAGACATTGTGAGCAATCTTGACTAGTCGAGCTACTTCACCTTCGCCCACGTAGGTAACCCCTCGGCCAAATAACTCAAGAAGAGGTAGCGCGACCTCGTAAACACTTTTTGGTCCTGACACTGCAACGGTTAGCTTGCCAGCCGCTATTACTGCTGGGTTTCCACTTACCGGTGCGGCTAAAAAATCGGAACCCTTCTGAGAAGCTGCCGCCCTAATCTCTGCAGACGCTTCGGTTGACACTGTTGATGAATCAACAATGATCTGTGGAGATGCCGAGGCGGTCAACAACCCACCATCGCCAAGCATCACCTGCTTCAGATCTTTTGAGGCGGAAACCATGCTGAAAACCACATTGCGGTCTGCAAGCTCCGCTGGAGAGTTCACTGCTTTTGCTCCGATGTCGACTAGGGGTTGCAGTTTCTCTTTCGTCCGGTTGAACACGGCCAGGTCATATCCTGCGTGGATCAACCTTGTGGCGAGCTGAATGCCCATCCGACCGGCACCAATCCAGCCTAGAGTCATGTCTTTCGTCTCCATGATTTCCCTCCTCGGATCCCATCTACTGGCACTATTCAAGCCCAGTGTATTTCGTCAAAGCGAACCTTCTAGGCCCAATTGCTACAATCGATTGCATAACCCTATTCCATGGCAAAAAGGAAGTCAACCCGACACTTTGCATTAGGACTGAGCAGATAGTAAATAGAGTATAAGTCTCTACCTTTTTAACTCTGGAGCGGGCCCAGTAGAAGCCCGAATGACTAGTGAGACTGGTAAACTGACCACAATCGGAGTCAGGGATGACTCCTTTATTGACCCCACAAGTTGCCTAGCGGCTTCTCTCCCGATGTCCTCCAGTGGCAGCCTAACCGTCGTTAGCCCTGGGCTAAATTCTTCAGCAAAAGGCATATCGTTAAAGCCGATCACCGACACATCTTCGGGACAGCGGAGACCGTTTTTTCTGAGAGACCTTAAAGCCCCGAGTGCGAGCAGATCCGTGCTTGCCTGAATGGCGCTGAATGTTCCCCGCTCCTGCTGGATCAACGTATCGACTAGCCGTTCTCCCTCGCTGACTGTCAATGAATTTGCCTCGTAGACCTGGAGTGTCATCGAATTCGATTCAGCAGCAGCTCGAAGGGCCCTAGCTCGTCCGCGCGAGGTCGTGTGAGACATTGGGCCAGCGATATGCACGATTCTTTTGTGACCGAGCTGAGCCAAGTGGGCAATCGCTGCCTGAATGCCCTCTTCGTCGTTTCCAGTAACTAGAGGATACTTTTTGCCTCGAGCTCCTCGATTAACTAAAACCACTGGAAGTCCAGAAGAATCAAGATATTTGACAATCTCGGAGTCTTCAACACCTGTGGCGATTATGAAGCCGTCAACCTGGCGTTGAATCAGAGATGTCACAACAGAGCTTTCGAGCGAAGCCGAACTATCGGCATCGGTCAGCAATGTCGTATAGCCCAACGGCACTAGGTGTTTTTCAATTCCTCGAATGATCTCGGGGAAAATGGGATTCGTTAGGTCTGGAATAACCACACCCACAGTCATTGAGAGTTTTGTCCGGAGACCCCTGGCCATGATGTTGGGCACGTAGTTTAACTTCTCGGCTGCAGACTTAACTCTCCTGACCGTCCTAATGTTGACAATGGAGGCTGTCGCTGGGTTCAACGCCCTCGATACGGTCGACTCATGAACACCCGCAAGTTTGGCTACCTCGGCAATCGTGGCTTTCCGCGTCATAGTTCACCTCTTCAGGGAATCGTACTGCAGCGAACCCAAGACCACCTAGGCGTATGCGACTGTTTGGATGCTTATGCGAGAAAGTTCTGATTGAAGGGGTTAGCGACAAATAACTCCTGAGCGGGGAACCTGGTTAGCACTTTCGCTCCGGTTTCAGTAATTACCACCTCTTCTTCAATCCTTGCTGCGCTGACTCCATCGGAAGCTGGGCAATAAGTCTCGAGTGCAAAGACCATACCGGCTTGAATCTCAACCGGATTCGTCATGCTGTTGAGCCTTGAAATGATTGGACGCTCGTGGAGACCAAGTCCAAGGCCGTGGCCGAACTGCAGGCCGAAAGCATCCATCTCATTGGCAAAACCGAAGTCCTCAGCCTTTGGCCATAGAGCCGCTACCTCAT
>Ga0255764_10002436_pt1 | contig 15125 bp, 8 predicted proteins | sample 071ome_30_FD_179964 | JGI IMG/M metagenome (GOLD analysis project Ga0255764, IMG submission 179964) | Coastal salt marsh microbial communities from the Groves Creek Marsh, Skidaway Island, Georgia - 071406AT metaG (version 2) | ecosystem: Environmental > Aquatic > Marine > Intertidal zone > Salt... | reverse complement strand
TTGCCGAGGTGAAATCGTTAGCTTTTGAAGAAAGTAGCACGCGCAAGAGCGTGAGAAATGATGCAGAAGAAGTAGACAAGATGGTTCGAGACGCGTTATCGTTGGAATCATCGAATATAGCCAAAATAGAAGAAACGCAGCGAGCGTTGCGTTTGCGCCTGTAAAAATAGAAATAGAGCGTTGTGGAATTCAATTTGACAGACACATAAATATTTGCATGTTACAACCTAGCGGTGAAGCCATTATTACTCTTCCTCGACGACGGTGAGGGCGAATCGTTCGCAATCTTCGAGAGCCGTTCTAAAAGGCTCTTCTTTAACTTTTCCTGCGTTTGTTTCGTCTCTGGCGTGGGGTAAACACGATTCTCGGGCGTGCTGTAAATACGTCTAGAAACTGCCGCCGGTGACGAGTAGTTGTCGCGATTCGAAAAAGAAATCTCGTTTTCTTGATCAATCTTCAACACGCGTCTCGGCGGACCGAGAGGACTGACGCGAGTAGGGGTCTTATTCAACGGCGAACCTCTCGTTCCTTGAAGAGGTGGACTAAATGAAATCAAATTCGGACTGTTATTGACTTTATCCACCGGAACTCGTCTCGGCGGTCCTAACGGCGAGACCCCTTTTCCTGACGTTATTTTCCTCGCGCTCGCGCTGCTAGTGCTATTCAAACTATCTCTTCTTCTACTCGTAGACGGCGACGGCGTGCTGAGAAAATGTTCTTTCTCCGTCGCTCGCACGACTCGATGTCTGCTATACGTTCTCGCGCTCGCATCCTCCTCCTCTTCGCTCTCGCTCGCGGAACTTCTCCTCGTACGTCCAAACACCTCTGGCGTCTTCTCCAATTTCCTCTCGATTTTAAGCTTCCTCAGCGCCGCCGTCACTCGCTCTTGCGCGCGTCTCTGTCTCTCCACCGTCGATGGTGCCGGATACGATGAAAACGGGTCTTCGCCGCCGCCGTCGTTCATCTCTTTTCTCCTGAAGGACATCAATTCGCTTCTCAATTTCGAGCGCGAATCCGCAACAAAAGCCTCGGCTGGCGTCGTCGAGGAGCCATCGACGCCGCGACGTCCCCATCCCTCCCAATCTCCATCGAACAAACGTCTCTCGTTTTTAAACGGCGATTCTCTTCTCTCGTCGAAGATATTTCCACTCGAAAACGTCTTCCTCTCTTTCCAATTTGAACGAAAATTGGAATTCGATTTAACAAAAACACCACCATCACGAACATTAGACGCAGAAATCCCCGCGCGGCGGCGGCGCGCAGTTGAAGCCGCCGCTGGAGAAGAAGAATAGGAGAGCGCGTTGCGGATGAAATCTCGCGGGTCCGCGCCTATCGGGTCGTGCTCCACCAGGTCGTGGTAATTCGACCGCATCTTCTTCTTCTTCTTCTTCTTCTTCTTTTTTTTTGTTGTTGTTGAGTTTTCGACTTTTTCAGATTTTGCCTGTTTTGAAATTTAGGGTTTTGTTACCCTAAACACCTAAAAAGTAGCTCTTTACCTGCACAAAATAATAATAACATCACGCACAAGAATAAAGAATAGTTTGTGAAACGATGCTCTGCGCGACGTCGTCGACATCGATCACCCGCGGCGCGTCTTCTTCTCCTCCTTCTCTTCTTCGCTCCTCGAGGAAAGGAGAGACGAAAAGGAGCGCGAAAAATACGTCTTCTTCTTTTCCTTCTTCTTCTTTTCCTTCTTCTTCTTCTTCTTCGGGAAGAGATTTTGGCGTTTGGATAGAATCGAAGGTTTCCTCGTCATCGTCGTCGTCGCGACGAGGACGCTACTGTTCGCCGCTCGCGGTTTCGAGCCGCCGAACGGACGAGTCGTCGTCGTTTTTGAGGAGGAGTTTTGGAGCAGCGGGTGTTTTCAGCGGCAGACGTAGTAAAAGTGGTAGTAGTAAAAGTAGGAAAAGTGATGATGCGCTCGTGCCCCAAGCGGCTGGCGGCAACAACAACAACAACAACAATAACAATAACGACGAAGACGACGACGAGGGCGAATATTACGAAGAAACGCCGTTACCGTGGCCAGACGCAGTTCCAGAGTGGGCGAGGCTTTCGCAAGAAGATGTAGTCACGGTTGGCGTCACGTTTGCCGTTTCCATCGCCTTTCGCACGTTCATCGCGGAACCGCGATACATACCGAGTTTGAGCATGTACCCGAACTTTGACATCGGCGACCGGTTAATCGCGGAGAAGTTGACCTACCGGTTCGCGCGAGACCCAGACGTTGGAGATGTGGTCATATTCAACCCTCCGAAGAACGAGAAAACGAAAAAAGTGTACAACGAAGTCTTCATCAAGAGAATAGTCGCGCTCGAAGGCGACGACGTGGAGGTGAAGAACGGCGAGTTGTACGTCAACGGGCAATCGAGAGGGAAGGAGTTAAAGCTGGAAAAGATTAAATACAACATGCCAAAATTGCGAGTCCCGGCTGGAGACGTGTTTGTGATGGGAGACAACAGAAACAACTCGTTCGATTCGCACGCGTGGGGACCTTTACCGAAAGATAGAATCATAGGCAGAGCGGTGGCGAAGTATTGGCCTCCGACCGCGATCGGCGGCTTGCCGAGTTACGCGGCGAGCGCGAACATCGTCCAAGCGCCGAAAGTTGCCATTTAATGAAAGTATTCTTATTGTTACATTCACTCGGTGCATTTTTTCGATAACCGCGGTTTGCGTTTCTAAAAAAAAGATACTCGCCGCGCGCGTGCGCGCGTGCGTGTGTTTTAATAAGTTTGCGTTTATGTGGCTTTTTACCGTTGCACGTTTTTGAATTTTCTTCCCACGAACAACACGAATCCTCGTCACTTCTATTTTCAATTCCGTTGAAAACTGAACACACAACAACAACAACGATGGTGCAACTCATCGGCAATTTTGACTTTGGGGCCTTGTGCCTCCCAACGGTTCCCTGGGGGAAGTCCACGAGAAAGATGCAATTCTTTCGCAAGGTGCGTTTTTATACGCGTCTCTCTCGCGCGTGTTTATTTTCCTCTTCCGCAAATTTTCCCCCTGCGTGGCACATTTATAATAATTCCCGAAAAGACGTCGTCGATTTAAAGCAACCTCCAAACGCGGTCGAGTTCAGACAGCGAACGCGTTCGACGCGAAAGATGTGATCTCGCACTTTTTGACCGTTTTTTGAACGAACCGTTCGTTTGGAGGATGGTTTTTGATCGCGAACACCCCACCCAAGTGGTCGTCCAATTCTCTCAATTTTTCTCTTTCAAAAAGCTCCCCAACGACTACCTTTTTTTCCGTTTGAAATAAGGGGATCGATCGATTTTTTTTTTCCAAAAAATACTCGAACTGACAACAACAACTTTTCTTCTTTTACTTCTTCTTTTACTTCTTCTTTTACTTCTTCTCGCAGAACGACGATCTCCCGATCCTCGTGGCGTTAGTCATGGGTCTTCAGCACGCGTTCGCGATGGTCGGTGGTCTCATCGTACCTCCGTTCGTCGTGATGAAATTCTCCGTGGCTTTCGCGGATACGGATTTGCAGCAATACGCCATCGCGGCTTCGCTCATTTTATCCGGTATTTTTACCATTTTGAACTGCGTGCAGTTTAACATTCCGGGCACGAAATACGTGTTTGGGACTGGGATGTTGTCCGTTTTGGGCACTTCTTTTGGGTTTTTGCCCATTTATGAGAATGCGATCGCGCAGATGAAAGGCGAAGGTTATTCCGGGAAGGAAGCGTACGGGAAAATGTTGGGTACGACCATGGTATGCGCTTTGCTCGAGGTGTTCTTGTCGTTCCTCCCGAAGGATAAGTTACGAAGAATGTTCCCGAGCGTTGTCACTGGTGTTGCTGTCATGCTCATCGGCGCTGGTTTGACGGCGACCGGTATCAAGTATTGGGGCGGCGGCGCCGTGTGCGCGGAAATGGCTTGGAAGAACAACGCTCAAGTTTATGGTTTGGTTGGTTCGGGAGAGGGAAAATTTTTCGGTCCTGAACAAGCCGGTGTCGCGCCTTTCCCTGGTGGAACCGCAGGTGGTAAATCCACGTGCGACGGTAACGGTGAAGTTATCAAAGCGTTTGGTTCTACGGAATACGTCGCGCTTGGCTTTTCGGTCATGCTCATGCTCATCATTATCGAGTTGTTCGGCTCGCCGTTCATGAAGAATGCGAACGTTATCATCGCCTTGCTCTTCGGTTACTTCGTCGCTGGTGTGTCGAGAGCGGAAGGAATGAAGTTCGTTCCCGACACTAAGATTGAAAATGCGGAACCGATTACGTTTGCGTGGGTGGAAAACTTTCCGATTGGCTTTTACGGTCCTGCTGTATTGCCGTTATTGATCGCCTTCTTGGTCACTACGATTGAAACAATCGGTGATCTCACCGCCACGTACGAAGCGTCCGAGGAAGACACTGAATCGGAAGAGTTCGACAAATCCGTGCAAGGTGGTTTACTCTCCGACGGCGTGTGCTCCTTCGCGGCGGCTTTGGCCACCGGCATGCCAAACACCACGTTTTCCCAAAACAACGGGGTCATCGCTTTGACCAAGTGCGCTTCCAGAAGAGCTGGCGTATGCTGCGGTCTCTGGTTGATCGTATTGGGCGTCTTATCCAAGATTTCCGGCATTATTTCATCTATGCCTGACTGTGTGGTTGGTGGTATGACGACGTTTCTCTTCTGCAACGTCTTCGTCTCCGGCTTGTCCGTCGTCGCTAAAGCCGACCTCAACTCTCGCAGAAACCGCATCATCTTGGCCATCTCCATGGGCATTGGTTTGGGTGTCACCGCGGTCCCGTGGATCTTTGGCGACCAAAGAGCGAGTCCCGGTACTGCTCCGTTTTGGCCGTGCACCGGTCCGTTCCGCGAAGGCGGCGACTGCAGCAAAGGCGAACAAGGCATCAGAGACGGTATTATCATCTTATTGACGACGCCGTACTCCATCGGTACCCTCTTGGCCATGGTCTTGAACGCCATCTTACCGGAAGACATGGAAGTTGTCGGCTACAGCGCCGATGGTGGCAAGGCTTAAATCGCTCCTGTGAAGCTTTTTCGCGTCACCATCGCCAAAGAAAACCGTCTCTCGGACAAACGAAGAAATGTATATACGATGTGAAGAAACGCGATAATATTTAAAAAGTAACAGAGAAAAAGAAAGAAAAAGAGACGGTCGTTCGTTTTTTCAGAGCGAATGGATACCCCATCGAAACGAGAGAGAGAAAGAAGAGAGTGTGTGCAAGACGCTCTCCTCTCTCCGTTTATATACGTATAAGTAATAAAGAATAGGAAATTTTTGTAATACGAGAAACTGAGTACACATTCTTTATAAAAAAACACGAAAACACAACAATGATAACTTACGCGCGCCACGTTTTCGCGCCCACTTCCTCGAGCTCCTCCTCCTCCTCCTCCTCCAGACAATCGTCCTCGCGCAGAGCGTCGTGCTCGTCTTCTTCTTCGTCGTCGTCGTCGTCGTCTTTCGAAAGAAAAAGTTTCTTCCCGGTGGGGAAAAGTTCGATGACGACGACGTTTCAAAAGCACGATGGAAAAAGATACGCGCGTTATCCATCGCTCGCGCCTCTCCGAGCGACCCCGGAGACCGAGCAAACGAAGGAAGAGGAAGAGAAGGAAGACATCCCGCCGTGGGAGCGCAGAGAGCTCGAAAAAAAAGCGCAGCAAGAATCCGGAGAACTTCCGTGGCCGCTCTTCCTCTTGGGAAGTCTGATCACGCTGTTAGCCGCGACGGGGAGTTGCTTCGAGTGGACGTTTTCGAAACCGATTTTCGGCGTCGTCGAGTCGACGAGTGGATTGTATAAACCCATTTTGGGGTGGTTTATCGTTACGGGGTTCCCGCTGAGCGCGTTTTTGTGGACGAAAGGGATCGAAGGCGCGAATAAAGCGAGCGAGTTGACGGATAAATTAGATGGGTATGATTAAAAAGTCGATTCGACTCGTATCTTTTCTCAGACGCCGCTTTAGTTTCTTACGTGTAATCTTTTGTGTTGCTATTTATACTATACATATACATGTGTCTCAATGCATTAAACATCTCTCCTCTATCTTCTACGCTAGTTCCAAAACTCGTTCCAACCGCCGTTGAAGTCGTCCAAAGCGCCGCAACCGTGCGCAACGCGCTGCAGTCTTTCCGTGTTCCCAACCTGGCGAATCTGGTCGTCGGCGGTGTATTCGATGAACTTTAACTCGTCATCTAACGAGTTTTCGGGAACACCCGAGCAACATGCGCACTGACCGACGGACTTTGGCTTTCCAGCGCAAACGAAGGCTTTGAAACCGATTTCGTTTTGGCGAAAGTACGTGTGCGTGAAGAGAATACCGTTTTCATTTCCCGAATTGTTTTCGCACGCGTCTCCGTTGTCGTTTTGTGTCGTCGTTGCAGAGGAATCGTCCAAGCGCCACCATCCAAGAGTGCGCATTGCATCGACGCGTTTCTTGGCTTTACTGTAAACCGCGTGGACGGCGACTAGCCCGCCACCTCTAGCAGCTTTTCCGGGCGCTCTCATGCTTGCTCCCGCACGCGGATTTGCCGGACACGTATCCTTCCCGATAGGATAGTCGACTTTGTCTAAATTAGCTTTTGTCATCACGTCGCGAATAGAACGGACGGTTTTTGTACCATCCGCGACGCCTCGAAGACATCCTCGTCCAAAAAACCAATCCGGAGCGCCCAGTACGAGTTCCGGAACGATGGCATCACCGACGTTTCTCGGTTGTTTCGAGATTTCTACGAACGAAATCGCGGTCACCTTTCTTTCCTTTTGAATGATTTCGCACTCGTTTGCGTCGTGAGGACACGCATTGTGCTGGTACATCGATGTCATTCCATCCCCGGCGGCGGCAACTTTGAAATTTCCCACAAAAAATTGGTTCATAACGTCGCGAAAGATTGGTTGATCGAGCAATCGTTCGGCGTTCCCATCGGCGTTTGGATCTTGTAAAATACTTTGAAACTTTTCATTTAATTTCACGAAGAAATCGTACAACGCCGTCTCTTTGTGAGGCACTGAATTACTCTTACGAAAGTAAATCAACCCGATGTTCAACAGGGCATTTGGTACCGCGTCATCGCACAAAGAAATGTCGCTTCCAAGAGCCACGGCATACCGCTTTCGTTCCTCCGACAACGTTGCCTGGCCATCAACTTTCCTTTCACAGTTTGGCCTCGTGTTTGCGGCGAACAAATCCGTCTGTGAAATCACTCGAAACGGAGTCATCAATGGCCCGTTTATAATCTTGTACGGATCCTCTAAAAATACCACGTCTGAATCTACTCTCATGACGCCGTAGTTCGCCTCCATGGCTTGCGAGACCAACAACCATTGTTGCATCCAGAGTAAAAACATATCGCCTACTTTCAAGTTCCACTTTTCCAACTGTTGCGCGTTCTCGGTATACGCAGAGGAGAACCCGCAAGCACCGTAATCCCCGAACGCTTCCCTATATCTCGTTTTTAACGTCTCGCATAATTCCTTCGAACTCGCCAAGACTACGTAGTGTTCGATGCCCATCGCTTTCAAATTCAACGCCACGTTGGCGACAAAGTCGGTACTAATCGTGCTAATTGCTGGATCTTTTGTTACTCTACGGTGATCTCTCGTGTCACCAACCGCGAACACAATCAACTCATCGTCCGTTTTTCTCGCTCGGGCTTTGAAAAAACGCTCGCGAGTCCGCGGGTCGTTCACGTCGATGTTTTCGTTACTAGTATTACTATCATTGGCACCACCACCACCACCACCATCACCACCACCGCTAATGCTCTTGCTCGCATCTTCGCTTTCCGACGACAACAACATCTTCGCACGTTCCAACTCTTCGTGATGTGCCCTCGACGCTTGTCGATACTCCTCTCCGATTCGATCGAGCTCAGTCAACGAAATCTCGCCTTTATTTTGTTCTCGGAAATCGGACATCATCTTGCTGTATTTTTGCTCCAACTCGAGAAGTTTCGCGAGCGTCTTCGTGTCCGCGCCTCTCCATTCTTTTTCCTCCGTTTCCGGCGCCGGAGTAGGGGAAGGAGGAGGAGAAGAAGGAAGAGGGGAAGGAGGAGGAGAAGAAGAAGAAGAAGAAAAATCTTCCAAGTACAATGACCGATGGGTTCGTTGCAACAAATTTCGTCCGTTCTTTTGAAGAGGAGAAGAACGCGCGGTGGCGACGGTCGAGCGCGAATGCGCGAAGAGAAAGAGGAAGCAGAAGAGGAGGAATCGACGCATTTTGTGCGTTCGTTCGCTTCTTTTCTCTCTCTCTCTCTCTTTCTGTCTCCCTGTCTCTCAAACTCGTGTGAAATTCTGAGGAAGCGAAACAACGCACACACAGACAAAAAGAAGAAGATATTTAGTACAGAAAAACGATTCGCGCGAATAATATTTGCGCGAGAGTGAGAGGAGCATAAACAAACAGAATAAGCGGCGAATCGACGCGCGCGAACGCGACGATATAGTACGAGTTCGATGCGTCTATTTTTTAAATAGCTTTCGTTTTTTATATTCTCGCTAAACTCTCTATTGTTGTATTATTGTCGTGATGACGCAAAGTAAATTTTTTCGCGCGGGAGTCCATTTTCAAACACTCATCGACGAGTGGTGCCGCGCGTGGAGTACATCAAAAACATCACGAAGATGACACCCAACACGGCAAAGAATTGTTGCATTTGATCAACCCATCGAGCGCCATTTTTAGGATTCAATCCCATACTTTCGCGCATTTGTTCCAAGTTGAACGCGTAGACCGCGTATCCGCCAAACAACGTCAACAACCCAAGTTTTACGCCCAAAGATAACGGTTTATCGTTATTCGCGTTTCGCAACTTTTCCAGTTTACCTCGATCGCTCGAATCGATCAATTCTTGCGCTTTCTCCGTGGCCAAATCGCACAATCGTATCGTTTCCTTGTGGTTCGGGTCTTCTTTTCGCACTTTGTTCTTCAAAATCTTCAGAAAGTGTTTGAAGCCTTGGCCGATTTGATACGTGTCGTTGGAAGATAACATGATGCGTGCCGACAAGCCTCTTCGGATTTTAACCACGCCTTCGAACACTTTCCCGTTATCGTAACACTCTGCTAACGTCGCTATGGCCATAATTTGCGGAATCGCGCAAAATCGGAAGATTGACGGCGTTTTCACTCGGCTCATGTACTCCAACGAATCGCACGCGTGCGTCAACGCGTTCGTAATCAACTCGTTCAAACAATGCACCGCGTTCGTTCGATTCTTCTTGTATTGTAAATCGTCCAAACTCGTCGCGTACTTTTCCCACACCACTCGCGGCCAAAACATTCTCGGTCGCGGAATCTCCTGTATGTCCTCCAAATAATCTCTCACGATGTTCGTCTTTTGTAAAAACAACCCCATGGCGTTGCTTAAATCCTCCATCTCTGTCTTGAACCTCTTCGCCTCCAAATTGGACCCGGCCCATAAATCGGACAAACCAATCCCGACTAAACCAGCGACGTAATGACAATACACGTCCCAATCTTCCAACGTGTTTACTTCGCTCTCGATGAAATCCGCCATACCTTTTCCCATGCGTCTCGTTATGTCCGCGATGACGTCCTTATACGGCTTCTTCAATCGCAAGAAAACATTCGTCACTTTCGGATATTCCATCATCAAAGTCTTGTAATGCTTCTCCCCGCACGTCGTGTGTTTGTATTCCGGATCGTATATGTCTTCGTGAAACTTCAAAAGTTGCGGCACTTTGTCCGCGTTATCGATGGCCATGTCGTCCTCGATCGTATCCAAAGCTCGCAACACGAGATAAAAGATGCACACGGCGTCTCTCAACTCCTCGTCCAACTGTTGAATCACGATCGCGAACGACCGCGACACTTTATTCAACATGTCGTAACAGAACGCCAGATTCTCCTCTTTCGGGAGTTTCTTCGCCTCGTCCGCCATTTTTTTCACCTTCAAGAGCGGGAACACATCGAACGGGTGGCGGAGGAGCAAGGAAATGGCGCCCATCTCTCTCTTTTATGAACCTTTTCTTTCTTAAACACACACACACACACACGCAAGCACAAACAAACAAACACGAGCGATGATATGCGCTGTCGTATATCGCGTTCTGACTAAACTATTACTCTGATATTCACGATGTTTATTAGAGGACTCGTGTACTATATGTATATAATGTAGTATTTATACGAGCACTTTTGATGATGTTTGCGAGAGAACCAAAAGCGACGAGAGTACTCGTACAAAAAAACGTATTTTACGTAAAAAAGTGAAAAAAAGCAAAAAGTGGACTCTCGCGTGATTTGAAAGGTTCTCCTGCCTCGAGAGGGAAAAAAAAAGATCTTCATCTCTCCCAAAACGGGAAAAAATCTTCTCTCGACAGAGGAGAGAAAAAGGAAAAAAACACAAGACCAGGACTTTGGGAAGAGAAACAAACGCATTCCTCACTCTATTTTACCACACTTTTAGTTTTAAAATGTCGTCTTCGATGTCAGCATCGTCCGCGGCGCTCGGGAGCAAACTCGCTTTGCATAAGGTTCGTTTCGTCGCGTCGTCTCAGTAGACGTTCTTTTTATTACTCTCTCGTTGTTCGAGAAAGTTTCTCGCGATTCCATCTCTCCATCTCTCTCTTTTGGGGGGAAATTTTTTCTTTGTTTTTATCTCTCCAAAGGGGCTCCGGGTGTGAAAATGGCTGAGATTTTCCAAGCGCGCGCGGCGATAAAAACGCGCGTAAACGCATTCAAACGAGAATCTTTATCCGCGCAGAAGATCGAGCGCGTTTCGCTCGTTCTTTTGGTTCTCGCATCGGCGGTTTTGCGCGAGCGTAACCGTTCGTTTTTTGCGATCGAAAAGAAAAGAGATACGCGAGAGATGGTTTTTCAGAGTCGACGTCACTCCCTTCTTCTCGTGGGGAAAGAGATCACAGATTTTTCGTACATTTTTTTGATGTGAAACCATATCCACACCGAAACCCAACAACAACAAACGCTGACCCGATGATCATCTTTTACCTGATAACGTTGAAACTGCGCAGAGCTTACGCGCGAAGACAACTACTTCCGCGAAACAGAGCCAAAGACTCGCGAGGCAAGTCGTCACCAAAGCGGTCATCTCGCCACCAAATGGGCCTTTGAAGAAGGCTGGAACGTCCTCTGAGGAGGACAAGTTGTTGGCGGACGCGGACAGTTCGAAAGGGATGTTCACGAACGTTGACCCGGCGATTCGTACGATCATTCCGGAAGCGAACGGGAGAACGGTCGTGAAGATGGTTTACGTCGTTTTGGAATCGCAATATCAGTCTTCCTTGTCCGCCGCGGTGAAGCAGATCAACGCGACGAACAAGAACGTGTGCGTTCAAGTCTCGGGTTACTTGTTGGAGGAATTGAGAAACGAAGAGAACTTGAAGCAATTTAAAGAAGACGTGGAGAACGCGAACGTGTTCATCGGTTCTTTGATCTTCATCGAAGAATTGGCGGAAAAGATCGTGGACATTGTCGCCCCGTTGAGAGACTCTTTGGACGCGTGCGTGATCTTCCCGTCCATGCCGGCGGTTATGAGATTGAACAAGTTGGGTACGTTTTCCATGGCGCAGTTGGGTCAATCCAAGTCTGCGATCGCCTCTTTCATGAGAAAGAAGAAAGAATCCGGCGGTTTCGAAGAGGGCATGTTGAAGTTGGTCAGAACTTTGCCGAAGGTTTTGAAGTATTTGCCGAGCGACAAGGCGGCGGATGCGAGAAACTTCATGAACTCTTTGCAGTACTGGTTGGGCGGTTCCTCGGAAAACTTGGAGAACTTCTTGTTGATGATCTCCAAGGCTTACGTTCCGGAATTGGCCGATGTCGACGTCGGGGAAGTTGCCGAGCCGGTGACGTTTCCGGACATTGGTATCTGGCACCCGATGGCGCCGACCATGTTCGAAGACGTCAAGGAGTACTTGAACTGGTACGATACCAGAAAGGACATCAAGTTCAAGAAGGACGCGCCGGTTATTGGCGTCGTTCTCCAAAGATCGCACTTGGTCACCGGTGATGCCGGTCACTACGACGGTATGGTCATGGACTTGGAAGCGAGAGGCGCCAAGGTTGTCCCGGTCTTTGCCGGCGGCTTGGACTTCTCCGTCCCGGTGGATCGCTTCTTTTTCGATCCGATCACTAAGGGCGCTTTGGTCGACACCGTGTTGTCTTTGACTGGTTTCGCCTTGGTTGGTGGCCCGGCCAGACAAGATCACCCGAAAGCGATCGAGTCGTTGAAGAAGTTGGACGTGCCGTACATGGTTACCGTGCCGTTGTCCTTCCAAACGACCGAGGAGTGGAAAGACTCTACGCTCGGTTTGCACCCGGTCCAAGTCGCGTTGCAAGTCGCGCTTCCGGAATTGGACGGTGGTTTGGAACCGATCATCTTCTCCGGCAGAGACTCCAAGTCTGGTAAATCGCACGCTTTGGAAGATCGCTCGTCGCAAATCGCGGAAAGAGCCATCAAGTGGGCCTCGTTGAGACGCAAGAAGAACTCGCAAAAGAACTTGGCGATCACCGTGTTTTCCTTCCCGCCGGACAAAGGAAACGTTGGCACCGCCGCGTACTTGAACGTCTTCGGTTCCATCTTCAGAGTCTTGCAAGATTTGAAGAAGAGAGGTTACAACATCGGTAACTGCCCGGACAACGAAATGGACTTGATCAACTCCGTCTTGAACGACAAGGAAGCGCAATTCGCGTCGCCGGACTTGAACGTCGAATACAGAATGCCGGTGAACGAGTACAAGAAGTTGTGCGAGTACGAACCGGAACTCCACGAAAACTGGGGCCCGCCGCCTGGTAATTTGAACACCGACGGCCAAAACATGCTTGTGTATGGCAAGAAGTTTGGTAACGTCTTCATTGGTGTCCAACCGACCTTTGGTTACGAAGGTGATCCCATGCGATTGTTGTTCTCCAAGTCTGCGTCGCCGCACCACGGCTTCGCCGCGTACTACACGTACATCGAAAAAATCTTTAAAGCGGATGCAGTCTTGCACTTTGGTACCCACGGCTCTTTGGAATTTATGCCGGGGAAACAAGTCGGCATGTCCGGTGTCTGCTACCCGGACTTGTTGATTGGTTCCACGCCGAACATTTACTACTACGCCGCGAACAACCCTTCGGAAGCCACCATCGCCAAGAGACGCTCCTACGCCAACACCATCTCCTACCTCACGCCGCCGGCTGAAAACGCTGGCTTGTACAAAGGATTAAAAGAATTGAAGGAATTGATTTCCTCGTACCAAACTTTGAAAGATTCCGGTCGTGGTCCGTCCATCGTGAACACCATCATTACCACGGCGATCACGTGCAACTTGGACAAGGATATCAAGGAGTTGCCGTCGGCGGACACCGATGCCGCGGACTTGGAGCCAGATTTCAGAGACATGATCGTCGGTAAAGTGTACGGTAAGATCATGGAGATTGAATCGAGATTGTTGCCGTGCGGTTTGCACGTCGTCGGTTGCCCGCCGTCCGCGGAGGAAGCGGTTGCGACTTTGGTCAACATTGCCGGCATCGACCGAGAGGAAGACGGCATCGTTGGTATGCCGCAGTTGTTGGCGCAAGCCATCGGTGAAGACATCGAGAACATCTACCGCAGAAACGATGCCGGTGAGTTGGAATACGTCCAAATGTTGCAAGACATCACGTTTGCGTCCAGAGATGCCGTCAAAGCGTTCGTCAAGAACGCGTCTGATCCGACTGGCAGAGTTGCCGCCAACGCGCTCGGTCAACTCGGCAAATTGTTTGGCGATGCCTCCATCGCGTTGCCGTGGGGCGACTCCTTGAAGGGCACCAAGTTCGAAAAGGTTGACGTCGCCAAGATGCGCACGTTGTTCGACTACCTCAGATTTTGCTTGGAGCAAGTCGTCAAAGACAACGAGCTCGGATCCTTGGCGGAAGCTTTGGACGGTAAGTACGTCTTGCCGGGCCCGGGCGGGGATCCGATCCGTAACCCGAAGGTGTTGCCGACGGGTAAGAACATCCACGCCTTGGATCCGCAAGCGATCCCGACTGGTGCCGCGGTTGCCTCCGCGAAGGTTGTCGTCGATCGTTTGATTGAACGTCAACGCGTCGAGAACAACGGTGTCTACCCGGAGTCCATCGCTTTGGTCTTGTGGGGTACCGATAACATCAAGACGTACGGTGAATCTTTGGCGCAAGTCATGTTGATGGTCGGTGTCAACCCGGTTCCGGATGCTTTGGGCAGAGTGAACAAGTTGGAGTTGATTCCGTTGGAAGAACTCGGCAGACCGAGAATCGACGTTGTCGTCAACTGCTCTGGCGTCTTCAGAGATTTGTTCGTCAACCAAATGAACTTGTTGGATCGCGCCGTCAAGCTCGCCGCCGAGCAAGACGAACCGCCTGAGATGAACTTTGTCCGCAAGCACGCCTTGGAGCAAGCCGAAGAACTCGGCTTGTCTGTTCGCGAAGCCGCGACGAGAATCTTCTCCAACGCGTCTGGTTCCTACTCCTCCAACGTCAACTTGGCGGTCGAGAACTCCTCGTGGAACGACGAATCTCAATTGCAAGACATGTACCTGAACCGTAAATCCTTTGCGTTCAACTCTGATTCCCCGGGCAGCGGCATGGAAATCAAGAGAGAAATCTTCGAATCCTCCTTGTCCAAGGTTGATGTCACCTTCCAAAACCTCGATTCGTCCGAAATTTCCTTGACGGATGTTTCGCACTACTTCGATTCCGATCCGACCAAGTTGGTTGCCGGCGTGAGAAAGGATGGTAAGATGCCGTCTTCCTTCATCGCCGATACGACCACCGCCAACGCGCAAGTCCGATCCTTGTCCGAAACCATGCGTTTGGACTCTAGAACGAAGTTGTTGAACCCGAAGTGGTACGAAGGCATGTTGGCCTCTGGCTACGAAGGTACTCGCGAAATCCAAAAGAGATTGAACAACACTCTCGGTTGGTCCGCGACGTCCGGCCAAGTCGACAACTGGGTCTACGAAGACGCCAACAGCGTCTACATGGCCGATCCGGAAATGCAAAAGAGATTGATGGAAACCAACCCGAACTCGTTCAGAAAGATGGTTGCGAACTTTTTGGAAGCGAACGGCAGAGGTTACTGGGAAACCAGCGAAGAAAACATCGAGCGCTTGCGACAGTTGTACATGGAAGTCGAAGACAAGATCGAAGGCGTGGAATAAGCGAATATTTCT
>Ga0255764_10002399_pt1 | contig 15226 bp, 5 predicted proteins | sample 071ome_30_FD_179964 | JGI IMG/M metagenome (GOLD analysis project Ga0255764, IMG submission 179964) | Coastal salt marsh microbial communities from the Groves Creek Marsh, Skidaway Island, Georgia - 071406AT metaG (version 2) | ecosystem: Environmental > Aquatic > Marine > Intertidal zone > Salt... | reverse complement strand
CCGACCAAGAAGACGCCGACCAAGAAGACGCCGACCAAGAAGACGCCGACCAAGAAGACGCCAATCAAGTCTCCCATCCGTACCTCTGCTCGTAATACTCCACGCAAGTCGTACGTCGAGGATGAGTTTGAAACAGATGATGAAATTTCAGATTGGGACGAATCAGACGAGAGTGACAGTGAGGATTTTGCTCAGAAAGCGACGCCGAAACGCAAGCGAGTGATCAAGCGCACGAGCAGCGTTGAAGTTGATGCCGACGGCAACAAAGATCACTGGGGTTTGGAAAGCGCACAGGTTGAGTACGATTGGCGCGACATCAAGTCGGTTCCGGTTGAACTTTTCCACTGGCGTCGTGTCATTGTCGATGAGTTCACCTACTTGAAGCCGTCTGACAAGGCTGTGGTGCTCGGTCTGCAATCTGAATCGCGTTGGTGTCTTTCGGGTACTCCGCCGGTTGGAGAATTTGCTGACATCAAGGGAACTGCCGCGTTGCTCGGTATCAACTTGGGAAGCGATGAGGTCCCGCGCTACAGCAAGGCGGAAATCACAAAGGTTGAAACTTTCCAGTTCTTCAAGGAGAAGCCAACGCAACAATGGCACAAACGTCGCTGGGAAGTTGCTCAGCAATTCTTGAACAGGTACATGCGTCAAAACATCGCTGAGATTGACGAAATCAAGTTCAAGGAAGATGTTGTCGATGTCAACTTGCGTCCGGCTGAGCGTGCCATCTACCTCGAACTCGATCACTACTTGCAGTCGATGGACATGAAGGCAAAGAAGAAGAAGAGAGGTGGCTCTGAAGGCGATCGTGACGCCCGATTGGCTGCTGTTCTGAGCGGATCGTCCACCGCGGAAGAGGCACTTTTGAAGCGCGTGGCTCATTTCGAGCTTGACGATGAATCTGGCACGGCTTTGCGTACGTGCCAGGACATTGTCAACGTCCGCAAGAGCCAACAAGACGCTTGCCTTGTCGAGTTTGGTGAGGCCGTTCTCAAGGCACGCGCCATGTACGCTCAAGTTGCCAGTATGGATGGTTTCGATGACGAAGAGAAGAAGGTCAACTCTTTCGTTCGCTGGGAGGAAGGCGTTCAAGGCGAAGGTATTGGTGATCCCACGGCTACCGATCTCCTGCGCGCGGTGCTCAAGGAACAGACCGATGAAAAGGCGCAACAGACTGCTCATCTCTTGCAGACTCGTCCTCCCGTTGGCAGCCGTGTCAGTGTACTTTGGCCTGAAGAAAACAAGTGGTTCGAAGGCGAAGTGCGCGGATACAGTGGACAGTGGAAGCAAAAAGCGCTGATGTTTTACGACGATGGGGATCGCCGCGAGGAAGACTTGACCAAGGTTAACTGGAAGGTCCTTCAAGCTGCGCCGGAAACACCGAGTTCTGTGACGACCAAATCTAACGTCTCGAAGAAGCAAAAGAACGCTTCGTACGAGGACAAGCTTTGGGAATTGCGTGAGCACACTCACGGTCTTCGTAAATTGCAAAAAGAGCTCGTCGGACGCGTGCGTTCTCTCCGCTTCTTCCAGTCCGTTCGTGACTTGCAGCAAGCCAAGCTTTCTGATTCTATCACATGCCAAGTGTGCGTCCAGTCGAAGAAGGCGGCGAAGGCTGTGAGCGCTAAATCGCTTTCTGGTGTGTTATCCACGTGCGGTCACGTCGGTTGCCTCGAATGCCTGAAGACAAACGCCGAGAACCAAGAGTGTGGTGTTGAAGGCTGTGACTGCGCGACGCGCGATAGCTCTGTTGTCACCGCTGACTCGCTCGGTACCGAAGGTGCCAGCAAGGGCAAGAACAACGGTAAGACTGACGGTGGCGTTGGTGTCCATGGTTCGAAAATTATCGACCTGGTTGCGCATATCAAGTCCATCCCAGAGGATGAGCGCGTGTTGGTCTTTGTTCAGTTTACTGATTTGATGCAGCAAGTCAGTTCAGCGCTGAACGAGGCTGGCATCAAGACGCTCAAACTCAAGGGCTCTGTACACCAACAAACCGCTGCGCTCGATGAGTTCCAAAAGGAAGACTTGAAGCAGAATGACGCAAGAGTACTCTTGCTTCTCAGTCGTGACGAAAGCGCTTCCGGGGCCAACTTGACGACGGCGAACCACGCCATCTTTGTTCACCCGTTGCTCACAAACACCGCTCAAGAGTACATTGCCAGCGAAACTCAAGCTATTGGTCGTATTCGCCGCTACGGCCAACAGCGCGAGGTACGAATCTGGAGGTTCATCGTCCGAGATTCGATTGACTCTGAAATATTAAGTCAGCGTTCAGCGAACGCTTCGCAACAAAAGTGAGGAAACTTGCTTCTTATGATATCTGTTGACTACATATACGCTTGATGCAACCTATCCGATTGCGCGTCTATTACATACTTTACAAGGATATATTATGTTGTAATTGGGAGAAATATCAGTTCGACAAATCTCTCAACCACGTCGCTCGGCGCTCGCGCAGCTGCGAATACAAGGGTAGTTCGTCTTCGTAAATCTTCATCGCGCGCGATTTGCCACCTCTTCGCACTAGAACGTAATCTTCACCGGAGTTGAAATCACGATTGGATGCTTCATCACTCTGAAGCTTATATTTCGCTAATTGTGACCTCAAACGCTCAATCTCCTTTTGCTTCTTCTCCAACGCGCGTTCGCAAGCTTCTCTTTGTTGGCGCTCCTCGCACACGACTCGCTTGAGCTCGTCAACTTCTCGCACTTGAGACTTGGCGCTCAGTCGATGCCGCGCTCCAGCCAATGCGGTCTGTCCTCTGTGGGCGCTCGCTCGCGCGGCATCAGCTCGTCGTCTCGCCCAAAACAACGCCATATCGAGGTCGAGCGGCTCTGCCCGCTCCGACGCGTCTTCGTCTTCCTCCTCCTCATCTTCACCTTCTTCGTAGCCACCGTACACCGTCTCTGAAAGGTTCAATTCGTCTTCAAACTGCGCATACTTTTCCAAGCGAACTTCTTCCAAGTGTTTCGACACCCTGCTCGCCCTCTTCGCCTCGTACTCTTCGGGCGTCAACGCGTACTCGCGTCGCCGCTCGTCCGCATTGACGTCGCTAATCCACGTCGGTCTCGTCGTCGGTCTCGCCGTCGACGTCGACGCCCATCCGCGTCGTTCACCGCCCAGCGTTCGTCTAAAACGCTCATCGTTCCCCATCCTCTCCTCGTTCGTCCGCTCGTTCGTCGGCGCCCGACGAAGTTTCACGGTGCACGCGCGAACGAGCGAACGAACGAACGAACGAACGACGACACCGTTTCCTCGTTTTCAAATTCCTCTGACGCGAAACGAAACGAAACGAAACGAAACGAAACGAAACGAAACGAAACGAACGGACGCGATCGCGATGACGATGGGGTCCCGGGTGTGCCCACTCTAAACCCTAACCCGACCGTTCATGATTCGAGAAATAGAACACTAGTGCATTTCGCGACGTTTCGCGGTCGACACACGAAGCGATGGTTGGTTGCCAGCGTGTCCGCGCGAAGCGTCAGTCGGGCACGCGCGCGTCGACGTCTCCGTCTCCGCCGACGGGAGAGAACGAAACGCATCCTCCGAGTCGTTTAAATTACTCGCGATGTTGTCGGCGCTCCTGAGCGAAGAGAAGCGCGACACCGCGCTTTTGCGCGCGGAAATGCGACGTCATGCCGAAATCAAGCGTGCCGCGACGGTTCACAACGAACTCGTGCCCTTGCCGAGCGATGAGGAGCAGAGCGCGCAGGAGCTTCCACCGCGGCACTCGTCGCCTGAAAAGAATAGACTAGAACTGCTCTCTCGAAGAGAAGTGTTTCAGCGATGGCCCGCGCAGCGGTGCATGTCGGCTGCCGAGCTGAATCGATTAGAGCTCTTCTCGCGCTCCGTCGAGACGAAAGATTTCGACGTGGACGTGGACGACGAGGACGAACCTGTCATGCTGCGCCGAGCGATCTACGAGCCGTCTCCGCTCGGTAGAACCGAGCCGATTTCCGCCTACGTCCGTGAGAATCCCAGAGGAGTTCGATCGGGCATGCGCGTCGCCGCTTCGGAAGGAGACTTGAGCGCGCTCTCCGTCGCGCCCGATCCGCTCGCCTTTGGCGAGGACGTGGCGCTGATGCTGATCGATATACAGCCGGTGTACTGGTCCAAGGCACCCGAAATAATGGAAGCGTTCCCTGAATTTGAGTCAAACGTGAAGCGTGTTCTCGAGTGCGCCCGAAACGCGGGATCGAAAATCGTCCATGTGAGGGCATCGTACACCTACGAAAAATGTCCATGGCTTGAGAATTTTGAACGTCTGAATCCAGGTCGTCGCGCCTACGAGATTGATCCGAATGAGACGGAGCCTTTCGCGGCTCCACTGGAAGGCGAAACGGTTGTCGATAAGGATACGTTTGGAGCTTTCATCCATGCCCCAGACTTGGCGCCAATGCTGCGCGCCGCTGGTGTGAAGACTATCGTCGTCGCCGGACTGATAACGTCCGTCTGCGTTCAACACTCCGTCTTTGGTGCATTCAACGCTGGATTTAGGGTAGTTGTCGTCGAAGACGCTTGTGGAGATCGAAGCAGACGCCGCCACGAAGCCGCTCTCATGCTGTATGGCCAGTACATGTATGACATCTGTAAAACGTCCAAGCTTGTCAGCCAAACGGCGCACACAGCCGACTCTCACGTCGAAACGTTAGGCGAGACGCTCGGAGCGATGGCCCTAAAAAAATCTGACAAGGTAGCACACGAAAGCTCACCTATTAGCACGCTGTGTATCCCGAGCTCACAAGTCTCTCTGTGAGCGTGTTCAATAAAAAATGCACGGCGCGAGCGTCGAAGATGTTGTTGTGTCCTTGAAATGTATTTACTGTAATAAAACAAGCTACTGAACCAGACTAAATCTAACTATTCTTTTCGATGATGATGTCGATGACTTTGTTGTTTCGTCATCCTACTGTCGACCACCGCGTCTCCAAACTCGCGGTGACGCCTTCCCGGGGTCGCCTCTCGATTGCACGACAGTTTCTTGTTCCTCCTTCGCCGGCAAGAGCACCTCTCTCTCGATATTCCTCGCTTGACCTCGCTCGAGCCAGTCATAATCATCGTCTTCATCTTCAAGTATCTTAACGATAGGACCTCTACTCTTCTCTGTCTCGCCCCCGAAATAGGCTGGGTCGTAGAAGATTGACGTGCAAAGAGCGATGAATTCGAAAACGCAAAACACTGGCGTGAGAACGATGGTGAGCAGGAAGAGAATGTTGTAGTAGACGGTTCCCGAAACTGCACCGTTTGAGAGGTCGGCGACAGAAGCGCTCTTGTAATATCCTACGGCGTACTTGAATGTGACACACGCCGTGATGAAACCAACTATGCAAGAGACTGCAAACATGTCGACGCCGCTTCTCCGAATGCACCACGGCGCAAAGGCGCTGACGACGGGGGCAATTGTAGAGAATCCAGTGCTCACGCAAGCCAAAGTTAAACTAGCGCGATGCGTTGGATCTAGGGCTGAGTCGTCACGCATGAGAACCAAAGCGCTATGGTGATCTCTCGCGCGAACTTTGAATAACTTCCAAATGTTTGAGACGATCGGCACGTGAACGCCGGCATCCAACCAAGCGAATTTCACCCCATTGTTTGAACATCTCAAAGCGAACGACGTGAGTTCGAAACCATCGTGGACTTCCATACCTTTAAATCCAACTGCGAGCTCGAGCTCGTTCGGAACAACCAAAAAGGTGTTTGGAATGGGGGCGACAACGCGCGAGTGCTTCGCATACATCATGCGCAACGCCCCGTACGATTCGCCAGCGCGAATGCACTCAGCCATGGCAGGAATCCACTGAAAGACGCTTTCGACACCGTCTATGAAAGAGTTTGACGTTCTCGTGATTCCAGGGAGGACAGCACCCTGTGCGAGGCGCCGCACGTGGGTTTCACCGCGTCCTGACAACGCCGCCAAGCGGGTTTCGCGAGCGCAATGCGCCAACACAGCATCCACAGCTCGCACGTTGAGAAGGGCGTCAGGTCCCATGTGTACAACCCAATCCCCCCAGGTAGCCGTGCTCGCCTGCGTGGCGAAATTCAACAAGCCAGCGCTACCAGAGACTTGATAGTTCATTTCAATGGGAACGACAAGTTCGCTAACAGAGGGCGTCGAGATGCCCAATTCCTTCATCGTCACAACCTCAATCTCCCACAAGGTTGAGGGGATCACTCTCTGTAAGATTTCTACCGCCACATCGACGGCACGCTTCACCGCGAGGGGTTTGGCGTCACGCGTGACGTGAAATCTAAAGTAGAGTTTTCCACCCAGCTCCTCTAAAATCTTCCCGCGATCGGGGAACTGTTCCATCCACACCGGAGGCCATGTCAAGTAGCCCGTGACGTGCGCTAAACAAGACGGAATCGCTACGAAACTCGCCAAGGATATGACAAACCACACCAAATTTTCCAGAGTATTGAGCTCGAGGATCTCGTCCACTGGATTAATGTACGCCCCGACTGAAGTGAGTATGACGAATAAAAACACCATGGCCATGAATGACACGTACAAACCAAACAACCGCATCAAAAGATTAAACGTCACCGGTTTGTACGCGCGCCTCTCCGCTTTTCTACGAAGCGCTTCCTTGGACGACTGTGCCTTATTCACTGAACCGCCGTGTCGTCGACTTCTGCGCGAGCTCGTCGCGATTGTTCCTCGACTTCTCCTAGAGCTCGCGTTGACGATTGAGCGTTTTTCGGCGTTTGACAGTAAACTCGTAGTAATGGCAGCTTCTCCCGATGCCACTCTCTCCTTTCGCCCCACTAAAGATTCCTCCGCGTCTTCAAACTCATCTGTATCGTTACCATCGGATTCACTAGCGTCGCCCGCCCTTCGAACTCCGTCGTCCTCGTCCTCGTCTTCCTCCACGTCTGTGACGTACGCGTCGTCGTCGTCGCTCGATCCGCCTTCGCGCATTCCCAGTCCCTGACGGGCCAACGCTCGCGTCACCTCATCCGGTTCATCGTCCGCCGTTCGTCCGGTCTCATCGTTTTCTCTTCCCGGTACCACACTCCTCCAGCTCGGATCTCTCTGGCTGAACATTATCGTCGTCCGTCTGAACGCGAACGCGAATGGTGTTGCGAAATGGCACGCCTCCACGCCTCTCACCCGTTCCGACGCGACTGAACGACCCGCCTCGGACGTATCAGCTCAACACCCTTGACGCGCCAGTCTCTCTTCCTTCACGCGCCAGTCTTCGTCGTCAACGTCGACTGGCGTCGCGCACCGTCGTCGACTGGCGTCACCACCACTCAACAGCAGCAGGCACCGACCGACTGACTGACTGACTGACTGACTGACTGACTGACTGACTGTTTTTTTTGGATTGATTTGCCGATTGCTGGACCGACTGACTTTGCTGGACTTTGCTGGGCCGTGTTCGAAACCGCACCGCTCGACCCCAGTCGACGACGGACAGGATCGAGGATTTGATCGTTCCGTCGTCGTCGCCGGCCTTTCGTCCTCGATCTTCCTCTTTCGATGGCGCCAGCGAGCGTGGAGGAGGACGCAGGAGAGCTCGGCTCACACGTTGCCAAGGATGGGACGACGAGAATGGCGACGACGACGGCGACAAAGGATGAGAGCGGGCTGGACGGGGTGAGTCGAGTGGACACGACGACGAATATAGAGAAAACGACAACCGCGGTGACGACGAAGGATGCGGCGAACGGGGTTCGGACGACGGAGACAACGACTCTTGAAAGTCGCCACCAACACCATCACCAGCACTTGTGGACCGATCGCAAAAAGCAGTACGTCGAGGCGAATACGCGCAACTGGAGACGCGGGGCGCAAGAAGACGACTCGGATTTTGAATATGAGAACGATATCACGAGTGCGGCCGCCGTGCAAGAGCGTTGGCGCGATCAGTCTGAGCTTAAACCAGGGAACGGTTTGTTTCCTCGTCGAGGCGCTGCCGCTTCGGACTCGAGGCGCTACGGACTGGACAGCGATTTGAGTTCGGAGAGCAGTTATACGACAAATTTGAAGGCGGCGGTGACGGTTTCGGACTGGGCGAAGAATGAAAAATACGCTGTCTCGCGTGGAGCTCTCCACTGGTCGGAATCTTCCGAGAGCGACAGAATTTCTACGCGTTCTTCCTCTTCAACCTCTTCTTCTTCGTCGTCTTCATCCTCTTCTTCGTCGTCTTCAGCTACGAGTTCTGGCTCGGGGAGCGAAAGCGAACCCAGGCCGAATCTTCTAGCTGGACGAACTTTGATGCGTCAAGAACAAATCAGACACTACGACGAGTCAGACATCGAGTACTACACTGGGACTGACTCGGATGAGGAGTTGGGAATTAAAAAGCGGAAAAAGAAGCGCGATAAAGTTAAAAAAGGCGACGGCGCAGGTTCCGGTGGGGACGACGACGGTGAGGGCGACGAAGATGGAAGCACTAGTAGTGACGACGATAGACACGTCACGGGGGCGGATTTGACACCACCCATGAGTCCAAAAAGCAAGGCTCGATACAGGTGCATCAAAGGCGAACTCAAAGCCGCCTTGCAACTCACTGAAAAGCTTCGAGAACAGCAATCCAAAGTAAAATATGTGATTCAGACGGGTGACGGCGGTACGCTTGAGAATGAGGAGTTACACGATGCGGTTTCTCGAGCAGTCACCCACTCCCAAGCTGTATCATTTGGCCAAATGCATCACGCAGACATCCTGACGAGAACGTCCATGTACGCAAAGACGAATGGTTTGTCACCACTACCAGTCTGTACGTGCAACGAAGTCGCGATGACAAAGTTGGGCGATGGAGAGAGAGATAGGACGTATGCTGCTTATTGCCAAGTACACATGCCTTTCGCTGCGGCGAAAACGGGTGTATTTGGTACTTCTCACAGCGAAAGTCAAGTTGAAGAGGCGACGCGAAGAATGCGTTTAGTGTACCTCGAGGAAAAGGCAAAAGAGGAGAAGCAGCGAGCGAAACAAATGCAAATAGATGCGCGACGTAAGACAACGCATCCAGCTCGCCAGCTACGCGCCGACGAGTACGACGAAGAGTGGGACTTGACGGAAGTTTCAAAGAATTTGAGTAGGCGCGGCGGACCACCGATACTCGTGCCAAATCCACACATTGAGCGGTCCAAAGAGCGTCTTTCAAAGTTGCGAGAGGCTCACGGTTACCAAATATTTGAAACGAGGAATAATTATCTCATCGTGACGAACGACCGAAGCCAGTCGTTTTATCGACTGGCGAAGATTGAACGTTTCTCCGACGAGTTCAGGATTGATGAGGACCCTCACTTGTACTCACAGCTCCAAATGCAGAATGTGCTCAAGATGGCTGCTTTGGGACAGCAAGGTTGTAAACGCATCAGCAAAGGACACGGCATCGTTGGATTCATACAAATGTACAATTTCGAGTCGACGTCAGATACTGGCATGGATCTCGACGCGATGAATTCTTCACACGGCGACATAATCCGATTGACAGAAGAAATTTATCGTCGGCACATATGGGCGATGAAACGCAGAGAGTTGATGTTTTCGTTTCTCGAACGCACGGTCACTGCGCAGGGCGTTCCCGCTTACATGAGTCAGCTCGGTAGTTTCCAAGGGTACACGCTGTTCAGCGGTTCCGATGTCGTTCGACCGATTGGAAAGTATGGCGTCAAAGTTCACGCTCGACCGAATCTCGATACGTTGATACAAGACCTTCTGAGCGCAAAAGATCATCCCGCACAAGACGAAAAGGCGAAAGATGAGACCGAGCAGAGGGATGCCGCCAATGATCATCAAATTGCCAAAGAAGAGATTCCAGCGCCAGCGCCGCCGAAGACGTCCAACTGGTTTCAGAGAGTTCTTGACAATATAGACCAAGCTGTCGAGCAGCAAGAAAGCGCTGAGCGATCAAAGAACGCGAAAAAACTTGGTCTCGATCCCGAGCAAGTGGCAGCGCAAGAGGAAGAGCGGCGCAGAAAAGAAGAGGAAGCCGCCACCGCAGAACTTGCGCGCCAAGACGGCAGTTGGATGAAACTCATTCTCGAGGGATTCATGATGCCAGAGATTCCAACCAACAATGCTCTTCCAGGTCAAGTTATTCAGATTGGCACGAACAAGTTTATGTATCGCACAAAGTACCTCACAATCTTCAAAGAGCTCGATCCCTCTGAAGATGAGAGCGATCCTCTCCCTGAGAGTCTTCCGGCGGCGTTCGAGGACTCTGACTCGGACTCTTCAGTGAAAGACGAAAAGGTGAAGGCAAAGGGAAAGAAGGCAAAGGTGGAAGCGAACGCTAAAAGAGAGGCTCCAACCACGGTTGAGGCGAGCGACAACAAAGAAGTTCCAGCCAAGGATTCGCAGCCCAACGCGCAAGATAAAGTCGTGCACTTTCCTGAACCCATTGAAGAGCAGACCCAGGATAACGACCCGCCTGTAGATGACTTGACGTTGATAAAAAAACTGAGTTTGAAGACGGGATCAAAGTTCTCCGCTCAGATACACGAATCAGACCATATCACCACGGCGAAGCGGGCCGGAGAAAGATCGAGCTCAATGGCTCCAAAATCGCCAAAGACTAGTACAGAAACTCCGAAGGAGAAACAACCACAGAAAGAAAATGCCGTCGCCATCAACAGCAAGATGTATCCAGAAGATTACGCATCTGACTCAGATCCCGATGCTTTGATTGATGACGACGGGTCTGACTTTTTCTCTGACGAATCAAGCGACTCTGACGACGACGTACACACTGAGTTTGTTGAATACACGCTCATCGAGCGAATATTGATTTGGTTGGGTTTCTTGGTCGATACGCAAGCGCAGCAAGATGAATCAGATTCTGAAGAAGAGCCTGCAGCTGGATTTTTGACGAGAATGTACAGCGGAGTTAAGCATGCCACGAGCGGGGTTACGGCGAAAATGGGCAACGCCGCCGCAAAAAAGACCGTAAAGGCCACCTCGATCAAGAAAAAAGGCAGTGTGGCGTACAAGAAGAAAAAGACTGTCACAGATAAAGATGGCAAAGCTCGGCGCTTGACGCCGGAAGAAATCAAGGCTGCCGTCGAGAAGAGAAAGGCTGCGTTAGAGGCTCGTGAGCAGCGCCAGGCTCTGCGGGCAGAAAAGCGCGCCAAACGGGAAGAAGCGAGACGGAAAGCGCAAGCTCGGATCGACAGGTACAAATTTGATCCCGAGCAAGACATCATCAAGTTACGTTTCAAGTCGTTTGGCGCGCACGCTCCGTTGCTGTTGTAATTCAAAACGTTTTAGTGCTTAGCTACACAACAATCTTCTACTTATTACACACTGGTCTCTTTGTCGCTGCGCACGTCGTTTAGGAAAAGGCGTTTTCGGCACTTCGAGACGCGCGGGGCGTCGGTGTCGCAGAGCTTGCCGCGCGACGACGGCACCACACTCGAGCGTCCATCTCGCTTCTTGTAGATAGGGGTCGCAGAGCGGCCGTTGCTCCCCGTCGACGCGTTGCACGCATGAGTAACGTCCCGTCATTATCGACGCTGAACGAGCAAGATCTACGCGCTCGTCTCGAAAGTACCTCCGCCCGTGCACTCAGGGCTTTGCAAGAGAAGGATGTCATCATATCTTCCCTCAGAGCAGAGCTCGCCGATGCGAAGCGGAGCGGGCGACGATGGGACGGCGTTGGCGATGGCGATGAAAATGCTTTTCAAACGCACGCTACATCTTACAAGTTGCAACGACCGCCGTTTTCTTCGACGCACATCAACGCTTTTCGAGACGAACATGGGCATGACCGGTACCGGCGAGCTCATTTCGACCGAGAGTTGGAGAAAGAGCGGGCTCAAGTGATTAGCCTCAAGCGACAGCTACGCGAACAAGACGGACATGTTGAGCGATTGACGAAATCGCATGAAGAGGCAAAATCGTTCGCTTTGGCGAGTGAAAGACATGCAAAAAAGCTCACAGAAGCGCTGGACCGGTTTTTGACAAGTCGAGAGGACCGGAAAGAAGAGTTTCTTGCTTCTGAAGAAGCATTCAACTCGGAGAGAGAAAGCATGTTGCTGACAACTCAGCAAGTCGCAAATGATGAGGCGCGTCGTTGGCGCGCGCGCGCAGTCGCGTTGGAGGCTGAGTTGCAAGATCTCGCGGGCGATGAGAAGAAAGAGACAGACGATTCTGATGGCGACGAATTGTCGCGTCCGCTGTTGCGAGCGCGTCTAGCGGAGACACGTGTCGCGCTGAACGAAGCGTTGGCTGCTCTCGCCTTGCGCGACAACGAGCCGGCGGGCGTTTTCTCGACAGCTGATGTCGACGTACTGCGAATCTCGGCGAGTACGAGCCGAGAGGAAGTGCGCGATACCGCGCGTTACGACGGATTGAAGGCAAAAGTCGCATCATTGAAGAATACCGTGAAAGAGCTGACAAAGACCAATAGCACGCAAGTTGGCGATTTATTACGCTTGGAAAACCTTTTGCGTGAACAAGTCGCGATTAGTAAATCGATGACGGAGAACGCTTCATCAATGTCTGAAACGTTGGCCCGGGAACGCGAGTACTTCTCTACCACTCTCAGAGACAATGAACTCGAGCTCACCGCTCTACGAGACACCGTCGTGGCTATAGAAAGCGAACGATTGTCGACTGATGAGAAATTCGCAGAATTGCGCGCTCTGCGCGAGACGCTGTACGCTCTTCAACGCGAACATTCCACCGTAGCAAACGATCGGGAGCTTCTTGCGAGTGAGGTTCGCCAGCTGCGTCAAGAATGTAAAACAGAAGCTGAACGGGCGGATGCGTTTGAGAACATGCTGCGAACGACCCAGTCGCGCGAGAGCTTGCTGTTAGATCAGCTTGACTGGAAATCGGATGCGTGCGCTCGCTACATGGATGCGGAAATGGACTTGCTGTGCCGACTCCATGAAGCGGATAACGCAAAGTTGGAGGCGGAGCTGAAATCAAAATCACTCGAGCGCAGTCTCGAGATGCAAGTCAAGCGTTTTGGCGATTTCGTTGGGCAACACGTCGCCGCGCTCAGCGACAGTGTACGCGAAAGCATCTCGAGCGATGCGGCTTGCTTCCTCGCCTCGTCTGAAAAGTTTAGACAAGACGTTTTGGACGCTCTGTCGATAAAGGGGTCAGACCGAGACTCAGGTATCGTTGGCGTGCTCATGGAGGCACAGAAAACGATCGTTCATATGGAAACACGCGCGTCAAAGTTCGAGGTTGCATTTGAAGCCGCCTTGCGTGGCGCTCAAAAGAGTGAACATCGAGCTGATTCGACAAAGACTGCGTTGGATCACGTCTGCGCCGTACTAGAAGCGACAAAGGAGTCATACGCGTCGTTGAGCGCCAAGACGCTGGCAATGATGGAAGACAGAGTTAGATCATCCAACGCTCGCTGCACGCAACTATTGCACACCTTAATGATTCGGGGTGGGGTAGGCTCTGCCGATACAGAGACTGATGACGACTCATTCCAGCGTGACGAACGAATCCGGATGCAACAAGCAAGAATAGATGAGTTGGAAGCGACTGCGCTAGAAATTGTCGGCGCTAGAGAGGCTGCGGCAAAGGCTCTTCAAGCAATGTCTATCGCTCGCGATACGGCTCAGAAGAAAGCTTTTGAAGAACGCGATCGTGCCATGGAGCTTAAACAAGGCATGGAGGAAGCACAGGTTGAAATCTCCAACCTTCGCGAACGCTTGCGCAACATGTCGTGCGAGCAACCTCGCGTGGAGGACCAAGTACAACGCCTGCACGCTCTTATAGAAGAGCAAGCGAAGACGATTGCTGACGCGTCGGTTGAGTTGTCTCGGAGAGAAACCCGCGAAGCTGAATACGTCGCAAAGATTGACGAAACGGAAGCGTCTATGACTGAGGTGTGCGCAAAGTACGAGGAAACACTCGACGCCAAGGATCGCAAAATTGAGGAACTCACGCGCGAATGCGCTGCTGCACTGCAGGGCGAGCAAAAGCTCGTGATACCACGAAATGATGCGGCTCCAGTAGAGATCGCAACGTCTGAAGCCATTGTCAGGGATGCGCTCGATGACAACCGAGTAGCCGCCGTCGTCGCCGCTGCAGCTCGGAGAGACACAGAAGCCGCACTCGCGGAGGTTGAGCAACTACGTGCAGAGCTGTCAGAGCTGAAACGCCGCCAGTCGTCGCACGTGTCCGCGTCATTCTCGCTCGACGGTCTCGATGAACAAGTGCTCGTCAATCTACAAGCACAGGTCGAGTTCAAATTCAACGAGCAGCGCGAGCAGTACGAAGCGGCGAGCGCGATGCTTGAGCGCGACGTGACGACGCTGCAGGCGTACGCAGAGGTAATGACGGCGCGTTTGCTCAACATGGAATCTGAGCTCGTCGAGCTCAAACAGAAAGAAATGGAATGGCTGGAGCATACCAAGCCAGATGATGCCGAGAGACGTCGACACGTCGAGCGGTGTAAGCGATACCGCGATTTGATGGAGCGCCTGAAGACGGAGCACGAACGCGAACGAGCCAAGCTACTCGAGTTTGCAAAGGCGTCCGAGGCGAAAATCGCCGAATTGACGAAACGCGTGCAAAGCAGCTGGGCCGGCGAATTAGAGCAGGAAGTGGTATCGCTCAAAGCACAGGTGGCGTCGCTGAAGGCGCAGCTTCTCGCCGTCGCCACGCCTAACGTGCAAGAAAGCGACGCCTCAGAGGTCGTGCGTCTACGAGAAGAGATCAAGGCGACTAGGCTATCTACAGAGAAACAGACGGCGCAACGTTTCATGCGACAGGTGGCTCGCCATGAAGACGAGATTGAGCGGTTGCGCGATAGATGTCAGGAATGCGTGCGACCGGCGCTTGAACTCATCGAACGCGTAAGGGATCTCACCAAGACATCCATACATGCGATGGATGGAGGCGGTGAGTCCATCAACCGCGCCAAGGACGACGAGGACGACGCCAAGGACAAAGCGCTCGCACTCGGTGTGTTGAATGCGAGTGAAATTGAGGACGTGTTTCACGTTCCTCCTGTACACTTGGGCGCAAACGCGACGCCTGCGGAAGTCGCGACGGCGTTGAAATCAGCGTGGCCACTCGACGAGGAGACGAAGACCATGGCGTTAAGGTGGATTGATGGAAAGTGTAACGCTTTGGCTGGTATGTTGAACGCACCGCTCGCTGTGAGCGTGGAGGACGTGTGGAATGGTGGTCAGCTCAACGAAGTGTGCGAACTTGCGAACAAGCTATTGCTTGCTGACGACAACAACGACGTGCGCAGCGACAAAGAGACCAGTGTGTAATAAGTAGAAGATTGT
>Ga0255764_10002398_pt1 | contig 15230 bp, 10 predicted proteins | sample 071ome_30_FD_179964 | JGI IMG/M metagenome (GOLD analysis project Ga0255764, IMG submission 179964) | Coastal salt marsh microbial communities from the Groves Creek Marsh, Skidaway Island, Georgia - 071406AT metaG (version 2) | ecosystem: Environmental > Aquatic > Marine > Intertidal zone >... | reverse complement strand
ACTACGTAGTGTAAAAAATCCATCATCAGCTGGTGGTCGTCATGCGACGCCGCAGCTCCGACTGCTGCTGCTCGCCAAACCCGATCCGCTCCAAGTAGGGGCGGACTACTATTACCGCGCCACGCCGGGCCGAACTGGCCCCCGCGCGTCAAAAACAGCAGGCGCTTATATATAGTGTTGCATTTATGGCGCGCGATTGAAAAAAAAACGCCTGTACGCGCAGTAATTTTAGTTTTTAGCTAGACGGGGGGTCGGGCCTTCGGGGGCCTTTTTTGGTAGCTACCAGAATCAATCAACCGAATTCTCAGGTCGGAGTCTCCGCCGGCGTTCGTTTTCGATGGAGGCAAGTCACCGCTCCATTATCATAGCGGGATCCGCGTCGGACGTCGGGAAGAGCTCGGTATCCGTTGGACTGATGGCCGCGCTCGTAGAGCGGAACCTGACGGTGCAAGCCTTCAAGGTCGGACCCGACCTCGAGGACCCGCTGTACCACTCGGCCGCGACTGGCCGGCCGTCGATCAATCTGGACCGGTGGTTTTCCTGTCCAGATGCGCTGAAGAAGGTCCGTGTTCTGATTGCATCGATCGGCTCGAGAGAGAGAACGAGAGAGACCTCACTCTCACCCTCACCGTCGCTCTTCTTGCCTGCAGTCGTGGACCAGTTACAGCGATATGGCGGATTTCTGCGTTATTGAGGGGACGATGGGACTGCTTGACGACCTTGGCGTCCCTTTGTCCGCCGCTGAGGGCGGTCTTCTGCCGTTCAGCACGGCGCAGCTGGCCAAGTGGCTCGGGGTCCCGATTCTCCTGGTGATGGACGGGTCCAAGGTGGAGAACAGTATCGGGGCGATGGTCCGGGGATACTGTACGTGGGACACGACGACCAGCGTGAACATCTGCGGCATCATCTTCAACAATGTTCGCGACCAGGAGGATCTCTCTGAGCTCGAGGCCATCGTCAGCAGCGCGTGCCCGCGACCGTACGTCCCGTTTCGGAGCCTCGACGTTGACCCTCGACCCTCGCCGTCTATGAAATCTGTCGCTCACTGTCGCCCGCTGTCCCGCTTTCGTTTCGCACCTTTCCCGTGTAGCATTCCCATCCTCGGGGCCGTGCCCAGCGACGATGCCGTGCAAAGCTCCGAGCTGGAGTCCCCGTTCGACGCATCGGTGATCAACAAAAAGATTATCAATCTATGCTCTCTGGTGTCGCAGAATGTGGACATCGACAGGATTCTCCGGCTCGCCGGGCCGTCCATGGAGGCCGCGACGGCCGCGAACAACCCACACGATCCAAGAGAGCTGGCCGGTCGCGGTGCTCGGGGCGACATAGGGATGGACATGGATATGGACAACTCGAGCAACTTGGTCAGTCCATCCGACCCATCCCACCCATCTGAACCATCCAATCGCACGAATCCAAGCACGATGTCGAAGAATGCGAGGAAACGCTCGCGGCGGAAGCAGCGGAAACAGGGCCAGGCAAGGGGCGAGGCGAGGGAGGCGAAGGAGGCGAGGGAGGCGAGGGAGGCGACCGGGGACGTCAATCCATTGACTGCTCCGAATCCGCTGCATGCTTCCACGCGGGGTGTGTATTCGAACCACGCGTGCCTGAGCAGCGAGGCGTCGAGCGACATCGGCTCTTGCTCGACCAGCCCGTCGGAGGTGTCCAGATCGTGCCGGATCGCGGTGGCCCGTGACAGCGCCTTTTGTTTCTACTACGAGGTACGATCTTGGGACCGTCTTGGGACTCGGTCAAAGCCATGCGACCGGGCCCCGTTGTCGGCTTTGGCTGCCGCGCAACATGCTCGCTCGACGCGCGACTCGCGACTCCTGGATTCTGAATTCTCACCGACTTAACCGTCCGTCGTGCGCTCTGATGATCCTTCGTCCTACAGGAGAACCTCGAGATGATGCGCCAGCAGGGCCTCGACATCGTTTACTTTTCGCCCCTCACGGACGCTCTCCCGTCGAACGTCGCAGCCGTGTATCTGGGAGGGGGCATGCCCGAGCTCCACTCCGCCGCATTGGCGGACAACAGGATCTTCCGGGCGGGCATGAAGAAGTTCGTCGAGGCTGGTGGCGTCGTGTTTGCGGAGGGCGGCGGGCTGCTGGTGCTCTGTCAGAGCCTACAGACGCGGACAGGGTTTCCTCAGCAGCCGATGGTGGGCGTGTTTCCTTTTCGCGCCATCATGACCAAGGGCAGGGTGCTCAAGGGCTACGTCGAGGTTTCGGTCGGCGACGACTGCCCCATCTTCCCGCCAAAGTCGACGTTGCGTGGGTACATGAACAGCAACAGCGAGCTGGTTCAGGAGCAGCACGTCGGGGGGATAATGACGACCAGCGAATGGAAGGGCACGTATCGTGCGAGGATGTTCGCTGGCAAGCACGCGTATGCCTCCAACGCCAGGGCCATCGACGTCCCGGACGGCTACTCGACGTCAAATGTCCTGGGGTCCTACTTTCATCACCATTTCGGCGAGTCGCCGGAAGTTCTCAAGTACTTTGTGCAAAAGTGCAAACAGGTGAACGTGACTGCTGTGTCCAACGCGGTCAGCGGCGCCCGCCGGATGGCCGAGTTTCTCGAGGGCGCCGTCGCCTACACGCCGCCGCTGACCCCTCGCCGGGCATACCTGGGGATGATGGGCGTGCATTCTTCGCCCGATCTGAAGTTGGAGCGAAATTCCAGGTCTAGGCCGCAGTCGCTTGACCTCAACGGGCTGAACGGACTCCAGTATGACGTGGGCATCGGTGGCGGCCTCCCGGCGCTGCCCGACAAGAGGCACCAGATGCCCAAGACGCAGAGTTCCGGGTCGCTTGGTCATCGCACTGCCGTCGACAATGTTGTGTATGAGTACAAACTGTCGTCGGGGGCCGCATCACCGGTGAAGATCGGCAGCCTCGCCGACTTGCGCGCGCCGATGACGGGACACGACCACCATCCGCACCAGCACGGCCAGCAGCGCCACGGGCTCCCGGGGATGTCGAGGACTTCACACGAGCGCTTCCAACGACGCCTGTCGAACAATTCGGATTGCCCGTCGTTCATGTCGAGCGACGGCTCGGAAGTCGCCGAGCGATCGTCGGGTGGCGCCGTCGCGCAGCCAGTCATGCCGATGAACTCCAACCCGTCGATACCGCCGTTGCCTTCGGTCCCGGTGTCAGCGCATATGCTTTCGCAGCAGCAGCAGCAGCAGCTGCTCCTTCCCCACCACCACCAGCCCGTCCCGCAGGCTGGAGGGGCGCCCCTCGGCCAGTTTGGACGGCACGCGCCGAACCCCTACCTCGACTCGAACACCCCCGGACCGTATGGTGATCACAATCGAAACAAGTCGATTGCGGTTTGCGACTCGGGCGTGCGGGACATTATCCAGGCGTTCGACGTCCAGGCGTCGAGGCTGATCGACGTGTCCCGCCACGGGCTCGGCACGCCCATCGTCACGGACAAGTCCTTCGGTGCGCTGCAGAGCAAGTCGGTACAAGCGCTTCAGCACTTCCATTCCAGGAGAAATAGCAGCGACGCCGGGTCGGAACTTTCCCTCGGTGAGACCGTGGAGAACGCCATCAAGTCGGTGTTCAGCCGCGCCAGCTCGGGGCCGATGGAGATTGACTTTGAGGCCGTCGCCCAAGTGAAGCCCAACGTCATCATTCTGGAGATTCCTCCGACCGTGACCACGACCCAGATCGCGTCGACGAGTGGCTCGCGTGGCGCTGGGCTCAACTCGACCAGCGCGTCCGCTGGCAGCGGAGGCAGCGGAGGCAACGCGCTGACACTGGCCACCGAGCGGATCAGAAGGGTTTCTCCCAAGACGAAGATCGTCGTACTCTCTCCGATATCTCTCGCAGATGTTCTTGAGGGTATCCTGACGATCGGCGATGCGATCAACGAGAGGGACCAGGCCATCGCGATCGTCAAGAAGGTCCGTGAGCGGCTTCGGAAGGTCGTGGCGTACTCCCAGAAGGCCAAGCTGACTATGGGACTGGAGCGCCGGCCCAAGATTGCGATTCTGAGCTCTTTGCACCCGCTCACGGTCGAAGGTGGCTGGGTCGATGACCTGATCGACCTCGTCGGCGGCGAGCCGTTGCCCCTGGAGGGGCGGAAGAGGAAGGTCATCTCCTGGGAGGACCTCACCGACTTTGCTCCCAACGTCCTCGTCGTATGCTCTCCGATCATGAACAGTGGCGACAAGAGCGCCAAGGTGTTCAACGACCTCTGCGACATCGCCTCCCAGCCGGGCTGGTGGCAGCTACCCGCGGTCAAGGACGGGGTCGTCGTTATCAGCGAGGAGGCGCTGCTGTCGCGCATGGGGCTCCGGCTGATCGACGGCGCCGAAGCGCTCGCCAGAATTGTCTACGGCGACGCCGTGCCCACGTGCTGCATGCCGAGGTCGGCGTACCTCCTCAAACTGCGGCCGGGACAGCGCGTTCGGCCCAGACTCATCCCCAACTATTTCGTCGCGTACTCGTAAGGCCGTGTGGTACCCTAGAAATCAGGCCATTTAGCGTAAACAGGCTAGAACACAACCGATACATACATACAGCCTCAGGGAAGGAACAACCCAGAGTGTAGGCGCTGCGAGGACCGACCGCATTTCAACCACAGAATGGTGTCGGGTGCACATTGGCTCGCCGGGCGGCGCCCCGCCGCTGTACAGCTCTCAGCCCTCGTAGAACACGCCGCCCCGGAGGTGGCGTCGCTTTCCTCCGGGCCGATGCTTTCGACGCCGGCGACGGGGGCCGTCGCGGCCGCGGCCACGGCTGCGGCCGCTCCCTGGAGCACGTCCACGGGTCCAGCCGACGAGGCCACCCCGGTGACGTACGGAATCCGACACGTTCCCAAACCCTGTCATCATGTCGCTTCCTATCGGTCCTTTGCGTCTTCCGCCACTCGGTCTACGACTCTGTCGCCCTCGACACTGCCTGCTCAAGGTTGTCAAACGGATATTGACGACGTGAGATACCACCGGGAAGCCGACCACACCCTGGACGTCATGTTTGAGGAGTTCGAGCGAATGATAGAGGAGGCGGACATGCTCGACGCCGACGTCGAGCTGAGTCAAGGGGTCCTCACGCTCAAGCTCGGCGCCTTGGGAACGTACGTGGTCAACAAGCAGGCCCCAAACCGGCAGTTGTGGGTGTCATCCCCGGTCAGCGGACCGATGCGGTACGACTTTGCCCGGGGTTTCTGGGTGAACATGCGGGGGGGTGACGAGGGCAGGTTTCTGCACGAGGTCCTGCAGGACGAGCTCATTGCGAATGTCGGGTTCGAGGTCGACTTGAGTCCGTGCAGCCACTGCTCGAAGGATAACGCGTGTCTCAATACGTACGATTGCACAAGATGAGGGCCAGGTGGACTTGCGGCCGGCGCTGCGCGCGAGGAGAAGAGAGAGATGCCGCGAATTAACTGTGTCACGGTGTGACGGCACGAATCGCGCACACGCACGATGGGCGAGCGCCATCATCCGGCACTTGTGCTCCGGGTGCTGCGCAGCAGCCAGACGGACGCCGAACAGCTCGACGACGAGCTTTTGAGCCTGTTCAAGGCGAGTTTCCTGCACGGCTCTCTGGCGGTGTTCCACGCCGCGCGGTTGGCCGGCCATTACCGCGAGCTGCTATTGGTCCTGCAGAGCATTGTTTTCGGGCTGTCGATCGCGCGGGGACGGCCCAGTCCAGGCATGTCATTGCTGAACTTGAGGTATCGGGACGAGCGGCGGTCCTCCGTGCGGGAAAACGAGGGGCCTCCGTTGACGAAAGGGCAGCGGACGCTGTTGTATTTGGGCAATATTGTGCTTCCGTACGTATGGACCAAGACGGCGTCCCTTTTGGTGCGATGCATGGACGGCGGTGACCTCCCTGGTGGGACCCACAGACTCCTGGAACGAAGACGAGGAGGAGGAGGAGGACAGGGCAGAGAAGGCAGAGGGCAGGGAGGTGTCGATGAGAATACAGCCGACGACGAGGCCCCCGCCGCTGACATTGCGTCGCCCCTGGTCTCGATGGCGATGGCGTGCCGGTTGGCCGTGCAGTCGTCGGCATCGGGCGTTTGGAATGCAATGCAGTCGATTGAGGCGACATGGAAGGCTTTCGAGCTCGCGAATCACGTTGCTTACATCAGACACGGTATCTACAGAGGGGCCCTGGAGCGCCTCGTCGGGGCGAGGCTCGTGTATTCCGACGTGGGCGCCTCGCGACACATCAGTTTCGACTATCTCAATAGGCAGTTGATATGGAGCGAGGTCAGCGATTTCGTCCTGTTCGTCCTACCGCTCCTGCACGCGGGGTCGGTGGGCAGACTTGTGAACGAGTACCTGCCAATGAACGAGTCCATCAGGGGGTCGGCAGGGAGGACCACGATGGGTGCAGACGCCACGTGCCCCGTTTGTGAGACCACGAGAGAGAGCCCGGTCCGTTGCTGCGCCGTCCCTTGCAAGCACGCATACTGCTACTACTGTCTCGTGTCGCGGCTGGGCACGTCAGTGGAGCCCCGGTGCTACGTTTGCTCTGAGCGAATACACCGCGTCGAGATGCTGTAGAGTGATGCGCGAATTCGTTTGGTGTTTTAACACGAATGGATGTGATAGATAGATACTTTTGGTGTGGGCTTCCGAGAGTGGATCCGTCGGTTACGACGACGCGTCTCGCATTGCCGAGCTGGCCGCGGCCGCGATGGCGGCGTCGCTGTGGGTGCGGTGTGCGGGAGGGAGGTGAGACGGCGGCGGGAAAGGGGACGAGGAAAAGGGGACGAGGAAAAGGGGGCAACACGTACCTCGCGTTGGGGAGATAGTAGTACGATCCGCTCGCGGCGGTCGCAATCTCCTCGGCGAACCCTGTCGACACGAACTTATTCTCCGTATCGATGACAAGCAGTTGCAGTCCCTCGGCATTCAGCCTCTTCGCCATGTCCAGCACCTCCTCCTTGAGCTGGTCCTGGGTCGGCTTGGGCGCGTCCTCAGCGAGGGCCTCGGGATCATCGTTCGACTTGGCCAGGCTCACGTTGGCCCTGCCGTCCGTCAACAGGACGACCATGATACGACCCACGTCGCCTCCCTGTCGGGCCTGCGTTCCGAACCTGACGGCGAGCGAGAGCCCGTGGGCGAGCGGGGAGCCGCCGCCGCACGGGAGCTGGTCGAGGCGCCTCCTGGCCATGGCAATGGACTTGGACGGCGGCAGGAGCATCTCGGCCTTGTCCCCATAGAAAGGAATCAGCGACACGAAGTCTCGGGACGTGTACGACTCCGCGAGCAGGCGCATGACGGCCCCCTTGGCGGCGGACATCCTGTTCAGGGCCATACTGCCAGAGGCGTCGACCACAAACATGACGAGAGCGCCGGCCTTCCTGGCCAGGCGCTTGCTGCGCATGTCGCTCTTTTCGACGTACACGGGCTTATCGTCAAGACCCTTTTCGGCCTGCCTTCGCCTGCGCGCTCCTTGGTACGGAGCGGCCGTCCTCAGGGTGGCGTCAACGGCGAGCCGCCTGACCTTGCCCTTGGGCAGCATGGGCTTGACGTACCGGCCCCTCTCCTCGCTGAAGATCAGGGTCTTTGCCTTTCCGGTGCGTCCCTGCGCCCTCTGCTGCTGCTGAGCAAACATGAGAATGGAAGGATCGAGGATCACCCCCTCGGCCTCGAACATGAACTCTTCCGGGACCTGGTCCGGCTCGTTCTCCGGCTCCTGGTCGTCCTCGTCCTCCTCCTCGTCCTGCTCCTCGTTCTCCTCCTGGTTGTCCTCCTCTTCCTGCTGCTGCTGGTCCTCGGGAGGAGGGGGCGGGGGCGGGGGCGGCTGCTCGTCCTCGTCCTGCGGAGGCGGCTGGTCCAGCAGGACCGACCTGGGGAGGATGACCAGCTGCACCGCCTTTTTCAGATCCTCGGGCTCCACCTTGTCCCTTCCCTCGAGGGCAGCGGACGCCTTCGCGACACGAACGGCAAAAATCTCAGACCTGTGGCCCATCACGCCTCCGCGCCTCGCCTCCTCGACCAGATACTTGACCTGCTTGTCGGAGATCTCGACCTCCTCCAGGTACTCGCGGGCGAAGATGACGCTCGCGCGGAGCGCGTCGGTCGTCTCCTCCGACTTCTGCAGCACCTCGGCCGGAGAGTCCTGGAACCTGGTGGCCGCCTCGACGGCGCTCACCCTCGTGTCGAACGTGTAGGGCACGTCGGCCGACAGGGTCACGGCGATGCGGTCGAGCAGGTGCTCTCGCAGCGGGCCCTCCTCCGGGTTATAGGTCGCCAGTAGGAGCGGACGGCACGGATGCGAGATGGAAATCCCCTCACGCTCCACCACGTTGACACCATCCGACAGGATGGACAGGAGCAGGTTGGCGATGCCGTCGTCCAACAGGTTGATCTCGTCGACGTACAAGATTCCCCGATGGGCCTCGGCCAGGAGTCCAGGCTGGAATACCGGCTTTCCCTCCTTCATGGAAGCCTCGATATCCACCGTTCCAACCAGTCGATCCTCGGTAACGCCCAGCGGGATCTGGATGAAGGGCGGGTCCCTGATCTGTGTCGGCGTCTGTCCCATCGCGGCCAGCTTCTCCGCCAGACCGTCCTCCCACTCGTCCGCGTTGGCCGGGTCCGCGTTGCAAATGCTCCCCTTGATCACCTCGATGGGCGGGAGCAGCGAGTGGACGCCCCTCGCCATGATGGACTTGGCCGTTCCCCTCCTTCCCGCGATGGCAATGCCCCCAAGCTGATTGTCCACCGCTCCGAGCAGAAGCGCCTGCTTGATATGATCCATTCCCACTACTTCAGTCAGCGGATACGAGCGCTGCATGCGCACCGACTTGGTGCTCACGTAGGACGGCTCGTTCTGCTGGGCCTCCAGCTTGATTGCCTGGTCGGCTCGGTCGGACGCCGTTTGAGGCTCGGAGGCCGCCATGGCGCGAATTCCAGTGCATAAGGACCTCTTCGCGTGTTTGGCAGTGCCAGAGGCAGACACAACGGCCCTTCCGCGGTGGAATGAGCTCGACTTCACCGAGAGTGATGATTGAATGCGAAGCTGCATCTCTCGCTTCTCGCTTCTCTCTATCCCAGTTCTCGAGCTCTCGAGAGGACAGAAGTTTGGTGATTGTGTGCGCTGCGGGGACACAATGCGCGTTGTTTGATGATGCCTTATCCGGCTATCATGATGATGCCTTATCCGGCCATCCTCTCGGTTGAGCGACATCACCACAGGAATACCCCCCCACCACCCCACAGAGTCGTAGGGGTGTCGCCCCCGCTGAGACCCTGGGTAGGGCGAGCGTGGATGGGGTGAACACACATGTCGCTGCGCTCCATGCTCATCCCACCCAGGAGATCCCTGTGAGCCGGCCGGGTGCGCTCCACGCGCACCACCCTGGGGGTGTTCTCGTGAGGTGAAGTCGCTGCGCTCCGTGCTCACCTCACCCGTGGTCATCCTCGCGAAGACGTGTGGGTGACGAGCCACGACACTCTGGGCAGGGAGTGAGGGTGGGGTGAGCATGAGAGCGACCCGGCTCAGCAGGAGGACCACCGCGACAACCCGTCCCCCCGATGATCGAATTTCGTCTTCGTCTACACGGGCCAATGATCATGATGCTGCAGACAGCGCCACTCCGGGCGCGAGCGCGGAGCGAGCGAGCGCGGAGCGAGCGAGCAACGATCCCCATTTCGAAAATTTCGAAATCCGGACGCACCTCGTCCGGTGGTGTTTCTTCCTGGGGCCGAAAGCCGCTCGGTGGTCGTGATGATACTTCGTGTCGTGCGCTCTCGGAATCCCTCTCGAACGCGCGTTCAATGATGCAACCACTCCGTGATGCGGAGCGGGTCGCTCACGACTGCTCCGGTCCGGCGATGGAAGCCAACCTGGCGTGGCGAGCCGAGCTGGAAGCCGAGCAGGAGATCCGCAAGACGGTCCATGCGTCCCTCGATCAGCTCGAGAAGGCCTGTTCCCGCCTGCTCGCGCTTCCATCGTCCCCGTCGTCGTCCAAGGCCCTGCCCCGGCACCACGAGGACATGATGATGCACCATATCGACTGGCGGCTGAACGAGTTCCTTTCGAACAACGATAACGTTCAGATATGGAAATCCTTCAAGTGCGACGTGACGGAGACAAACAGTCAAGGGGTGCACATCGCCACTCAGGTTGCCGCGTGCTGCATCGACGAGGTCCCCTGGCTCGTCTGCTGCGTTTGCGCCGCGACGGACCCCCTCGTAGACTTCCAAAGCGCGCCCAAGAGCCTGTTGCTCCACTGGAGCGTGACGGACGACGAGTCCTCTTCGTGGCACAACAGCATCCCTCGAGGCTGGAACACCTACCCGGGGGTATGCGAGCCGCACGGCAGCACGGCGTGGCAGACGACACTGGCGCACTACAATCCAGAGGTCGGGGGCCAGGGCCTGACGCAGATCCCTGTCCATTCGGTTGTCATCCAGATGCCCATGGATGGCATTTTCTTGGAGAAGCGGGGCGGCATCAAGTACGTGTTGACCTCGACCGACGTGCGGTCGCACGCCCTGACTCTCTCACTCGTGCTACGCGCTACGCGCTACGCGCTTCGCTCGTTCGCCAGGTTCATCCTGAAGCGGAACGACACGTCTGACGAGGTCTGGATCAAGTCGACCACTCACGGAGACTTTTACGCGAGCCTTGCGCCAGCGATCAAGTACTTGAACCCCGCCCTAGACCCCGCCTTCAACCCTATAGACCCGGCGATTGATGCGCCGCTCAATGACGGCGCGGCGTCTGGCGTCGGGGACGTCGGGGGAGACGAGAGCGAGGAAGAATCCTCGTCCAAGTTCGTGTGGGCCAGGGCGCTCGCTGAGGATTTGATCATCGCCAGGGAGCAGGAGTTTGCCGCAGAGGAGGAATCGCCGCCTTACTCGCCGTCGTACGCGTGGCTGGACCAGGTACGCGTCGAGTCGTTTGATTTGATCCTTCTCGTCCACCACGATCGCCGCTCTGCCTCACGCTATCACATCTCGCTCGTCGCGCACTGAACCGGCCCACGTCTCGCCCGCCAGGTAACGACGTGGCTCCCGACCACGGACTACGCCATCAACGTGGGATCGTCACTCTCGCAGTACGCAAAGGAGCTCCGGTGTCTTTTGGAGATGACTGGAGACCCGGAGCTGGCCTCCTTGAGGGACGACTGCGCCAGACTTGAGGCAGACATCGAGGCGTTGGACGCAGTGGAGATCCAGCAGCGCTCGCTGCAGCTCGAAAAGGATCGACTCTGGGAGGAGCGAGAACTGGCGATCAAGGAGGCCGCGCGGGTGTATCATGAGCTCGATGCTCGGGTCGAGACAGCCCGCAGGGCGATCGTCCGGGCGTCTGGTCGGGAGACTGAGGTTTCAGAGGGGGACCTGGTGGATCTTTGCAGCAGCATGATCCTTGGGGGGTCATCTGAGATCCAGGGAAGTAGCCACGGTGCTGGATTCTTCAGGAGGCTTTTCTCCGGATCGGAGTCGCCGCTGAAGCACATGCTCGTGTCCGAGAGCGTCGACAGGGCGTGTGGCACCGGCGTCAGTGCGCGTGTGGTCACGCAAGTGTACTTTGAGGTGGGTATTGGTACCTCGACCGCCGCGCGGCCGCTCTTCGCGCTCCCTGACTCTCTCACTCGCGCTTCGTTCGCTCGCCAGGGGGACGCGTCCGCCGTGGATGCCGTCATGAATACTGAAGAGGCTGCCGACGTCGAAAACGGAGTCGGTGACGTCGAAGTCGTCGACGATGATGAGGACATCGCCCCTCCGCCGCCAAAGTTCCCCTTCGACACCGTCCTGGTGGCCATCGCCTTCGGCGAGGACTTCCCGTCGAAGATTTCAAACTCTGATCTGAGGCTTCATTGGGGCTTCGTGACCGGCAGGAACGGCGGATGGCTGCCGGCGACACCAGGGACCGTGGCCGCCATCCACCGACACCGCGACCACGTCGACGACCAGACCGCGCAGGATGGCGGTGCGGCCAGTCAAACCCCCGTCGGGATTGGCTCGATCGAGTTTGAGGCATTCCATATGCGACACAAGAGCGGAATGACGGTCATGGTGGAGCCGCTAGTGCGGGGCGTCGTGCTCCGCGTGCCCGCGTCTGAGCTCGAGTCCAAGCGCATCACGGGCATTGAGTTCGTCGTGGCGAGTAGGGACCACGGGAAGGCTGGACAACACGAGGTTTGGATGAAGAAGGAGGGTGGCTCGAATTTCTTCGTGCCCATTCCGAAGTGGTAGCGAGATGGATGGCGACGAAGCTCGAAACGATAAACAGATAGCGACGACAAAGACGACGACGATGAACGAATGGTAGCGATGGTTTGAGAACGGACGAGTATCAAATGTATGTAACGAGAGCTGGGTGACATCGGCAGAGACGCAGTACGAGCGGCCGGGAGCAGGACAGCGATCCACCCCCAGCGAAGGCGGCCGGAGTTCATCGGAAGCCTCATGGGACCTCGAGGCCGCCTGCGTCATGGGGCCTCTCCGCATCGTATTCGGCAGCTGGATTGGGTTCGCCGAAGACAATCTGTTTGATCTCCTGTTGTGTCAGCGTCTCGCGCTCCAAGAGCGCGGCGGCCAAGACGTGAAGCTCCCGCTCTTTGGTCCGCAGCAGCCGCTCGACCCGCAAATATGCAGCCCGCAAAAACTTGCTGATCTCCTCGTCGGCCTCTCTGTTCAGATATTCTCCCCTCTTTTCGGGCGAAGCCAGCGCAACGGGTCCAATCTTATCGCTCATTCCGCAGTCCTCGACCATGTGACGCGCCTGCACGAGCGACGTGAGGGCGACGTGAGGGCGACGTGAGGGCGACGAACCGAGAAGCGAAGGAATGGAAGCGTGTTGACCGCTCCAACAGGAGAGAAGAAGTAGCGTACCATTCTAGTCGCCGACTTGAGGTCGGACGTGGCCCCGGATGTGACAAACTCTGGCCCGAAGATCATCTCCTCGGCGACCTTGCCCCCCATGCACACGTCGATGTGGGCCATCATCTGTTGCTTGGTCGTGCTATATTCGTCCTTATCCGGCACTTGGCTCACCATGCCGAGCGCGTGGCCCCTGGGGATGATGGTCGCCTTGTGGATGGGCTTGGCGCCCGGAGTGTACAGGGCGACGAGCGCGTGCCCGCCTTCGTGGTACGCCGTGAGCCGCCGCGCCTCTTGGCTCTGCGACAGGGCGCGCGGAGATCCCATAAGTATCTTATCTCTCGCCTCGTCTAGGCAGTCTTCGGTAATCCGGTCCAGGTCCTTGGTGGCGGCCATCAGGGCCGCCTCGTTCACCATGTTGAACAGGTCGGCGCCCGAAAAGCCCGGCGTCCGCCTGGCGAGCAGCTCTGAGTCGACATCAGATTCCACGGGTTTGTTGGAGAGGTAAAGATCCAAGACGCCCTTGCGACCTTTGACGTCTGGCAGGGCCACGGCGACGTGCCTGTCAAACCGCCCCGGCCTCGTGAGTGCGGGGTCCAGCATATCAGCAAGGTTAGTAGCCCCGATAACCACCACGCCCGAGTTCTCCTCGAATCCGTCCATTTCCGTCAATAGCTGGTTCAGCGTCTTCCGAGAGCCCCCCGACGCCTCGTAGTTGGACCGCGTCCCGCCGACGGCGTCAATCTCGTCGATGAACACGATGCATGGGGACTTTTTCTTCGCAGCCGCGAACAACGAACGCACCCTGCGCGATCCTACCCCAACAAACATCTCGTCGAACTCCGATCCCGACTTGTAGAAAAAGGGCACGTTGGCCTCCCCCGCGACGGCACGAGCCAGGAGCGTCTTTCCCGTCCCAGGGGGACCGGTCAACAGAACACCCTTCGGCAGGGTGCCACCGAGCTTGACGAACTTCTCGGGCTTTTTGAGGTACTCGACAATCTCCTTGAGCTCGCCGATGGCCTCGTCGCACCCCTTGACGTCTGCAAACGACTTGACCGACTTCTGGGGCATGTTTTCCTTGACGTACTCCTTCGGCTCGAGACTCGCGGCCACACCATGATGCGCATCTTGCCCGATTCCATGCGACTGCCCCTGCCCCGCCCTGGTCACCACCCGCCGGGCCGTGACTGCCCCGACCATCCACATGAGCGAGACGATCGCCAGGGTAGAGAGGAACCAGAACAGACTCTGCAGAGCCGTCGCCTGGCCTCTACCCGCCGCGAGTCCGCCGTCCACAGCGATGTGGAGCGGCCAAGAGGCCGTCTCTCCGGGCCGACGATCCTTGCGCGGCCCCCGGCCGTCTGCCGCCTCGACCAAATCCCGCAGCAAGACGCTCAAAGACGCGTAGCTTTGCCCGTTGAGTGCTCTCAATGCGTCGTCCCCATATGCATCGATCCGCCCAGTCTTGACCAGAGCAATAAGGTACTCCTTCACAACATCAGCGTTGACCGGAACCCTCCCCCTCTCCACCGTGGCCGTCGACGGAACCGCCTCTGTAGCTGTCTCGACAGCCGCCTCGGCACCCGCAGCCGAGTCGGTGGATGACGACGAGTCCTCGTGACCATCGCGTCCCCCCGACAAGGGCGACCCGTCGCCCCGTCCACCTAGGCACTCCCGCTCGAAAAAGTCCACGACCACCACCGACTGCCCCTTCCCATTCGCGGCCTTCAAAATGCCGACCAGCTTGGACACCTCGATACCCCCCTCCTGCTCCGCCAGCTCGCGTAACAGCACAGACGGCGGCTTGAGCGCGTCCTTCAGACGCAGACCCACCCAGAGCGCCGGTACCACCACCAGATGCCGCAGGGGCAGCAGCACACCCAGGCGCACCAACTCGATTACCGAGTTACCGATCACAGCCACCAGGCCAAGCTTTTCCGGATCCAGCCACACCCGTCCCTCCCGCCAGACCGGGACCGCAACAGAAGACGGCGAGGCCGGCGAGGCCGGCGAGGCCGACGGGACGTCGACACCCGGCTCGCCCTCGTCCCTGGATTGTCCGTGGATACCCTCGCTTGCGCTCTTGTCGGGCCCCGACGCGGCACGTGCGCCTGGAAAACGCCGCGGCGCCCCGGACGATGGAATTCGGCTCTGAAAAAACAACCGTCCTGCACCAGGCGTTGCCCGGACGCTTCCACCCACTCTATGGGATGAGCCCGTTCCAGAAGCATCCCGGGCGGGAGGACGGACCGGCACAATGAGGGCCATGATTCATACATGTATCATACATGTACGTCCTCCGGCCCGGAGGACGCGATGTATTCGGATCCGGAGGATCCTCCACTCCGCTGGCTGGCTGTACACCCGCCAGCTCACACACACACACACACACACATACACATACACATACACATACACA